>JABAOH010002722.1_pt3 | contig 21507 bp, 31 predicted proteins | sample 7062181 | NCBI WGS metagenome assembly JABAOH01 (sample SAMN14538630, study PRJNA623070) | marine sediment metagenome | biome: marine biome [ENVO:00000428]; feature: marine pelagic biome [ENVO:01000023]; material: deep marine sediment [ENVO:00002113]; isolation source: pool of 5 deep marine... | reverse complement strand
TGTCAGGACGCGGCAAATTTTTAGGGGTTGCCAATTTTACCTGGATATTGCCACGATTAACCCCATTGATGGCCGATTACATCCTATACAATGCCGCCTATTTCAATGGAGAAGCCTTTCTAGACAGCACGGTAAGCACCTGGAATGGTGCCAGGGATCGGTGGGAGGTGGTTTGGGCGATTGCATCAATTGGAACTATCAATGAGTCATTTGAAACAGGATTTGGGGTAGGATTTCGCTCCATGACGGTGACCTTCCGTGTAGAACAGGATGCTCCATGAGTATTGTAAGTGCCGGGGACCAAACCAAATACAATAACGCGGCCATTGCTGTTGTGAATCCTGTGTTGAATTTGGAACCATTAAACGAACTGGCTACTGCCGAAGTGGTTGCGGCTCCCAGTTACCCGATGGTGTCCATGACCATTACCAATGTTTCGGCCAACTGGGGCCAAGTGACCGACAATCTGCTCTTTCGTATTGAGCAACCAGGAGGCACCATTGTCGCCTGGGGAGTAACACGATTTGCGGCAACGGCTACGGTGTTCTATCCTGATGTCAAAAGCGCAGGTGATTTCGGCTATGCCACCAATTCAGGGATTACCGTATCATCCGGGGATATTATTCGGATTTATCGTAACCGTCATATTTGGGCGATGATTTCCAGGGTAGGCGGCAACGGGCAACAGTTCAAACGATGGAGCCAAGCCTATAATGGCGAAGGGCGTAGGCCGCCTCCGGTAGCCAATCTCGGAGTGGATCGCACCGCCTATGTAGACCCGACAACATTGGTAGCTTCATTTACATTCGATGCGTCCAATAGCTTCGACTGGCGCGGCATCGGGATTGCCACATATAGCTGGGCATTGCCATCCGGGGCAACGGTAACAGCCGGGGCGATTGATGAGGCTTCGGTCACATTCGATATTGCGGCGGGAATTTATCAGGTCAGTTGTACGATTAGATCAAATAATGGGGCAACGGCAACCGGCACCCGCACCATTTATGTGAATGACCGATCTAGCAATTTATCATTTGGTGAACGGTTTGGGATTAATGCCATTCAAGGTGATACCCTCGATCAGGATGGCTGGCGTGGGCAATTCACCATATCGGGCGATCTAACCAATGAGATTTACCCAGGCCAAAAATGCCTATGGTTTACCCCTGTGGAGTATGATGGGGATAGGCTGTTAGATAACGCGGTGTTTATCGATAGCCATGTAGGGTATTTGACCAATTACAGCTTATCCTATGATGGGAATGGAGTGGCGACGACAACGCTCATATTTGATTCGCCACTGAAAGCAACAAAATTACTGCCATCGGCTACACAATTTATTGAGGAAGCGAGCAGCCCATCGGCATGGACGGAAGTAAGACCGGGGTTATCTCATCCGGCGTATGCGGCATTTTATATCCTCAAGTATCACACGACGGTCTTGGATAGCCATGATATGTATTATGATAGCGCCATTGCTAATTTGCGCAGGCGTGTATTTGGTTTTGGCTCTGATACTATTCAATCGCATCTGGAAATAATCGGGGTGATTATGTCGGGCAAGGTGGCATGTCGTGCCAATGGTAGCCTCAATCTATACCTAGACCCGAACTTGCAGGATGTCGCCGGGCGCAATGCCAGAGACCAAAAATACACCTGGACTAAGGACAATCTCAAAGCTCCTTTGCAAATGAACCCGCGCTTAAGACCGGACATTGCCTACCTGATTATGAGAGCAGTGTTTTTCGATGGCGATACCCAGGCTCCGGCTAAATTATTCGCCTCCAAAGCACCCGGACGCGCCCAAATGCAGGGTGTTACCAAGACCGATTTGCCCGACATTTCGCTGGCAACCAATAATGCCGGGGAATTATACCGTATCGTGGGACACTGGGTAGCCAAATTGAACAATCCGTTGGATCGATTGGTATTGCAACCTCACGCCATGCTGGAAATTTTCGAACCTGCCGATCCCGATTGGCATATCATCAATTTGAATGATGCAACTTATATCCCGGTTGACTTAAATCGCTTCGGTATCAGATGGTCAAACGCAGTTAAATATTTACCCGAACAAGTGACACGGCAATGGGTCAATGACCCTGTATCCGGGTGGACAAAGAGCGTTCGCGTAACAGGCCGCATCGAAAGCGCAGGACAACCGGGTGTTTTCCATCCTACCTATCGTGGCGAAAGCGCACCTTATGTGCCTCCCAGTGGTTGGGTCGATGGCATTGATATTACCATGCCCGATCTAAGCCCGGAATTCAATTTTAATATTGATTTGCCTTCAGGACAGGGAGGCCAAATTGGTTATGAATTCGGTTGGGTATACAATGACCTGGGCGCGTCTTCGGTAAGCCTGGATTGGAATGGCGATTTCCCAGAATGGCAAAGCGCCAGTGTGAATCTATCTGGTAATGTTATCGACCAAGTTTTAGATGCCGATAACAATGGCGCGGGGTATATGGTGGTGTATGATGCCGGTGCCAACGAACTGATTATCTATTACAACAGCGATATAGGTGCCGATGTAACCGGCTGGACAGCGCAAGTAATTATCGATGTGACCGGGATCGGTTTTCATGGCCGGGCGCGTATTGCCAATAATACCAGCCTGACCATTTTGGCGGTATTGACAGAAACCAGGGTATTAGTTTATAGAAAACCATCGGGAGGATCGTGGGGTAGTGCCACGACAGTAGGGGATGTTGCGGCGGCTGACCCGGACGGAGCGCAATTGGAATTTGGCATTGATATTGAAGGTTCAACCCAGGTTGTTCCAGGGCGCGAAAGCACCAACGACGGGTATTTGGTTTATAAGGCCACCACAAGCGGTGGTTCATTTACAGCCATTGCCAATACGCCGGGTGATGCTGGAAGCTCGATAACCCCCTTCCCCATGCTAGCGCGTGATGGTAGCTCGAATACCCTGATAACATTTGGGCAATTGGATGATACGTTGCCCGGTGAAACAGTCAACATGGTGCCATTTTTTGCAAATGATCGCCCATCATTCCCTGATAGAGACCCCCAAACTGGAGCATGGAATGAGGAATGGTGGGGTCGAAAATCTGATGAAACGAATTTATTAAATGTCCCGGCTATTTACGGATGGGCGGTTATCCGGCCTAGCAATGAACAATTGACCGGGATTACCTATGAAGTATCCAGTTTTACCTGGGATTGCACGGTGACGAGTTGGTGGTTTACCGCTACTGGCAATGAACCAAGCGTGGACTTTTTGACAGAGGGTCGCCTAATCGATACAAAAGGCAATGTCCTGTGGTCATCTGGCGAAATTGCTACCAACAATCAGGATTGGGCAGATGTTGGTTCAGGTACAGTAGGTGATAAAACGCTTCAGAGCAGGCAAACACAATTGGGGTTTGATGAGTTGAAAGGCGTTCCCGACACTCCAATATTCAATGTAGCGGGTATAGAAATATTGATTTATACCACGACATTACAAACGTTTGGAGCAACTGGCGTTTATGCTGAATTTGAAGTAGAGGAATTTAGGCCTATAGAGCAAGTGGCCGACAGCAAAACGGGTGCGGGTGGTCGTGTCTACAGTGTCGATGATAGCACCGAAACCTGGACGGATATTACCCCCTACACCGAGACGGGCGGTATCCGTACCCCAAACCGCCACAATGCTGTTGCCATTGCTTCTGGCGATATTTATGCAATGGTTACTGATGAGGATGGAGGTCGCTTTTTTGTATCCAGCAGTGATGGGGGTACCACCTGGGACGAAATTGATAGCACGTCCTATCTATGGATACGATCATTAGGCGGTAACAAGTTCGCAGTCGGCGGCGATGAACGACTGGCAGTATCATTAAACGGGTTATCCTCATTCACAAGGCGGCAACAGCAACTATCCAAACTGGGAAGTACGGGTGAAATACAAGATTTCCAATCGGGGGGCACATTATGAGCATTGATAACCCCCTGGATCAAGATTTCGTTGAATCGATCTATCGTAGTCGGCGAGAATTACTCGGAGATGATCTTGCCAGAGCTAAAACCTATATCATCGGGCGTATTGCCCCGGATGGGACGGTAGAAACCACCATTTCTAGGCAGGAATACGGACGGATATGGGTGCGAATCCCAGGCGATGACACAGGCGATGCTGTACAGGCCATCAATACGATATTACAACCGCATGAAATTGCCTTCAACCGCCCGGTATCGGTGAAAAAACAAGGTGGTCAGCTTTACATCGTTGGAAAAGCGCCTGAATCCGTAGATTATCAATCTGACAATGCCCCGCAACGGCCACAAACCGTGATTAATCGGTCTCAATACAACAGTGCCTTGTTGCAACCAACCAATCCCCCGTCAATGGTTTGTCAGATTAGCGGTGGCATGTTCCAGGTGGGGCGCGATTTACACCGTGTAGGCAACCAAATTACCCAGGATTTTACCAGTTTGATCCCTGGGGGCGACGCCATAGCCTACACAGTCAGTTTAAACCCGATTTCAGAGGTATTGACCTACACCGCTTCCGATCCATTTTCCATCAAAAGCATCGGGCAGGCGTTTATCGATGGCGATTTAGACATAAAAACAGCCCATGTCAATGATATTATTTTGGGATATATCAGGTTGTTTGCAGGACAAACCACGATCACCAGAGATGATATATTGGTTGGGGAGGAATTCCTTCATACAGGCAGGGAATACGGATTCCCGCACACGATCAATCGCACCATTACTATAGAACCTGATAATGCTGTTACCCATGCGGGGTCTTTACATGTGGAAGGGACATTACATGTGGACGGCATCCTGCATGTATTGGATGAAGATGACAATATTAATAGCCCCAACGCCGAATTCGATACAGCCTATATCCATGACCTGCGAGTATACCAGCAATCCTGGGCAATCCCACCACCTGAAACACTGTCAACGTTTAGTCAAGTAACGCCAGATCGGTCTTATTTGCGGGTACTCGGAGACAGCCCTCTGGTCGAGCTAGGCACCGATCCCCAAATCGCCTACGGGATCGATGGGCAGCAAATCACGATCCAGGGATCATCAGATACCAATCGTATTTGTCTCATTGATGGGCGTGGTCTCCATTTGCATGGAGGCGAAATCATCCTCGGTTTATATGATGCCATCACATTGATTTTTAATCAAGCGACCAATCTATGGATTGAGGTATCGCGCAACACACCAACGAAGGAAATCACATTCCCTTTTTCATCCCCGCTTGGGGCAGGAACGACCTTTTATGGTGGTGGCTTTTATAAATTCGCCGGTGCAAACAGTGATTTTACCACGCCTGTCAATTTTGGCACGGCGAATACGGGTTATGGGGCACACGTATTGATCGTTACGGGAGCAGACACAGCAGATAATGTGACAATTCAGGTTTCAGGGCTGGTTGTAAACGAACTGGGAACCGCCCCGGTTTCAGGGAGTGAAACGATCATCATGCCAGACAAAACAACTGTCAATAGTTATTTTGAAACAGATAAAAAATTCTCCGGGACTGTGACCATTACCCACATTTCCGGCACAGCTATCCAATGCAATTATGGTATGGTAAAATACTGGGATAATAACAACTCTGATTTTATGGTGACGGGTATCGATGTAACGTGGGTTGGTGGCGCAAACGATGCCAATGCAGAAATTTATCTGAGACACCATCGGGCCACAGGCTGGACATATAATGCCGGATCGACACCAACGCCACCGGCACCAATCGCCAGTTACACACTATCCAATGGAGTGGCCTCTTCAATCAGGAACGGGGAATCAGGCGCATGGAAATTATCGCGTATGAATAACATTATCAATGGCGGTGGGAGCGAAGGAACGCTAGTTGAAATTCAAACCAGCATCGGGAAAGCATTTGAGAGCGGAACGTTTATCATGAGAGTAACTCCGAGGTAATCATGACCATCACAACGCACCTTATAGCGCGAAGACCGGCGACAACAAAAACAATTGATGCTACAGGGATCATTACGATCGATCAATTCAAACATATCGTGGCGGCGAATTCTGGTGTGGCAGACGATTTGAATACAATCAATATCGCTTCGTCGCTTGATTTAACCAGCAATGGCAATGTCTACCAACCTGATATTTTGTTGGTAGCACAAACAGGCCATTCCATCACATTAAAGCATAATGTTGGCAATATATTGCTGCAATCTGGCACCGATTTTCTGCTAACTGGTGGCAGGATTATCCAATTGCATTATGATGGTACCAATTGGACGGATGCAGTTTCCACATTTAGCGCAGGTGAAACGAACACTGCTAGCAACCAGGGCACCGGGGTGGGGGTGTTTAATGGTAAAGTTGGCGTTGATTTAGAATTCCGTTCCTTAGTGCCCGCATCTCCGGTAACGGTTGCATTGGATGCACCAAACAAAGAAATTGATATAGGGCTAGATGCTGATACCTTTGATATTTTAGCGCCTACTACCACTAAAGGCGATTTGATTGCACATGATGGCAGTGATAATGTCAGATTGGCAGTAGGCACCGATGGGCAGATGTTGGTTGCTGATAGTACCGACGCCAGTGGATTATCCTATAGCAATCCGCTATCGGCTCCAGATGGGCTTGAGATTGCCAGAGTGACAGATAGTATACTGAGAGTTAATCCCGGTAGGACATTAATCAATAATCGCGTGGTGGCCAAAACCACTATGACGGTACTGGATTTATCAGTTAATGGTGATTGGATGGACGTAGTTGCCAATGGCGGGTTTGATACTGACACGGTCTGGAATAAAGGCGCGAATTGGTCGATAGCTGGCGGTCTGGCAACCCATACACCGGGAGCAATCGCAGCTATTCAGCAGTTATCCATCATCGAAGCCGGAACATCATACGAACTAACTTTTACCATATCAGGACGCACGGCTGGCAATCTGACCCCTGCACTAGGCGCAACATCTGGAACTACACGTAGCACCAATGCCACATTTACCGAGACCATTGTTAGCGCCGGGACGGATTTAATTTTCAACCCATCAAGCGATTTTGATGGGAGTATTGATAATGTAACGTTAACACCAATTGAGGCGGCTTCGAGTTGGGTACATGCCTATATTGCCAGTGATGGGGCGGTTAAACTATTCCATCGCCATCCCAATTATCCCGTTGCCAACACTGCCAGCCGTGTTTTTACTGCCCAGGTGAACCAAGCCGGGTGGGATGGCACGGCAGGATTAGGGCTAAACGCGGCTACGGTTGTTTATGATGGCGATACCGGGGAAGGCAACATCGTTCCCGGCATGTTACTGGCGGTCTACGACGATCCGGCCTACATTCTGGCGCGGGGGAAGGGAAGCGCGGCTGGAATCAGTGTTAACAACGAAAGCTACGCTGTCATCACTGCCATCAACACGGGTGCCAACACCATCACACTAGATACCAATGGTTTCGGTCATCAGATTGCCATCAACGACAATGATTATATCGTTGCCATCCAATCAGGAAAACCTGAATATGCCTATATCGGAGGTATTTGGTATCGATGGTTAGGCGCGCTTTGGAATGATGGGAGCAGTAATTTGGTGGCGGCCAATAACCAGTATGGCACGAATCGGACGAACGATAAACACACATATACATTAAATGAAATCGCAGATTATACAACCTCTAGCACATCGTTTGTCGATGTGGATGCTACGAATTTGACATTAACCATATCATCACGCGGCGGGAGGGCGGCCGTGAGTGCGGATTTGGTTTTTGGCAACACTGGCACCACAGATATTACATATTTCGATTTCACTTTGAACGGCGTGCGCGTTGGTGGTGACGATGGCATGATATTAGGACAACAGCCCAACTTTGCTAATAACCGCCGCACCGCTACAATTTATCGGGTCATTCATTTTGATCCGGGGGTACATACTGTTGTACTCCAATGGAAGACCAATAACAACACATCGACATTATATGCGGGTGCCGGGGCTTCATTGTTGGATATTCACTCGCAGATAGCATTCATGGAGGTCTAAATTGGATATTCAAAATGCGACGTTGGCGATCAACGCGGCAATCTTGTCTCAAATTGCACAATTGGATGGGTTTGCATTGTCTACTGGGTGGTATGGTACAATCATCCATCTGCCAGACGATGCCACCCAACAGCAACAAGATGATGCCCTGGAGCTATTGCAAAACGAAAACGTGTTAACCATCGTTGCCAACAAAACAACCGCAACAGTAGGCGTGTCAAATGACGTTATCCTATCCTGTACAGAATTACCCTCCACGTTTGATTACATGGTATTTCGTGATACACTATTGATAACGTCAATTACCAATGTCCCGGATGGCAGCCTGGAATTGACGTTTAATGAGACTGGCGATTATGTAATCGCCATCATCGAAAGCGGCGGTACCAGGACGGGCTATATTGAAATTGAGGTGATGGCATGACACAACACGCAATAGGCAATTCAGACAAACAGCTTGTCCGAGACGCAACCGCACGCCTGGACGCGATGATTGCTACCCTGGAGGCATTGCCAGCCGTTATAGACGTGACCACCGCAAAAACCAATATCGACGAATTGAAAACGTGTGTAATCAAGCTGGCGAAAGCGACGAAGGTCATTGCCAGCAAAATCGAACTTGACTAGGACAACATCATGCCTGATATGGAGGCGTTAACAGAACTGGCCGGAGGTGATCCGGTTGTGTTAATGACACTGGTAAACTTGGTTATGTGGGCTACTTTTTTCACCATTGCAGCCGGGTTCTTCTTTTTTATTCGTTGGGTCATTAAGCGCGGCAACGGTGCGAATAGCAACGGGAACCCAGCCACCGTTATCGCAACGGCCTTTTCCCAAACACTGGCAACCCAATCGGAAAACAATATCCGGTTAATTGAAGAGACTATTAAGCCGATTGTCGATAATAACCGCGAAATTGCCGACAATTGCACCCGTACAACTAACGCCACTGTTGCCGTTCTGGATACCAATACCCAAATTCAGGCCGGTATCGGGTCGATGGTAATAGTATATGAGCAATTAGCGCAGCAAATGACAAAATTCGTAAATGGCATGGAGGTCATGCAGTCAGATGTTCACACAATCAGGCAAGATGTTAGCGAAGGAAAGAAAACCATGAGTGAGCTAGGTGATCGGTTGGGTGGTATTGAGCAGGCATTGCAAGCGATGGCACCGGCCATGATGGAATTGGTGGATGCCACTAAACAGATTATCACCAACCAGACGGCCTTAGCAGTAGGTCATCAGGATCATGATAATCGGGCTGTTACCAGGGATGATATTGTTAATCTCATGACCGAATTCAGGAAATTTAATACGCAAATGGAGCAAATGAATAAATTGCTCAGTGATCTAAAATCACGTGACGGGGAGGAACCAACCTCATGACCACATGGAAGCTGAATATAACACCCGTAGCCGAACGTAAGGCCATCGTTCCGGCAAAGGCATTCCCGGCCATGCAAATTCAATCACGCTATGGTGTCTCCGATCAACAACCGCCCGATATTCATCGCTGTGAGTCTATTGGCAATCTCGCGCCCGAAGACACCCACGCGATAGCCATGCATGATGCACAGCAATGGTTAGCCGATCCTGATCGCCGCACTCAGATGTTTGACGCGCTAGTCATGCGTGTTTGTTGTGATTTTGAGAAAAGCCATAACGATGTATGGCTGGCATTGGCAACGCTGCTCGATGCCATGATCGCAGAAAACACATGGCCAAATACCAAGTCAGGTGAAACACAACACTATACATTTACCCTAACTGTCGACAGGAAATAAGGAGCGAAAACGATGTATGAACTAAGCGAGTGGGTCATGTGGGCAGGTTGGATGTTGCCCATCCTGGAAGGTGCCAAAATGGTCATGAATAATTTTGGCCTAAAAACACGATTGAAAGACGAAGCCTATACCGCCGTGTTGTATGGGATTGCCTTTATCATCGGGCTGGTGATCTGCGTTAGTTTCGAGGCCGATTTGTTTTTGAGCATGACTGGGGAATATCGCTTTGAGCCTTTTGTAGGCTACGTTGCCGGTGCCGTTGCGCTGGCAGGTGGCGAAACGTTATTATCTGAGGTCTGGGACTGGAAGCATCTCCTTCGCATGTTAAAACCAGCCAAACCGGGGAATGGAGAACCTACCAATGCGTAGATGGATTATCGTATTAACCGCCCTGGGGTTATTGCTGGCAGGGTGTCGCAGCGAAGGTGACCTTGCAACACTGACGGCCATCGTCGAGCAGACTGCCCCGGTTGCCGCCACAAGCACGCCAGAACCGGCAACCGACGAATGGCCTGCTACCCCGACCCCGGAAATGATTGAAGACGAACCGACTCCATTGCCTACACCGGATTACATGTTTGACCGTTTCCGTTTTCGCCTGCTTAATAGCAATCCATACATGGTCAACACCAGAATCGTGCAACAGCAACCGCATATTACTCTGGGAATCACTGAGCAATGCGTAGGTGAGGGGTATACCCTATACAACCTTCGTCAAAATTGGGCGGGGCAATCGGGCGACGAACACGGCACGGTCTATATGCCAATTACCTGCGAGACTGGTGCAATCCGGTTTCATTTTGGTGGTGTGGCCGGGGAGGTTGGTTATGAAACAACGATCAATGTTAGTTCGGAGCAATACGCGATTAGCAATTGCCTGCTAATTCAGGCATTCGGCCATTATCGCATTGAAGACCCGCAACGTGTCGATAGTAGTTATGCGCTACGAGCCTGGGTTAATGATGTCAGTGTGGGCGAATACTGGATGGAAAGTGAGGAAGAGGATATTGAGCCATTCTGGACATATCAAATTCATCGTACCGGGACCTATCGCGTTCGAATTGCGTTGTTAGCCTCCTGGAATAGTAGCGTGCCCGGTTATAACGAAGCCGGTATTGAGCGCACCTATTTCGATTGGTATTCGTTCCTGGTAGGGCTGGACACCATTTCCCCCACACATTGCGATTGACACAACATCACAATTTGCTATAATCATCCTGGGATCGCATCCCTAATCTAACATTAATCTACCCCTCATGCTGGCAATACTGGCATACAGCCACATATTCATCGTCAACAGCCTTACTTCTCACAATGTCCAACCGCGCTTGAACCATCCACATGCCAGCATGACCATAATGCCCAAACAAACGCCTTTTGACTGCATTCGAAAAATCCATAATTTGGTCTTCGCGCCACCATCTCCCGTGCCGGTCATGGCTGCCGAAATCGCCATTGCGCGCCCTACAATGCACACACTCATTTTTGCACTCGTTGAGTACCGAGCGTGTCTGCTCATATGATAAATCTGTCATCTGGCCTCTGGTAGTCCCAGGCGGGAACCAATCTGTATCTCGCAGCACCTTACTCCAGCGCAATTCCATCATTCATCTCCCGTGTGTTAGGATCATTAGGTTGCAGCCTGTAAATGGCCTTACTTCTCACGATGACTTCTATCCTGCCTGTTTCCAGGTCAAATATATAAAACGTGCTGTCGTAACGCTCTACCAGCACGGCTATCAGTTCATCAATGTCATCAAAATGCTCTCCATAAACCCACTGAATATCTGCAATCGGTGATGCTGCATACCTACCGTTTCGTTTCATTCCCGTTTCACCTGTATGTTTTCTGTTACAAAAGAGCGAGATAAGGGAACAATTGTTACCTTATGCAATCCAAATATGCCATACCCGACCCGGTGGGGTAGGGGGCTATTCCTCTTCCCACTTATTGCACGTACACTGGAAACACAAATCGTTTGCCAGCCTGGGCGCAATGCCATCGGCTGGCAGGTTGTCATTGTGAGTACAAACCCACAAGTTGTATTGAAAATAATGGCGATCCCCGGCCTGTATTTCGTATTCATCGCCACATGCAATCCACTTACAATTATTGCAACACAGCATCGGGATCGGTTCCATGAATGGCGGAATGTTTTTTAGATTATCGATATGCTCCATCGTCATTCCTTATAACTATCTGGGCATAAAAAATTTTCCGCTTCCTTCCGTGATGCGAAATCTTTTTTATATATGCGGCAAGATGCGCTACCATCAATAAAAATCACCAAATTTTGACAACCGGCACAGCATTCAACCCCGACATTTTCCGGTTCCGGTTGACGGTCTTGGGACTTGATCCAGGCCGCTTGCATTTGCTGGTTATTATATGTTGCCATTTCATTACCTCTATTATCTCACTACATATTCAATCACATCAATTCCAAATCGATAGGCCATCTCCAATGTGCCCTGGATATATCGATCCTCGCCACACCAAAATACAATTAATTTAGCATGATAATCCTCTGCAATTTGCAGAGCCGAAAGATGATAATCAAACATATGGTAATTGTGATGATAGCCCAATCCGTCTATTATAAGGCCCTTTTGACGAGCAGCATATTGTGCCGCCCGTCCTATTGAGATATTGAAATCGCATATAACAATAACATTGCGTTTCAACGATCCAATATATTGATATACACAATGGAATTGCTTAAAATGCTTACACCCTGTGATAATTATATATTCTGGTTCATTCATCGTCATTACCTCCATATAAAACAGGCCGGGGCGGGTTGGAAGCGACTTTCTACAGCGCACTTTGTTGCGCGTTGGAACGAGCGAAATGCCCCGGCCTGATACTCCCTACGTTAAATCAAATCGAAGACCGATACGCCTATGCTGCTGAGCCACAAATACAATTCCCTGCGCATCATACGCCAGCTATTCGTGCTGGTAGTCAGTGCGCCACAATCAAAAATAAACGTGTGTGTGCCATCGTCATTAAACTCTACACTGAGCAACGCCCCGTGCCGGTCACAGAGTTTTTGCCAGCCGTAGAACGACTCGTATAATCCGTTATTGTACCTGATTTCCAAGAATGTCATAATCGCCTCCATAGCCTCAAATTTGCTTTTTAGGGCGTTGCGGGTACAAACACCAGTAACGCCCTAGAACAGGCGTGTAATCGCCTACATTGGAATATCGGGTTCGCGGGCAAAATTTTCCCAGTCCGGATTAAATGACGGAATGGTTGACAAGTCAATGTTATAATGCCCGGACTCATTGCGTACAATAGTTGCCGGGATAGGAGGGTCAAGCTCCAGTTTGTCGGCTCTATCCCAATCATGTTCGGCAATGTAGCCGGCACCCACGAATATATCAGAGCCAAAGCAAGACGCATAATGCCCTGATGAAGTAAGGAAACTGTACCAAATGGTTGTTCCTTTTTGCTTTTGAGTAACTTGCGTTAATATCGTTTGGATTTGTTTGGGTGATTCTTGCTCTTGTTGTGATCCCCTATTTCCACCAACCCGCTTTTTGCCGCCATGATGGGATAACATATCCCTAGATGTTTCAGGCTCAATTTGTCCTGTAATCATGGAAATTCTCGCATCAGAGGCGTTATCCTCATTATCTTCATTTGCTAGCGCAGATATAGTACCATACCCAGCAAATGCCAATGCGCGCCTGACAGCATTTGTTTCTAATTTTTCCAATGATTTTTGACCGTCGCCCCGGACATCTGCCGCGCTTACCATAACATCATCGATATAAATTTCACATCGCACAATGCTATGTTCGGCATCAATCACCATAGGGATTATCCTGCTCGTTGGTAACGGGTGTTCACTGCGAAACCATGTAATTGCTTCGTGTGCGCCTAGGTACGGCTTTCCTTTGATTTCGCTCATATGATCTTGCGGATTAAACGTCATCATCAGTCTCCTTATAGCCCACTGCAAAATAGTGCTCAATGTTGCGGCGCTGTTTAACTGCGTCACGCTCTGCCAGATAGCTGGCTAAAATCGACACGATAAACGCGCTGCGATTTGTGATGCCATCCTCCCGCATAGCCTCATGCAGGCGGTCAAGCAATTTTTGTGATACAAACAAATGGATTCTGTTAGTCATAAACGCTCCTTACCGAACCTACTTCCATTATAACACACCATCGACACACCCACATTAATGTATGATTAAAATTCGCCGCGTTGCCTGTCGATTCGCCGCATACAGTCATGGATAGGCGCGATTAGCTCGATTGCAGTGAACGAATAGGGTGGTTTGTTTTTGCCACCATATCGCACGTTTTCATAATTCAATTCGTGCGTGGTGTAGCTGAACACAAAATAGCCGATGCTGGCAGCCAATCGCACTTTGTTTATATCGCGATGGTAGCCATACCAGCTATCATGGCCGCCGCGTCGTTTCGAGCCGATCTTGCCATTGACTTCAATCAGGATAGGATAACCAACTAGCGCCCAGTCTGCCTGAAAATTCGAGCCGGGATAAAAGCGCAATTCCTTGTCGTATCCTATCAGGTCTGGCGGCTCTTCCTCCATACCCTCGCGCATCCAATAGATATTCCAGGCCGTCACAAACAGGTATTTTTTATCCATCGTTATTCCCACGATATGCCTGTGTTTTGCTCCCAATCGCGAAACGCCATCCGTTTTGCGAAAGCGTCAAGCCTTTTTTGATCTTGACGCCTTCGCGCTTGGAACTTTATGATCGTCATCATCGCAAAACTGTCGTAATTCGCAAATTCCAACCATTCCATGAACCATCTGCGTTCCTGTAGACAACCAGATGGTTCCACGCTCCGGACATTGACATTGAGAGCATCATCATACGATAGATTGGCATTGGCTCTTGTACGCAACAAAAAGACCATATAGATTGCCGCATCGCTTTCGCATGGTGCCAAAATTTTACGAATGTGTTTTTGATAGCTACATTCGTACCAATTCAGTTCACTCATCGTCGCCCCACAATCGGGTGATGATGGTTCTCATCACAAACCTATCATACCCTGACCATTCCAGCCAGTCTGCCACCCATCGCCGTTCCTGAGAGTTGTTTTCAGGTGCTACTACGGCTACATTGATCGGTGTCATGTTATCATATGGCACATCCTCATTGTCACACGTCCGCAGCATAAACACCATGTAACTAATCGCGCATGTTGTATCACGCGCCAGGACATGATAAATGCGCTGTTCATATGTGCATTCGTACCAATTCAATTCACTCATCTGCCACCTCCGCATATAGTCCATACACAAACAATCCTGTAGCCAAAACCGCCGACGCCAGCGCATACACCCAAACCGCCGAATCCATACGCCATGCGATATAAGCCCACGACCATGCCCACGTCACGATAAAAATCACCGGGTACCAGTCGGATTTAGTCATGGTTGTGTTCCTCATCTTCGCCATAAAGGCCCCAAGCACAATGCTTGCATTGTGTGTACCGGTCACCATCTAATGATAAAGTTAAAGGATTCTGACAATTCGGGCAAAGCACGGGGCTGTAAATGCCAATATAGTCGTCAATACCATCAAAATTCAATGACTTCCATGTTATGCCATCAAGATGCGTTGATAACTTTTCGCTTTCTGGCGCGTCTGATTTAGTCATGGTTGTGTTCCTCATTATGCAATTGCCGAAATTGATAACGGTGGCACTGCTCGGCTCCATCATTGTAAACAATGCGATCCTCGTTGAATGCCCAGTGCTTGCCATCGGTACAGTAACCCTGCATGGCATAGGTTGTGATTTTGCTTAGACCTACCACTACAAACGAAACAACATGTTGCTTTGTATATCGTGCGATGGTTGGATTATTCATGGTTGTTCTCCTCTCTATTGGTTGTCATCACCATTTTGGTAGATGTTGCATTTTGTAACAGGTGTACAATGCCGCGCTGCCCCGTTACCTTGTTTTTATCAATCAGCACTTCAACTGGCCGCATTGCAACCGGATCATGGCCGGGCATCGAAAAGCAATCATCAATATAGGTAATCATGACAATATCGGCATCTTCTTCAATGTTTCCCGATCCTTTGATGTCCGCCCGGCTGGGGCGCTTGTCCTGTCGCTTCATTACGCCACGATTGATTTGGGCTGCCACGATAACCGGGCAATTTAGTTTCTCTGCCAATCGTGTCAAATTCTGTGAGACATTATTTAATCGTTCGTAATCATTGGTATAGCGCCCTACGGTGCCTATACGCTGCATATAATCGATACAAACCAAGTCCAATTGGTTACGACGTGTGCTTTTAAATGACGCGCAATGACCGAAAATTTCCGGCATCGTCATTCCCTTTTTGCTGGCAATGTAAAACGGTAACTTTGAGATGCTCCCGGAAGCCGCCACATACTGACTATAATCCTGTGCTGAAAGCGTGCCAGATTGCAGCGATAACGGCGATATATCAGCCGCCATTGCCAGTAAACGATCCATCACATCGTTTTCATTCCCATCGGCCACATTCATATAGGCCACATGACGGCCTTGATTAAGCGCGTGCAGGGCGAATGTGAGCATCAATGATGTTTTGCCATGATGGTTAATCCCTGCCAGACAAATCATCCGGCGCGGGTAAAAGCCACCTCCCAGGATGGTATCCAAATCAGCAATCCCGGTAGCTACTGGATTGATAGCTTCACCTTGCATAGCAGCATCCACATTGTCCATGTGTCTCGCAACCGCTTCACCGGCAGTTAACCCGCGTTGCGCGGCCAATGGCGCGGCGATAACCTGCATCTGGTCTTGATAATCTGCCACAATCGAATCAGTATCGATGCTCTCATTTTGTGCAGCCTTGTATAATTGCTGACTTAATGCCATCAGTTTCCGGCGTGCGGCGGTGCGTTGGATGATACGGGCATATAATTCAGCATACACCGACGTTTCACATTGCCTGATAAGCAACGTCAATTGTGCCATACCCCCGACAGATTCTAATTCCCGCCGTTGCCGCAAGACCTCTATCACACTGACTACCGTAATCGCTCCATCTTCTTGCGCTTTCAACATTGCCCGATAGATTTGTCTCATGGGCAATAGGAAAAAATCATCCGGTTCTAAAAATTTGATGCTATCCAATCGTGACGGGTCATTTAATAACGCGCCGATCAGTGCTTCTTCTGCTTCCTGACTGTAAACATGGTGCTGTTTAAAATCAGGCTGGATAATTTGTGGTGCTTGGTTTGATTGCGGTTGTGTCATGATTGATTATCCTCATGGCTATAGAGCGGCGTTTGCATGGAGACAAGCAGCAACCGGCGCATCTCAAAAAAGTTAGCCCGGTCAGCATCGGATATCGGTTCGTCTGGAGTGGTTGGCTTTTCCTGCTTAGGGTAAGCGTCCATCATTTCTAAAACGGCACCTTTTTCAGCATAAAATTTAGGCCACTGACTGAGGATGATTTCCGGGTTTTGCCACAGCACATTATTGATTTTCATCCAATTGAAAAAATACGGGATATGGTCTGGATTAGCCGGGCGCGGGTTGCCATCACGGTCTGTCAATGACAATAATTCGCTGGCAATTTTGCCAATTCGTTTATTGTGGCTGTCTGTGAATACATCCCATCCCAGGCCATCACGAATAGCCGCAAACATGCGTTGATGTTCGGTTGGCTTGCGCGGCGGCTTTGGTTTAGGCGTTGGTTCAACCGGCGCTTCTTCCAACGCCACGCCACTACGACCAACATGTTCATGCCACAATTCAACCAGCACATCACCATGACAGGCTTCGGGCTTGCACCAGCATACCAAGGTTTTCCCGGTTAGCTCGTGCAAATCGTTCGCAAGGCCATCAAGCGCCTGTCGATACAATTGGATTGCGCCAAATCGCCCGTGACGGGCGGTAGTAAATTTGTTTTGCCATTTCGATGATTTCAGGCGATAGCGCGGCACTGCCCTACCAATATAGACATAGCGTGGATCGTCCCACGTCTGAGCGTCCTTGTTCCAATGGTCTTTAACATCGTGAAAATTGACTACGACGGGCGGTTGCAACGTCCCCGGCTTCACATGCAATGGCGTCGGCTTCGGCGCGTCCGGGCTGTTTTTGTCTTCGAAGGGGTCAGGCTTGGCGGGCGTCCCGTCGGCTTCATTGCCATATTGTAATTTGCAATGTGGTGAATTGTAGGCCAGACAATTGACGCAATTCATTTCGGGGTTACCACATGGCGCTGGTTCCTGGACTTGCAGGGCAGTCGGAGGTTCATCGGCTTCCATGCTGGCAAACGAACACGGGTCACATACCAAAGGCGATTGGTGGCAATCATACGCACCATGACAGGGACGCTCATCGGCTTCCTTACCACCAAGTTGGTGTGGTATGCTGTCATCATCTGGCGCGGTTTCCTGCGTAGCAGGGGAATGACGGTTATATGATGGTTCTAATGACGATTCCCCTACCATCTGGGTGATAGGGGTACCCCTGTCATTTTGACACCCCCCCCCTCCCATAGCTTTGCTAGGGGTAGCATTTTGGGAGGGGTAGGGTTTATGGGGTATTTTATCGATGTGAATGCTGTAATTGGTGGTATATCCGGGCCGTTCATTGGCCGTCAAAATACCGGCTTCAGTCATGGATTGGAGCGCACGCCTTACCGTTGTTTCGCTGTAGCCGACTTTCCAGGCAAGACGGCGGATCGCTGGATATGCGTTGTTTCCATCATGGTCTGCATGGTCTGCTAATGCCATTAAAACCAGGATGTCTCTATGGGATAAATCAGCACCCCATACCTCAGTCATGATTTTGATACTCATCTTCTAATCCTCAAGTGTTATGTTTGGCGGTATTGGTGGTAAAGATTCTTTCCAAGCCTCCCATTTTTGGGATAGCTCATATTGCTCTTCGGTTATTTCGATGTGATCCATCAGCATGGCATAATCGCCTAGACATATTCCAAAATATTTGTCACCTACCTGATATGAGCGCAGGATATGTCTTTTGTCGATAATCAATTGCATAGGCTCTGGTCTCTCATCTGGGAAAAGGCCATAATAAATTGGTCGATACTCCTCCAATGCAAAATGGAATTTAGAGCGCAACCCAGACACTGAACTTCCCCCAATCTTTAAAACGTAGATGTCGTATTTTTCTACACCCTTTGCCTGCAATGTGATAGTAGGGGGATAAAAATCTTCATCACCCCAACAAAAAATAAAACTATCTTCCACAATATTTTTCCCGGCGTATTGATCGACCCAAATAAGAATAGGGTCGTTCGCTTTTTCGTGTTCAAATCGATGGCAATAAGCACAAAGAACTTGAAGGTCTTCTGGCTTTTCATTCCCCAAATTGTCATAGTTTAAATGATGGACATGTAATGGAAGTGCGTCTCTACCCAAACCACATTGCTCGCATTTAAACCCTGCTTTTTTTAATGCTTTTCTTCTCATAATAAACCAATGATCTGACTGCAAGTATGCTTGATATTGTTTTTTATTCATCCCTTATTCCTCTCATCACTTAGATAACACAAAACCGCTCTTCCTACGGCGTTCGGCGGCTGATAGGACAACCGCCGAACATTGTATTTGTCTACCAACTAATATCTCCAATGTCGCTCGGTTCATCTGGCTCCAAAGGAAATTCAATAATGTGCAAATCTGGGTTAATATCTAGGGCAGCTTGGATAGGATCACGATATTTATAGTCTTCGTGATGGATAGGCCAAACGTCCAAATATTTGCCATATTGCTCAATATATGGGATCAACCATTGGGCGCAGAAATCGCAACTTAACCGGATAAGATGGTTTCGCTCTAATTCTTCCATATCAATAGCATCAAACCATTGCTTTTGAGCTACATCGAATTGCGGTGAATTTTCTCCAAACCGCGTCTTTACGCGCCAAAATTGTTGCCGCGCCTCTTCTAGGCTGGTCTTCATTGCATCCCATCGCCCGTTATCATCCCACTCAGGTACAACAACATGCTCTGCCCAGGGATAAAGACCGATAAGATAAGGCGCGCACTGACCACGAACATGTGGCAATTGCGAGGTGTATAGCGAATCCCCTACCATATAGTTGAGGATAGCATACACACCATCCATTGGATGTGTTCGCCCTTCAGATAACGGGGACACAAGCCTATCGGTTGTAATACTCAGAATATCACCAATATGAAATTGCTTTGGTACTTCGTTCATCACTTCATTCCTTCCTTGTCTATCGAACACAAAACCCGTTCCATTGGTGGGGCTGGCGCTTGTGCAAGTAGCCGGGATGTATCGGCATAGCTCCAACACCCCCAATGAGACGGGTATCGTTACATCCTGTTAGATAGCGGCTTGCACTTCCGCGTTTCATGATTTTACTCCCCCATCGTACCAGATTCGCCGGTGGGTGTCAAGGGGGAAAGGTAATATGTACGAATAGGGCAACCCTCTCCATCCAATAGCATCCACATTCCGTGATGGACAATTTTAACGCTGGAATCGGCCTCAGCATTTAGCGTTGTCCACAATTCCCTGATTGTGAACACACCGACGTGACGCTTGATATAATTCTCTTCGGTATCGACTGACACCATATCGTCTCTATTAGTGTAAAATGTCATGATGTTGGCTCCTGGTATTTCGGATTTGGGATTAATGTGAATTGCCCATAAACGCGGGCAACCTTACCACCAATAATCTGCTGATTTGTGGACCCGCAACGCGGGCATTTGGCATCACCTCCAAACGCGACAGGAAGTGATTTCAATTCTCCCTCGTGCCCCGCCCATTGGCATTCATTGCAGATTACATTTGTAAAACAAAGCAACGCCGATGAATGGCCTGTAAGATGATGGCTAACTTCTGCCTGGATGCCGTCTAGGTTGCGCAATAAATGTTGTTCCAATCTAGAGAAACAATCATTGCAAATCTCAAACCCTGCAATGCTATGAGCATAGAACGCTAATGGCCGATTAAAGTTGGGGTCTCCTTTTCGGTGATATTTTGTGGTACGTGTATAAGTGGCGTATCCAGCAGCTTTATCACAAGCATCGCAGCGTCGAACGTGTCTCCCCCGCGAATAGCTTAATATCCCGGTTCTTTCTGCTTTTTCCAAAATGCGCGCGATGATAGGTTTGTATTCATCTGGCGCAGCGATATTGTAACGCTGTTGCATTTTTACAATATCGATCTTCTTTTGTATTCTTTCATCGCACCGGCCATCTAGTAGCAGGATTTCATCATCGGTCAGACTGACAAAATGTTTTTGTTCCCTCATCACTCCACTTCCTTTCATTGCCTATCGAACACAAAACCGCTCTTCCTACAGCGTTCGGCGATTACCGATTACAAAACAGGCCACAAGCACGCCCGCGTTTTGTGGCTGTTTGTGCATATAGCCCTTCTACATCAAACATAATGTGCTGGTTATCAATCAGATTGATAAAATTACGTATGCTCATGCCAATATTGGGATACATATAGGCGAATCGCCCACGCTTATCCTGCACGGTTTCCTCAATTGCCATCATGTCTTCTAATACATCACGCTTTAAATGTGCCATCGCAATAATTTCTTGTTTTCCTTTGTAAAAACAATTCATGCAACCGCCACGCGCCATATAGACGGGGTATCGCGGTAATAGATCGCGTTGCAGGCAAATCCTAAGCACATCTGATATTCGCCATTGCCAGTAGTCTCGCAACGGGTATGTATACTCGACATTTTT
>JABAOH010005278.1_pt1 | contig 21514 bp, 16 predicted proteins | sample 7062181 | NCBI WGS metagenome assembly JABAOH01 (sample SAMN14538630, study PRJNA623070) | marine sediment metagenome | biome: marine biome [ENVO:00000428]; feature: marine pelagic biome [ENVO:01000023]; material: deep marine sediment [ENVO:00002113]; isolation source: pool of 5 deep marine... | reverse complement strand
AACCCGCGACCTCGGCGATGCCAACGCCGCGATCATTCCAGGCTGATCTACCCGCCCAAACTGTTACGCAACAAAAAAACTATTAAGCATTACGTAACTGAGCAAGGTTTAAATTGGCATCAGCCTAATCTTTCGCAAAAATCAGGTAGGTCGGATCAACTTGAAACATCTGCTTTCTCCAGTTCTAGATGCACTCAAAGGCTTAGCCGCATCTTATGCTGAGATTAGGACACAAGAAAACAACAACACTTTCTTAACTGTGAGAGATGGGCAAGTCGAAGCCGTCTCAGTGTCCACCGAAAAAGGAGCAGCCATACGGGTTCTCGCAAAGGGCGCCTGGGGCTTTTCCACTACTAACTCCTTAACGCGGAGCGGCCTTGAAAAAGCCGCCAAGTCTGCTTTGAAAATGGCTAAGGCAGCTGGTCAAAGCGTTCGCGAACCAGTTGAGTTGGCGCCAGTTGACGCGGTGGAAGACAACGTTGGTGTCGAATTCCAAAAAGACCCGAGAAAAGTTGCGATTTCCACGAAAATTAAGAATCTTCTCGACATCAACAATGCCTGCTGTAATTTTGACAAGCGCATCAAAAGCGTAACTGTGAACTATGCTGATCTAGCTACTGAGCAACGGTTGGCCACAACAGAAGGCACCTATATTGAGCAGTTGAAAATGACTGTCTGGAACTATTGCTGGGTAACAGGGAAGAGCCAAGGCGTAATGGCGAGTGCAAGAGACGAAATCGCCGCGCATGGATACGAACTCTTTAGCACAGACCCCCCAGAACAGATCGCTGAAAGAGTGAGCCAAAAAGTTGTGCAGCAACTAGAAGCGAAAACGCCGAACGGTGGACCTTTTCCAGCAATCATAGGAACAAACATAGTAGGTGTGCTAGCGCATGAGGCGCTCGGACACATTTGCGAAGCTGATTTAACGCTTGCTGGAAGCGCCCTCATGGGCAAGCTTGGACAAAAAATTGGAAGCGAACACGTTACAATCTACGATTCAGCGCTCATGCCTGAAGGATTGGGCGCCATAAAATACGACGACGAAGGCGTGCCTGGACAAAAAACCATGCTGATCAAGGACGGCACACTCGTAGGATTAATGCACAACCGTGAAACCGCAGCTAAAATGGACATGACGCCGACTGGAAACGCTCGTGCCCAAGACTTTCGTTTTCCACCGATAATCAGAATGCGAAACACATGCGTCGAAAAAGGCGACTACACCTTCGAAGAGCTCATGGACGACATCAAATTCGGCTACTACCTCGAAGCCTTCAGAGGCGGAGAAGCAAACCTAGACGGCACATTCACGGTTGGCGTTCAAAGCGCCTTCGAAATTGTAAACGGCGAACTTGGCAAACCCGTTCGAAACATTGGAATTTCCGGGAACACTCTTGAAACTTTAAAGCAGGTTGACGCCTGCGGAAAAGACTTCGACTTAGAGACAGGACGCTGCGGAAAAGGACAAAACATGTTCACGTCGGACGGCGGACCACCACTCCGAGTCAGGCGCATACTCATCGGAGGCGCCTAAATGAGCTACACGNNCAGAAGCGTTAATCGTTGCCAGACGCGCCATCGGCGTAGAAATCGAAAGAGCCGAAATCAAAACGTCCAGCGACGTTGAGGACGTCGGACTTGGAGTTCGAGCCATAACCCACCAAAAAATTGGATTCGCTTTTACGAACATCCTCACAGAAAAGGAGGCGGAGAAGACCGCCAAGCGAGCAGTTGAAGCCAGCAAAGCGAGCCCAAAAGACAAAAACTGGCAACAGCTTCCGGAAAAGCACAAGTACCCAACCGTGAGAGATACTTATGACGAAAGAATAACACAATTCACTTCCAACGAAGCAGTTGATCTATGCCAAACCATGATAAATACGGCATGCACAGTAGACAAACGGGTTCTACCAGCCTTCGGAGGCGCTCAAGTCACAATCTCAGAAAGCCTGTGCCTCAACAGCCACGGCGTAAAGGCAGAAGACAAAGGAACAAGCCTCGTCTGCTCGCTCGGGACCATTGCTCGCTCCAAGACAGCGGTCTCACCTGAATGCTTCGAGTTCAAAGCTTCACGTAGATATGAGCCAGACCCCAAATGGGTAGCCACAGAAGCAGCAAGGCTTGCGATCGACGCCATAAACGTTGGAAAAGCAGACGCTGGACAGTTTCCAATACTGCTTGACCCTTTCGCGTTACAATCCATTTTAACCTACACGCTAGTTCAATCAACTAGAGGCGACATCGTCGCTCGAGGAAGAAGCATCTTCAAAAACAAGATCGGCAAGAAAATTGCAGGAGAAAACATCACCATACACGACAATGGAATACTGCCCGGAGGCCTGCGCTCTGGAAAAATGGACATGGAAGGTGTGCCCAAACAGAAAACGCCAATAATCGAAGAAGGAATTCTACGAGGCTTCATCTACAATAATTACTGGGCCAGAATAGAAGGCAAAGAAAGCACTGGAAATGCTGGCAGGGGCGGAGGCGGCCTAGACCTTCCACCGTATGGTACAATTCCTACCATAAAACCAACGAACATCCAGCTCAGAGCTGGCACGTTCGCACAAGAAGAATTGTTAGAAGAAGTGAACAATGGATATTACGTGCGATATGTTCAAGGAGCCCACCAGTCGAATCCAGAAACCGGGGAATTCTCAGTGGCACTCGCCCCAGCGTGGAGAATCCAGCGAGGCAAAATAACCCACGCGGTTAAGGGAGTAATGATTGCTGGAAACGTCTACGACATGCTGAAGAAGATTTCAGCCCTAGGCAAAGAAACCCGCCAAGTTGGAACATTTATCGCACCCAAAGTAGTCGTCAGCGAACTCAACGTCATCACAAAATAAATTCGCCAAATCCTTCTTCGCAGGGGCAACCATAAGATTAAAAATACAAACTTAATAAGTAAAATATGCTTGTATAAACTTGCATAGCGAAGGGCCGGTAGTCTAGCACGGTTAGGACATCTGCTTGACGTGCAGAAGGTCGCTGGTTCANNTTTGGGTATTAGTCCGGCCCGGCCCACCAACATGCATGCATGCATCTAGATATAACAAGGCGCACCAGAATAGAAATCTCGGACAGTCCAAATTTTCTTACTTATATAATAAGCTATGAAAACCAAACTTATACAATCCGCGCGCGCATACCCTTGTCAAGTCGTCCAAGTTTCGCGGAAAAAGAGTTACCCAGTGCCTCCCTTTAATGTAAGTAGAAAACGATTCCGAAAGGCGTTTTCAGCATGCATGCATATTGCTAAGTCACCAAAACATTTCTCCCTAAATTTTTAACCAACCAACCATTCTGCTGAGTAGTGTTTACTTCATCTTGTTTGATACTCTTGTTCTTCTGTAGACTATGATCGCTAGGTCTCAACTGTAGTTGTCTCTGAAGTCAATGTTTTGGTCACGGCAAGGGTTCATCAATGGTGTAAGTAATCCGCATCTGACCCAACTCTTGAAAATCAGCGTTCAAGATTCCACATACGAAATAGGCGTAGTTTTGGTTGTCTACGGTCGGGTAGTCTATTGAACTATCATAGTACTGTACAACATCTGTAGAGTGACCGCTGGTAGTGACGGACGCCATCTCCTCAGTAACTTTTTCAGCCTGTCTAAATAGGTAGACATCAAAATCTGCTATCATGGCGTTGTCATGGAGCCAAGCCCTGAACTCAGTTACAACTGCTCCATGAGGCAAATACACAGGTGCAAAGAAAGATACGTCGCCAGAAGTAAGCGTCCAGAGCATAGTTCCCCCAACAACAATACGAAAATCGACGCTGGAATTGGAGGGTCGCCAAGCTACAGTTGGTATTGAATAATATCTCGTTGTCGTTGGTATGGCTATTGTCCCCTCAATTCTCGTATCGTCGGACAGGCAAAACTGGTCACTAGCATCATCCCAGTATATGTATTCTCCTGTTGGTGATCCATCTTCATAGAAGTAGATGAAGCCGTCTCCTTCTGTCCTCTGTATTCGAATCTGGTCAACATTCAGAGTTCCCCCACTGATATCTGAACCAGAATGCGTGTGACGTAATGGGGCAAACAGATTGTCGCAGTCGATCCTTGTGTAGTAATCTGCGAGAAGTGATGCATTCAAAGCATTTATTCTGGCTTCGAGTTCAAGGAGCAACTCAGTCTTGTTTATCGGCGTTCCAAACGATCCGTATATCAAAGCCAGCAGTTGCAGGTCAATCGCGTCAACAACTCCGTCGTCGTTCAAGTCCATCCAAGCGTCATACTCCCCGCCAGTCGAGGCAGACATTGCAACACTGTAGAACAGACTTCCAAGCAGAATAGAGGTCACTCCTAAGGCTGCGAGTATATATCGTTTCTTAATCAACGTATCACCTCCTTTCCCTTCTCTCTTTGCTCAACACTTTGTTTCATGCATGCAGCAAGTATTAAGCGAGACGACCATAACACGAACCCTTTCCCTCTTTTCTTTGAATGGGCGCTTCTTCTCCAACTGATGTCTATGCGCGCGCAAAATTCTTTTATTATTAGCATGCATGCATCTATGTAGTTCTGCAAAATCATTCCCTGTCCTTTTCTTGCTTATTGCACAATGAGTTCTACAACGTGGCATAGACTAGAATGGTTACAGAACGTATAAAAGAATAGGAGCGCGCGCATGTGAGCGATAGTAACCGTAATAAAATACAGGGAGATGATATCATTGAGCAACATGCCACGGAAAAGACTCCAGGTCACAATGCGCGAAGACTTGGTTGAGTGGATAGACGAGAAAGTTGAAAAACTCACGTTCGCAAGCCGCAGCCACGCCCTCGAGTATGCTGTGGCCCAGCTGAAGGACAGCGAGAAACAAAAGAGATGCAAAGAACCCCGGGTCCCGTCGGCTAGGGGAGATGACACGGTTAGGGACCTATATCAGGACGACATGCTGGGCGGTGAAGCGTGGAAGGAAACGGAAAAACACGAGAATGCATGCATGCAGAAAAAGTAGGTGCGCGCGCGCAAAAAAAGAAAGGGATGTTCAGGAGACAGTAGGGCTTTCCGCTGTTTTTTTTCGTTTGAGTGCAAAAGCAGCAACTATGACTACGATAATAATAACAATCGCCAGAATGGCAATTAGAAAGTAGAATAGGTCTGGAGAAATACCCAATATTTGCTTAGTTGTTTCATAGTTCAATGTTACGCTCTTGCTTGAAAACCATGAGAACGAATTATCGAAATGCATGGTGTAAGTGCCAGCAGTTGAAGCTGTAAAGGAAAAACTCGTGTATGTGGCTCTATCGTAACGGAGTATGCATGCATGCTATTTAAAAGAATACAATCCACTAATAGCCACACGAGAACGATACCCCCACAATGTTCTAGCATTCTAGAAAAATGCGTGCCGTCCATTTGGAAGGTAATGTACATGCAAGAGGGTACAGATAGTGGGTGCGAAAAATGTAAATATGGGTTGTCATCAACATTAGTTTGGAAGGAGAGTAAAACGAAGATGAAATTTGCAATAACAATAGTCGTTACACTGTTGCTAACGACCACGTTGTTCGCTGCCTTTGAGACTACAGGATCAGCCAGCGTTCACGCTGAACTACCATCAAATGTTACCTTTGATCTTTTGCACTACTATCCCGACGGATACGTTCATGGAGTACCTCAAGGCCAGTACGTTGGTGTTGACGTTTACGTTGACGCCAGCGCATTGACTCCCGAACTAGGGATGTTCGGATGGGGGCTATATGTTACTGTTGACCCTGCAGTACTCACACCATATGATTATACATACGGCGCGGCACCTGGTTACTTCCTGTACGACTGGTGCGTGATCCATTCACCTGGGTCGCAACCATACCTCGTCTGGTATGCGGGGGCCGACTACATAGAATGCTCCGAATTTATCATGCCAAAGCCGCCAACCGGAGCCACTGGTGTAGGAAAACTATGTACGCTATATTTCACGTCAAACTCTCAATATGCCTACTCACCAATAACCATAGTAGTCTACAAGGACGGTGAGCTCATGAGCGGGTACCAAAATGTTACTGGATCTCGGCATCCCATAGTTGCGATAAATGGCCACTACAACCAGCCACTAAATTATCACACGTTGACGGTGGAGTCAACGCCGATTGACGGAATCGACTTCACCATCCTCACGACAACATACACGACAAACCTCTCAGTTAGCTTGCCGGAAGGATTGTACAATGTTTCAATGCCTTCAACTTGGACTGTTGGCAATGACGCGTACAGCTTCCAGCATTGGGAGGACGGTTCCACCAACGCAGTGCGTATCATATCTCTGACAACCGACCAAACCATCGTAGCAACCTATGAATTCGTGGAAGCGCTCCCACCAGTGGCTGTTATAGAGGCTCCAACCGAAGAATACGTAAACAACGCTGTAACCTTTGACGGGTCACAATCTTACGATCCCGACGGAGGGTCAATAGTCAGCTACCAATGGAACTTTGGAGACGGGAACGTCACCACCACAACCAACCCAACAATCGTTCATACCTACACATCGATTGGAACTTATGGAGTAAACCTTGTTGTTACTGACGATGAAGCTCAAGTGAGTGATCCAGCTACCCACATCCTAGGGATAAAGGGATATCTACCAGTAGCCGTCATAGTGGCTCCGTCCGAAGGATACGTTAACGAGGCCATAACCTTCAGCGGGGCAGACTCCTACGATCCCGACGGAGGTGTCATAGTCAACTACCAATGGAACTTTGGAGACGGTGATGTCATCTCCACGGACAATTCAACAATTGTCCACACCTATACAATGAATGGAACCTACGAGGTAACGCTTGTTGTCATCGATGACGAAAATCAAGAGAGTGACCCAGCTACACACGAAATGCGCGTGCACATAAAGAGTCCAATAGATGGAATACAGGAACTGATTGAAACCATTGAAAGTTGGAACTTGCCAATCGGAACCGAACTCAGCTTGACATCTAAACTTGAAGAAGCTGTCCACTTGCTTAATATGGAAAACGAAGTTGGAGCAATACACAAACTGATGGACCTCATAGATCAGGTGGAGGCCCTACGAAGCAAGGGGAAGCTGGAAGATTGGCAAGCAGATCACTTAGTAACAGAAGTACAAACGATCATATCCATAATATAAGGATAACCCCCCTAACCTCCCCTTTTTTTCTGCATGCATGCACCTAACCACGTGCGCGGAAAAGGCGATTGGACTTGAACCCTTTTGGGTGTTAGTCCGGCCCGGCCCACCAAGGCGGAACAGGACGCGCGCGCAATGATCATATTGGACAAGTTATCCGAAGGGATAAAATATTTCTCCGAAAGCTATGTTTCTGAGGACATACCCTAGAATTATGATTACTGCACTCCACAGTAAAACTATCCTGCCATCCCGGCATTTCATAGCCCCTCGGTAACCATCAACCAAAACTTTAGTGAAAAATGCCAGAAAAGCGATTGCCAAGAGGATGTGAACCAAATGCAAAACGAGGGAAAAGCCAGAAAATTCTCCGAGTAGGTCCAAGTAGGCTGTCATTCCTTGGCCCACGTNNGTTAGCACGTAAGAGGCCAACAGGATATAGCCGTGTATTCTACGAAATTTCCCAAATCTTTTTTTCCTCATCCAGTATTCTCCTAGAAAATTTCCTACAAGTATGAAAATGAAACTGATTAGCCCTAAAATCCCAGCGTGGGATAGAAAGAGTTTTTCGACAATCATTCCTACTCTCACTATTTAGATTCTACTTAACTACGTCATTCGATTAAAATTTTTGTTGCATGCATGCCGCTCATAATGCAAATCTTTCTTTCGTCACATTGGCTTCTGTTCTGTCTTCGGCGGTGATCTGAAAGAGCTTTCTCAGCAGCTCCGCATCTTCTCTGGTTTGTTTTACACCTCGCCGAGAAAGAACCCTCTCCTGTGTTCTTATGGCTGATTCAAGTTCCAATTCCACCGGTTTTGCTCCGAGGCTCTTAGCCCAGATGGTGAAGGAGGGTACGTCTTCGGTGACAAACCCATGCGCGTGTGATGCTACACCTATTTTTCTTCCTGTGTAGATCTGCGTTCCAATGGAGGTTTTAGCATGGTCCCCGATGAAACATCCGATCTTCTTTTGGCCAGTGTCAAATTTTTTCCCTCGAGTCACAACCTGCACCGTTCCATAGGTGTTTTTGAGGTCTGAATTGGTGGTGGCTGCTCCCAGGTTTACCCATTCTCCGATGTAGGCGTGTCCAATAAACCCTGTATGATACTTGTTTGTATGCCCCTGAATGATGGTCTCTTCCAGTTCACCGCCCACTCGGCAGACATGTCCAATGCTGCAGCCTTCCCGAATCAGCCCGGTGGTGATGATGCTCTTGTTTCCTATGTAGGTTGGACCGGTAATTCTCGAGCCCGCGTGCACCAGGGTTTCGTCGCCTATGTATATGGGGCCTTCTCTGGCGTCCAACGTGACGGAAGCCTCCACAAACGAATCCTTGCCAAGATACACCTTTTCGTCGTCGCCATACACTGCAACTCCATCGTCCATAGTTCCTTCGCATCCCGTCTTCCCCAACTTCGAATAGTCGTCCTCAAGCAATTCTGCGTTGCTGTTAACCAACTCCCACGGGTAGGTAAACAAACGCAGATCGGACGATTCCAAAATTTTGCATTCTCTGATCAGATCTTCTGATGCGCGACGAGTGAAGGGCCTGCACAGCTTTTCTCCATGTCTCTTGGCGACATGCTCGCTGAGGTGAGCGAGAGCTATTCTTCCTCGTTGCATAACTAGAACGTTCTTGCTCAGCTTTTTCTCTACCAACTGTTTCGCTTCTTCATCTAGGATCAGCGTTCCATTAATCAAAAGGACGTCATCATCGATTAAGTTGGGCTCGTTCACCGAAGAGGAAACTCGTCTGGTGAGAGTGAGCGCGAGGTAGTCTCTTGTAAATAAAAGAAAACGGGATTCAGAAAAGATTTTTTGAGCGCGTTCAAGAAAGGTAAACATTCCAGCTCTACTCTCAAAAACAGGTCTCGTATATGTGAGGGGAAAGAAATTTGCACAGTATTCATCTTCAAACAGCGATACAATCATTTTCGTGTCCCTCTTGATTATGCTGACTATTCCGGTGATACTAAACTGTTTTCGTTTAAAACTTATAGAATTCTATTCAACCAAAATAGGCTGTTGCGCCAATCATGCTGTCAAGCTGTTAGCAACCAAGTCGCGCAGGGACAACTGGTCGGAGGCAATGCTGAGAACGAGCTGCAGGAGAACGCTAAAATAATCATTAATGGATTCTATTAGGGAGAATCAACAACCAATCCAAATGAGAAGTTTCGAGGTGACATGTATGGTTGGAATATTTGGCTGCGTCCTCAAGGATGGCAACGCAGCGTCAGTTATCCATTCAGCGTTGAAAAGACTTGAATATCGAGGCTACGATTCGGTGGGAGAAGCAACAGCTCACGAAAACAAGCTTTTCATAAAGAAGGACGCTGGAAGCATTGATGAAGTCCACGCGCGGTACGATTTAGATGATCTACCGGGTAGAATTGGATTGGGGCACATAAGATGGGCAACACATGGAGGTCCTTCCCAAGAGAACACTCATCCCCACACCGACTGCAACGACAAGATCGCTGTTGTGCACAACGGAATAATTGAAAATTTCACAGCGTTGAAAAAGGAGCTGGAAGATTTAGGACACGTTTTCAAGTCGAAAACTGACAGCGAAGTCATCGCTCATCTCATGGAAGACAACTTGAAGAGAGGCTTGCCTCTCATCGAGGCAACGCGGGAAACCGTAAAACGGTTGGAAGGGTCATACGCCATCGCCATTATTTATGTTGAAGAACCTGACAAGATTGCGTGTTTTCAGAAAGAGAGTTCTCTCACAATCGGGGTCTCCGAAAACGCTGCTTACGTTGCATCTGACATCCCAACTTTTCTTCCGTTGACAAAGAGAGCTGTCACGATTGGAAATCAAGAACTCGCGGTGGTCAGAGACGGGACGTATGAGATCCGGAAAATCGCCGATTGGCGATTGGTTTCAAGAGAACCCAAGCTTATTAAGTGGGTCCCCGAGAAAGCTGAAAAATTGGGTTATCCTCACTTCATGCTCAAGGAGATTCACGACCAGCCCTCAACCATTCGGGATACCCTTCGATTACAAGATCAATATTTGGAGCTTATGACCATGTTTCTCGATCGGGCAAAAGAAGTGTTCTTGGTCGCCTGCGGAACTTCCTATCACACCTGCCTAGCGGCTTCCTACATGTTTTCGAAACTAGCTTTCTTGTCCACTCATCCTGTTGCTGCATCAGAGTTTATCGAACAACAGGGAAGATCCGTGAATATTGAGAGCACAATTCTCGCTATAAGCCAATCCGGAGAAACAACGGACACCCTTGAAGCTGTTGAATATGCGAGACTGCACGCCGCCACCATCTTGGGACTAACTAACGTGATTGGATCCACTTTGACCCGTGTTTCTCGTGTCTACATCTGTACCCAGTCGGGTCCCGAAGTGGGGGTGGCTGCAACAAAAACCTTCACCGCCCAATTATCCGTGCTTGCTCAGCTGGCCTTGAGGCTCGCCAAGAAAAGGGGAAAGGTTTCCCACACCGAGATGGAATGGCTTGAAGAAAAAATAGAAGAGATCCCCAATGTCGTTGACGCAATTCTTCAAACCCGAAAGGACAAGATAAAACAGATTGCTAAGAAATACCGAGATAAAGACTTCTTTCTCTTTACAGGACGAGGAATAAGCGTAGCCACNNGCTGGAGAGAGGGATTATGGTCCCATGAGTCTCATCAGTCAAGGCTATCCTGTAGTTTTCATCTGTCCCAGAGATGAAGCTCACGAAAAGATCGTGGGCGACATTAAGGAAATAAAAGAGCGGGGAGGATCCATCATCGCGATAGTTGAGGAAGGGGACGAAGAGATCAAAGAACTCGCTGATGATTACATAGAAATCGCGAAAGGTATGCCCGAAATCCTATCACCTATTATATGTGTCGTTCCGTTACAGCTCTTCGCCTACTATATGGCGATTGAAAGAGGACTTGACCCAGACAAACCTAGACATTTAACTAAAGCAGTCACAGTCAAATAGTGAACTGTGCCATGACCTAGACGCCTCAACGTGACGCTCGTGCCACTCTTTCTATTTCGTAGCGCTTCTGTATTGCCTTGCACTTCGAATCCTTATTTGCCGCCAAAGTCAACTCTTCTGCGAGGCATTCCTCCAAGGAGCGGGAGTTGCCAAACGCTGCCTTCCTTGCCCCCTCAGAAAGAAAACGTAGCGCCATGTCCACTCGCCTCTGGGGAGAAATGTCCACCGCCAAATGATACACCACGCCTCCGTAGCTAATCCGAGTGGTATCCTCGCAAGGCGCGGAGCTTTCAACTGCTTTGACGAGCACTTGTACCGGGTTTTTTCCTGTTCGAAGATGAATGATTTCGAAAGCGTTTCGAAGAAGGTTTATGGATCTAGCCTTTTTTCCCGCACCACTTCCCGGCCGCATCAAATTGTTTTCAAGTCTCTCTGCAATGTTGATGCTGGCCTTGCGAAACCGGCCGTGTTCATGGCGTCCCATGCTGTGGGGAACGTGAATTGGCCTGAGAGAAATATACTGTTTCAGTCCGGGATCCTTCACCTCGATTCCTTCGAAACTCCACTTTCCGAAGAGCTTAACCTGTTGTTCCTTACTCAACTGCGCCACCTGAACAAGCCTCTTGGGTTGAACAGCAAATATTTAAACATTGTTGAAAACGTAACTAACTCCAGCATCTCGATATTCAGCGCATTGGCTTCTCCTTTCGACCGTAAACCAGCTCTTTGAGTGAAACCCCATTTATGGTAGTGACCTTCCATCGAACCCCTGGAATGTCACCCATGCTTCCTCCTCGAGAACCCCCGATTCCCTCCACGATCACTTCATCGTGCTCGTCCACCACGTTGAGGGCACCATCTCCTGGAAGGAAGGCGGTTATAACCTTGCCATTCTTAATGAGTTGCGTTCTCACACACTTTCTAATGGCGCTGTTGGGCTGCTTACTCTCCACTCCAACTTTCTCCAAAACGATTCCGCGAGCCATAGGTGCGCCCATCAATGGATCAGACTTAACATCTAGTCTCAGGATCTGACGTTTGTAGTATATGTCGCTCCACCTGAACTTCTTTCTTTTTTCCAGTAGTTTTCTCGCAGCGAACTCGCCTCTCGGTGACTTGGAGCCCATACGCTCTGATTCCTCCTCTTAGGTAGTTTTAAGTCTCATATTTAAGTTGCACACGTCAAAATCGTACGTTGCCCGTGCATATGGGTCGTCAGGACCGAGATAAGCGTTGAGATTCTAGAGATCGTGCACAAAAAAATGTTAATCTACCAGCAAATGCGCAAATGAAAGGATGAAACTCGCGAATTCGGCATGGTTTCCAGTGTTCTTCTGTGGAGGGAATGGAGCGAGAAAAGAAAGGGGAAAAAAACGCGGCAAGCCTTGCCTTCAAGCTAGTTGAAAAATGGATGTGTCAGTGGTTGCCAGCATTATGTTATGGATACGTTCTGGATGTGGAAGTATCGTTTGGCTAGAAATCGGATCCGCTCCGCATTTCTCCCATTTTTGCCGATGGCAACTCCCTTGTCCCTTGGGTTCACCGCGACCACAGCAATGGTTTTTCCATCTTGGCGTTCGGTTAGGCGTATTTCCTTAACTCGTGCGGGCTTCAAGGCATTCTTGATGAACTGGGAGGGACTCTCAGAATGCTCAATTATTTCATGCTTTTTTCCAGTCATCCTCTCTAGCAGGTGTATGTTTTTGCCTCGTTTTCCTATGGCTACTCCTATGTCCCCTTCTTTAATGATGTATATGATTCGGTTGAGCTCCTCGTCGACGATGCAATCCTTGACGGTTGCACTGGTTATGCTCTCGAATAACGCAATATATCGCATTTCTCGACTGGTGAATCGTATTCCACTAGGCATTTACAGCCTCCGCGAGCTTCAAGATTTCAGAGTCTCCTGGTTCTCTTATCGTTAGAGCCGAAACTACGAAAGGTTTTCTGCAGACCGCACCTAACTCTATGCTGGTCCCTTCATAAATAAGGATCGGAACATGGGAAAGCCTACAATAATGTTCGATATCCCCACGAATTTCTTGCGGGCAATTGGCCGCAACAATTATGAGTTTGGCTTTCCCTACCTTGGCGTTTCGTACAGCGTCATTTACACCAAACAAAACCTTTCCGGTTCTCACTGTGGTAGCGATAGTCTTGTTTATGTCGATCATTTTCTTTCCTCTCGATGCGCGCTCGACATATACAGGTCAACCAAGCCCGTGCCTATGGGTATGGACTGCCCAACAATGACGTTTTCAGTAACCCCTCGCAACGGATCGCTTTCTCCCTTAATTGCCGCCTCCACGATGTTTGGAACAGTGATCTCGAAAGCCGCTCTAGCTAGGACGCTTGATTTTTCTCCGCTGATTCCGTGTCTCCCTATCTGCCGCACATCGCCAGTTACAGTCATAATGTCAGCCACCAACATGACATGTCGTATATCCACATCGAGACCTTGCTCCTCAAGCACTCCCATAGCTTCCTTAATTAGGGCGTTCCTTGCTGCTTCGACTCCAAGCGTTTGGGCAATTTCATGCACATGGTTGGTAGTGGTCCGCTTGGGATCTAACCCATGAATATCTAGGACCCTTGGTAGATTGGAACCGTCCGTCCGTATGACCCATTCTCCTGCTTCCTCCGTCACCAGCACTCTTCCGACGCCCTTTACCCCTTTGACGAGTTGTGCGGAAACCTTGTTGAGCAGCTTCTTCAGATCTGTGGTTTTCTTAGGTTTGACACCAATCTGGTCCTCTTCGATTCTCAACGTATAGTTCAATTGGCTCAAAGCCTTTTCTAACTCGTCCAATGTGATGGCTTGATCTTCCATCATGGGAAGGTCAAGCTTAACGACAACCTCTTCTTGTTCGGGATCCACATACATCTCTTGCGCTATGTCCTCCAGTGTGGTGCAAATAATCATGCGAGCAACTTCTGTAGCCTTGTCCTTGCTTTTCCGGTGCTCCTTGTCAAGGGGGATGAACATGATTGGGGTGGACGGTGTTCGTCGAGCATCCACTATCTCGATCAGACGGGGTAATCCGAGAGTTACGTTTTGCTCCCTAACTCCGGCGTAATGGAAGGTTCGAAGCGTCATTTGAGTGCCTGGTTCCCCCACAGATTGGGCAGCCACAATTCCAACAGCTTCGCCAGGTTCAACCGAGGCCCGCTTATAGTTTTCCAGGGTTGAAGCGAACGCTTGGTCCACGCCTCTCTGACTCAATTTACCTTTGACTAGCTCTTTTCTTAACTCTTCAATTAGCATAGGTGTGAGTTCGTTTTCAACTTTTTGGAGGTGTTCTTTTACATATGATTTAAGCGCGGGCTTGCCCTTCTTTGTCATAATTCTAATTTGTTCAACCAGTCGCCTTACGTTCACTGCTTTCCCATGATCGCTTTTCGCAGGGTCCACCCCGTCTTCGCCATATTTGAATTGAACAATATCGCCAACTGAGTTTCGAACTGTTTCGTCGTACTCAATGCGTAGATGTTCCAAGGCGTTGATGAGTCGCCTCTGCATGTAACCGCTCTGTTGCGTTCGTACAGCCGTGTCCACCAGCCCTTCCCGCCCTCCCATAGCATGGAAGAAAAACTCGATCGGGTCTAACCCGTCTCGGTAACTAGAATACACGAAGCCTCTAGCCTTGGGAGAGGGGTCTCCTAACGCAAAATAAGGCAAAGCTCGATCAACATAGCCGCGCATGATCCGTTTACCTCTTACGGATTGCTGTCCAACACAAGCTGTCATCTGACCAATATTGAGATTAGAGCCTCTTGCTCCCGTTCTAGTCATTACGATGCCGGCGTTTTGGGCATCGAAATCTTTGTCTGCCATTCTTCCAGCCTTATCTCTGGCCTCGGCCAGCTCGTTCATTACGTAGATTTCAAAGGAGTCGACGAGCGTTTGTCCAGGAAGTCTTTCCAACGTGCTGTCTTGAAGCGCCCTGGTTAGTTCTTGTATCCGTTGTTCAGACTTCTGTATTGTTTGATGAATTTTCCGATGCACGGTGTCTGATAATTCAAGCTCATCGAAAGAGTATGTGAAGCCTCTCATCGTAATGAACAGCTTGAGAAGTTGACAGATATTGTTTAGAAATCGACGGCCGGCGGAGGCACCGTAGTCCTTTATTATCCGATGAAGAAGGCTCTCCGACTGTTCAGCACCTATTGAACTCCTGTCAATCACTCCAGACTTCAACACGCCGTCTTTTATTACGACGTAAGCGTCATATGGGCATTCTCCGTAAACACAAGTAGCACAATTGAGGCACGTAGTCGATTTAAACGCATAGTTCATGCCTTCAGGGATAAAGAGGCTAAATATTTGTTTCCCCGTCCAAAGTGGATCGGGCTTTTTGATCTTCGCTTCGGGAAGGGGACCCTCGTATCCTGCCGCTAGCAGAAGTCGACAAACCTGCTCTTTTGTGAGGAAAGTGGATTCTCGAGTAAAGAGATACGCAGCTGTGATGAAGTCCCGAATCGCTCCGATGATTGGACCTCCAAACCTGGGAGAGAGAATTTGGTCTTGAACCTGCATGAGGAGACGCGCTTCAGTTTGCGCTTCTTCACTTTGTGGTACGTGGAGGTTCATTTCGTCTCCGTCAAAGTCTGCGTTGTACGGGGGGCAGACACACAGATGTAGACGAAAAGTTTTGTGAGGAAGCACACGGATGTAGTGCGCCATTATCGACATTCGGTGAAGAGATGGTTGCCTATTGAAGATGGCGGTGTCGCCGTTTTTGAGGTGGCGTTCAACAATGAAACCTGGTTCTATGGCCTCTGCAACTTTCTCGCGGTCAACCACAAACTCCAGGCGGATACGCTTGCCGTCAGGTCTCATAACATAGAGTGCCCCCGGATACTTTTCGGGACCGTTAGTCACTAGCTCTCGCATCTCGTCAAGATTCCACAGTGTGACTTTTTCGGGCATTGAAAGCCTCATGGCAACGTGGAGGGGGACTCCAACCTCACTGATGTCAAGATTTGGGTCAGGAGATATTACCGTGCGCGCTGAAAAATCCACTCTTTTGCCGGAGAGATTGCTTCGGAATCTCCCTTCCTTTCCTTTGAGACGTTGCGATAGAGTTTTGAGCGCCCTACCTGATCGATGTCTTGCCGGGGGAATTCCCGAGGCTTCGTTGTTGAAATATGTGGTTACGTGATATTGCAGGAGCTCAGATAGGTCTTGGATAATTAGAGTGGGCGCACCCGCTTCCATGTTCTCCTTTAACCTCTGATTGATGCGGATTATGTCTACGAGTTTGTGGGTCAAATCGTCTTCAGATCGGATGCCTGACTCCAGCGTGATCGAAGGCCGTACGTAAACCGGTGGAACTGGAAGAACTTGAAGAACCATCCATTCTGGACGGGCATTCTCTGGATTGAACCCAAACAGTTCAAGGTCTTCGTCCGGTATTCGTTCGAGTCTTTCTCGAACCATGCTTGGCGTTAGTCGTTGCGCGCCTCCTTCTGGGATCTCTTCGCTGAATTTTGTGGGCTTTTCAAACACCACTTTATATTGAGGGCTTCCACAGTGGAGACATTCTTTTCCCTTCGCCTCCTTCAAAACTTTCTTGTAAAGAGTGTCGGGAACTGTTCCCAACAATTTGCGTGACTCTTTGATCTCAGCCTTTATTTTTGCGATTCTCTCTGGGGACAACAGTGCGCGCCCACAGTTTCTGCAGGTTACTCCGAGAAGACTGTAAACTATTTTGGTGAACTCAACGTGAATTATGGGCACAGCAAGTTCGATGTGACCGAAATGCCCTGGACATCGTATGGCTGTGTTTCCGCAGGTCTTGCACCGTTGTCTTGGCTCAAGGGTTCCCAGCCGACCATCCATGAGTCCCGAGGTTATAGGAGCCCCGTCTTCATCATAGGTGTCGGCGGTTTGAATCTCTGCAACTGAGAACCTGCGTACGTCTTGTGGAGAGAGTATTCCAAAGTAAAGTTGGTCTACGACCTTGTGTACTCCTTCCTCTATTGACACTTCAGGCTCTCTCCTTCAATTTGAGACGAGGCGTCACGCAGAGGCTCAGCAGCTCCTGCAGAAGAAGCTTGAAGGCGTAAGAGACAATCACCGCGGATATCCGCGCTTTCTCAGCGCAGAGCCTGCATACGTACCTACGCTGTTTAATGTCGTAAAAGGCGATGTAGCCGCAGTTTTCGCATACGTAGAGAAGGTATCTATCAGATTCCTCAAGCAATCGGTCTCGCAACAACATCGCAGCACCGTGTCCAATAAGACAGTCTCTCTCCATCTCGCCGAATCGCAATCCACCGCCCCTTGCCCGTCCCTCGGTTGGTTGTCTCGTCAACATCTGAACTTGCCCTCTCGCTCTAGAGTGGATCTTGTCCGAAACCATATGGTGAAGTTTTTGATAGTACACGAGTCCTATGAAAACGTCGACAACGAATCTCTTACCTGTAACACCGTTGTAAAGAACCTCTCGTCCAGTGTGACTGAACCCCAGAGCTATCAACGCTTGTTTCAATTTCTCGGGCTTTTCATTGATAAAGGGTGTTCCATCCACTGGCCTTCCCCTTGCGGCAGCGACCTTTCCAGCCATTGATTCAAGGAACTGTCCAATGGTCATTCGTGAAGGAATAGCGTGAGGATTGACTATTATGTCAGGAACTGTCCCTTCCGAGGAAAAAGGCATGTCTTCTTGCGGGATGATAATTCCCATAACGCCCTTCTGTCCGTGGCGGGAGGCAAACTTATCACCCAACTCAGGGATGCGTTGATCGCGCACCCGAACCTTCACAACTTTGCTTCCTTCCCTACTCTCAGTTATGAAAACATCGTCCACAACGCCCGTTTCAGCGGTTCTCATGTCTACAGAGGTGTCTCTCAGTGTTGGTCCTTTGACTTCAAACTCCTTGTATTCTTCCAAGAATCTTGGTGGGCTTGTTCTTCCTATGAGAACGTCGCCGCCTACGATTTCCGATTCTAAACCGATGACGCCGTCCATTTCCAGGAGGCGATAGTACTGTTCGCCTCGATAACCCCGAATTCCCGGTTCAGGCGTGAGAAACCGGTCTCTCAGTCCACCGAGGTATTGACGGCACTCTGCTTCATAGATTCGATAGAATGTCGACCGTCCTAAACCTCGCTCAATAGATGCCTTGTTGAAGATTATGGCGTCTTCCATGTTATATCCCTCAAAGGATACAACGGCAACTACGCAGTTTTGCCCTGAGGGTCGAAGGTCATAACCTATAATGCCCATAGGTTTCGTATCAACTAGGGGTTTTTGCGGGTAATGTAGAAGATGGGAACGTGAGTCCACTCGGAACGTAAAGCTGGTTGTTCGTATCCCAAGCGCTTGCTTTGCCATTGCAGCTTCGTAAGAGTTGCGTGGTGACTGATTGTGCTCGGCGTATGGTATGAGCGAGGCGCATATTCCAAGAATGGTGTAAGGTGCGATCTCCACATGCGTATGTTCAGGTAGTAGATCTTCAAAACTCACGGCTGCAAACACGTTTTCCTCTTCTTCGGCGTCAATGTATTCGGTGATGCCTTGGCTCACAAGATCTCCCCATGTCCACTCTCCCGAACGAATTTTCTCGATGGCTTCGAGTTGCAGTTTGGATACGCCATTTTCAGCAATTATTAGGGGTCTACGCACGCGTCCTTGACCGCAGTTAACATAAATCTCTTCTTTTTCGCCCATGCTCTTAGAGAAATGGACGAAATTGACTTCTGTGGATATTTCTCCGTTTCTGCGCTTTGCTCTTAGTTCAGTGACGAGCTCTACCGGTGACGCGGAGTAGCCGATGGGTTTTCCATCGACAAACACCTTGGTGCCGATTGTTCGGAGGTTTTCGTTCGCTTCCTCAATAGGAATCACCTGCATTCGAAACAGGGTTTGTTTCACATTCTCAGCGTTCGTGCCCACAGAGATGCAAGCAGCCAAGGCGAGGTTCTTCACGAGGCCACAGTTTGATCCTTCCGGTGTTTCGTTTGGGCACAACCTTCCCCAATGGGTTGGATGCAAATCTCTTGCCTCGAAGTTGGGTTGGCTTCGACTGAGCGGTGACTGCAATCTCCGCAAGTGGCTCAACGTAGAGATATGATTGGTTCGATCAAGAAGCTGTGTGATGCCTACGCGTCCCCGTCCCCAGTTGCCCGTTGCAAGTGCATGTTGAAGGCGTTCAGCTATAATTCCAGGGCGGACCGCGGTGGAAACCGTGATCATTTGTCGCTTGAAACCCATCCGTTCGAGCTGATACTTTATGTCGCGGCACAGGTTCCTGAAGGCGACTCTGAAAAGGTCAGCGAGCAGAGGCCCAGCGAGCTTTAAGCGTTTGTTCTTGAAGTGATCTTTGTCGTCGCTTTTCCGTTTTCCGAGTTTCAATTCAATAACCCTACAGGCCATCTCCCCTAGGAAGAGCGCCTTATCCCTGCGCGTTTCCGAAGTACGGCCAACATGAGGTAAAAAGTTGCGGTCAAGAATGCTTTCGGCTTTTTGCCGTCGATACTCTTCCACCTGTCCGTGAGCTACGCGGCTCCCGATGTACATTATGGCCTCTTGAACGGTGTCCATCCCCACAGCCTTTTCAAAAGATGACTCGAGCTCATTTTGTAAAGCTTTCCTAAGAGAAACAATCTCAGCCACTTCCTTGTCAGATTCCAATCCAAGAGCTCGCATAAGAATTACGAGAGGGATTTCCGTAGGGACTCCAGGCAAAGAAACGTAGATGGCACCATCTGATTTCATTCGCAACTCGATTCTTGCTCTGAAGCCGACGGTGGTGGAGAAAATTTTGGCTTGATAGACCGGCGCCGCACCACGCGTATCAACGTCCACGAGAATTCGATTTGGAGCAAGGTCTTCCAACGCGACGACGGCACGTTCAGAGCCGTTGACAACGAAGTACCCGCCTGTGTCATTAGGGTCCTCTCCGTGCTCAATCAGTTCTTCAGGAAGAAGTTGAGAGAGGGCGCAGAGCTTTGACTTCAACATTACAGGGAGATCACCTATCAGAACAAGCTCAGTTTCCAGTTCCCTGCCGTCGACTACCGGAGTCATCTCAAGAGAGATAGGAGCGGCATAAGTCAGATTTCGGAAACGTGCCTCCATAGGGTAGATTTCATGTTTCGTACCGTCTACCTCAGTGGTGTAAGGGCCCATAATTCTCGATTGAGGATCTATGATCCAAACTTGATTGAGCTTTATCTTGTATGGGCTCTCTGGCACCTCGATTTCGATCTCGCCCACCTCATCTATAACCTCTTGGAGGCCGCGTTCAACAAACTCGTTGTAGGAGTCCAAGTGTTGCCTAACCAATCCCCTATCCTTGAAGAAAGCCTTTTGCAGGAGTAGCAGATCGTCGTGTGAGATTTCCAATGTAACTCAGCCACCCACAATTCTACCTTCATTAACAATACTAAGAATTATGCGAATTGGCTTGATTTCATCCAAACTGGAAGATTCCCCCACGGGACTTGTGAACTGACCCGAAAAGCTGGACCTCCGAATGTTGCTCCCCGATTTATCTTAGAGGAGCTATCAGCGTAACCATGGAGCCTACTAATAAATTTTTGCCTCTCGTAGCCAGTATTTTGGATTTTTTGTCTAGACCTTTTNNAGTTTGGCGCCCTGGCCGGGATTCGAACCCGGGTCAGGCGGGCGACAGCCGCCTATACTAGACCGGACTATACTACCAGGGCTGAATGACTTCAAGGCGCCGAGTTTTTACATGAAAGTGCCGTTGTACTTAAATTTTTCATTTGCCTGATGTTTCTGGTTCCCAGTCGGTTGATGCTTGAGCCAAAAGCATTTCAGGTGCTTTGTTTTGGATGAAACGCATGAAGGGTTCAGTAATTGGGCTCCCAGAAAAAGTATTCACCTCGTTTGATATGGGAAGGCTCAGTTGAAGTGGTGCGCTTGCGGAAAAACTGTTCTCAGCATAGTTGCTGGACCGTAGGTGTGCTTGGGTGATTCTAGGAATACGGAGTGAGCTGTTCAAAATCCAAAGGAGTTTTTAGCTATTCTTACGCGAGTGCACGAGCAATCTGAACGCCAGATATCCAACGAGCAAACCGAAGATTATCAACGTCTCTGTTGCACCTATTAAGATGCTTGTTCCGTTTATCTCTATCAGTTTTACCACCTCCAGGAACATGACGTATGTCATGTCATTCTTAAGTCTTATGAACCCAAAGTCAAGATTTTAGTTCAGTTTTCTACATGCACAGATACGTTCCACGACAACCAGAAAAAACTCTTTACCTACATGCGCATAAAAGCAATTTCCGCGCGCACGAGTTGACAAACGAAAGTGTACGGAATTGGAAAAGGATCATCCCCGTGACATACACAATGTCTCAAGCTAGGCATCTCACGAAAAACTAAACTGAAGGAAATCATTCTTTACACACGAGTGTGTGCGGATATCGTGACCAAAATCAGTACTCGCCGTG
>JABAOH010017819.1_pt1 | contig 21515 bp, 22 predicted proteins | sample 7062181 | NCBI WGS metagenome assembly JABAOH01 (sample SAMN14538630, study PRJNA623070) | marine sediment metagenome | biome: marine biome [ENVO:00000428]; feature: marine pelagic biome [ENVO:01000023]; material: deep marine sediment [ENVO:00002113]; isolation source: pool of 5 deep marine... | reverse complement strand
CCAGGGGGGGGTATTGTCCATGGACTCGAGGAGGATGTATTGCTCCACCGATGATATACGGTGCCTGATTGATTCGATCTGGGGAATGAAATCTCTATCAAGAAAGAGGATATTCGGCCTTGATTCATTGATGATGTACTCGAAGTCATGGGGAACTAACCGGATGTTGAGGGGAAGGAGCACGGCCCCAATCTGGGGAACACCATAGAAGGCCTCGAGGAGCCGATGGCAGTTATAGCCCAAATAGGAAACTCGATCCCCTTTTTGAACCCCCACCTGTATAAGTCCGTTCGAAAGTCGGTTGACCCGTTCTCCATAGGCACGATAAGAGAACCGATGATCTCCGCAGATCACTCCAGTTTTATCCCCATAAATCTTCAGGGTCCTTTCCAGAAAACGCACTGGAGTTAAGGGGATATTCATTTTTGTTCCCTGCTAAATCTGGCATATACGCGAATAGGTGTTCCCCAAACTCAGCGAAAGATCACAATGACTTCTAAGAGCCTCAATAGGCTATCATAGGTTTTTTCTTTTGTTGTTCATTGGCACCTCTTATAATCAAAGTAAAGAAGAAAATCCATTGAGCGGCATTTTTCGTGAGCAGAAGGAGGTTTTCACCTGACCGGCAGAGCCTATTAGGTTCGCACCAGCAGAGCTGGTGGTTTAATGGGATTAATTAAGTGATCGTGTGGTGAGAATGTTAGCGAAAGGGGAAATATGGGAGGTGATGCGATTGTTTTTCTGACCGCGAGGGGCTTGATTAGGGATTGCAGCATTGAGCAAAATGTTTTTCATTCCCTTTCTATAGCTGATGAGGCTTACGTTCTTGAGAATGGCAGGGTTGTCCTGGAGGGGGATGGGAAACGAATCTTAGAGGATCCACAGGTGAGGGAAGCCTACTTGGGAATATAATGCCACCTTCATGAAGGAAAGGGTGGAATGTATATGGAAATTTTTGTTTGATTTCCAAGTTGGTTCTATTTATGATACGCGCCTCGCTTGCGTATTGGGCTGCTAGTGGGGCGCCTGCTGAGCTGCCCCTATTTTTTGCAGATTTTACCGTGATCTCCGCCACGGAGGCGTCAGAGGCCGGAATGCTGATTGGCGAGGAACGGAGAACCACTGAAGGAATGCAATCAAGTCCATGGGTGGGATGAGGCGGGAATTCCTCCCGAGGACTACAATGTGAGGAGGTGAAGAGATGCCAATGATGACAGGAAGGGAATATATTGAGTCCCTCCGGGCCCTGAACCCGGAGGTTTATTTTCTTGGCCAAAAGATAGAGAACATCGTTGATGAGCCGATGTTTCAGCCACATCTTCATGGGGCGGCCATGACGTACGAGCTGGCCCATGATCCCGAGTACGAAGCCATTATGACAGCTACCTCTCATTTAACGGGTGAAAAGATCAATAGATTTACCCACGTCCACCAGAGCATAGATGATTTGGTAAAAAAGGTAAGGATGATGAGGCTCCTTGGCCAGAAGACCGGCACCTGTTTCCAGCGGTGTGTTGGCTTAGACGGCCTCACTGGCGTCTACGTGACTACCTATGATATTGATCAGAAATACGGAACTAACTACCATGAGAGGTTCAAGAAGTACCTGGCTGAAGTGCAAGAAAACGACTGGATGCCTTCAGGAGCTATGACCGATGCCAGGGGTGACAGGAGCCTCCGGCCTAGTAAGCAGAAGCGTCCTGATGTTTACCTGCATATAAAGGAGCGATTGCAGGATGGAATCATTGTCTCCGGAACCAAGGCACACATCACCGGTGCTATAAACAGCCACCAGATTATTACGATGCCCACCAGGACCATGACCGAAGAGGACAGGGATTATGCGGTTTCCTTTGCTATTCCCGCTGATACGAAGGGCGTCACCTACGTGTTCAGCAGACAGACAAACGATACCAGACGCTTAGATGGAATCCTTGATGCGGGAAATCCAAAGTACGGTATCGTGGGCGGTGAGGCCGTGATAATCTTCAATGATGTGTTCGTCCCATGGGAGAGGGTGTTCATGGCTGGTGAGTACGATTTTACGACTGAGCTTGTGGAGACCTTCGCCGGATACCACAGGAGTAACTATGGGGGTTGCAAGGTGGGCCTGGCTGATGTGGTGATAGGCGGATCAGGCTGGATAGCTGAGGCCCACGGGATTGGCACGGCCTCTCACATTGTTGATAAATTAACGGAGATGATCGCAATGGCTGAGACCTGCTGGTCGTGCGCCCTGGCGTGCTCCTATGAAGGATACAAAACCCCCTCCGGTGCATACCATATCAATCCCCTTCTTGCCAACGTGACCAAGCTGAATATAACCAGGATGGTCTATGAATGGATGAGGGTGGGCCAGGATATAGCAGGTGGAAAGATTATAACGCTGCCATCGGAGAAGGACCTCAGTCACCCTGAGTCTGGAAAGATTATTGAGGAGTGTTTTTCGGGTAAAGAAGGGGTTCCACCCCTTGATATCATCAAGATGTTGAGGCTGATTGAGAATATGTCCGTCGGTGCCGGGCTCCCCGAGTCAATGCATGGAGCAGGTTCTCCTGCAGCTCAGAAGATCATGATTGCAAGGAGGAGCGGGATTGATGGAAAGATGGAGCTTGCTAAGAGCATAGCGGGCATAGGGAAGGACAAACATTTTGAGGCTATCATCGGTGGGGACGAAGCTGCGCACTGGGATGAGGTGAGGAAGAAGATAGAGGGAAAAAGGGTACAGATATATTAACTTGTTAGTGGCGTTGAAAAATTGAGGCACACCGTTTTCGTGGGTTAAATAATAACCTTCCGCGAAGCTATCTGGCAATGCCAATTTCCTCAAGGCGATATCTATTGTCTGTGAGGGAGGTGGCCAAATATTTGGGGTTTGAGAAGTTACAGCAAGACTCCCAGAGCTTCTGTGGAGTAAACCCCAAATATTTGGCCACCGCAAAGTCCAGTGGAATTCTTTATGAGATATCGCCTTTCGGAAACAGTCATTGCCCTCTTAAGCCCTGATGTTTGCGAAAAATTAAGTGCAGCTTGAAAAAGAATTTATAATCCCTCAACTTTTGAACGTTACGAATCTATTTTCTGTCAGTAGGACTTTTTAGCCTTTATGTTCTCAATTGGAGTAAGGTACTGCGGTGGATGTAATCCCCGGATCGATAGATCAAGGATAGTGGGGGATGTAAGGGCGGGTTTAGAAAAGGTTGGCTTGAAAGTAGATTTCACCACTGATAAGGAACAACCTGTTGATGTAGTGCTTTTGATAAATGGTTGCGTGCACGCCTGCCTTGAAGGAGAATACTCCACGTCTGGTCACGATCAGCAACTTATATCCGTAAGGGGTGAGATGGTTGACGATCAGTATGTTGAAGAGGCTTACATTCCAGGGTATTTGGTCGAAAAGATCTGCTCATCGCCGATTGGGGGGCAGCTCATCTAGTCAGTCCATTTTTTCTCCGTCGCTCCTCATCCCGTATCTCTCTCCTTAATAGCTTTCCTACCTTGGATTTCGGAAGCATATCCCTAAACTCTATGTACTGCGGAACCTTATAAGGGGCAAGCCTTTCTCTACACCATCTAGTCAACTCTGATCCGCCCACGCCTCTTGCATCTTCTTTTAGCACCACTATCGCCTTGATCCTTTCGCCAACCTTAGGATCTGGAACACCAACAACACATGCACCTATAACCGTCTTGTGGTCTTGAAGAACAGCCTCCACCTCCGAGGCAGAAACCCTGTATCCCTTGTATTTTATGATATCTGCAGATCTCTCTATATAGTAAATCTGCCCCTTTTCGTCATGCCGGACATAATCCCCCATCCTGTAATAGACCCTACCGTCAATTTCCACATATGACGTGGCTGTTTCATCTGGCTTTTTCCAATAGCGCTTTAGGGTGTAGTCAGACGTAACCAGAAGCTCACCCGTCTGGCCACAAGGGACCTGTTTTAGAGTATCTGGATCTACTACTATGCACTGCCTGCTCTTTAATGGTACTCCCACGGACATAAGCTCCGGCTCCTTATCCAGCCTACTATAGGTGACGTGACCTGCCTCGGTTGAACCGTACACCTGATATATGGGTATACCAAAGAGTTCCTTCCACCTCTTAAAGACCTCAACAGGGAGGACATCGCCTCCACAATAACAGTAGCGAAGGGAGCTAAGGTCATATCTGTCTAACCTGTCATTTTCCAGGATCATGCGGTAAAGGGCAGGCACGCCAAGAAACCATCTCACCTTATATCTCTGTATAGCCTTCAAGATGGCATCTACCTGGGGCACAGGCATGAGTACGGACATATTCCCATAATTGAGGCCTGCAGCCACAAAGAGTCCAAGGGCCATTATATGAAAGAGGGGATTAACGGCAATATATGAGTCTTCGCCTTCACGGAGGTAAGCCCCCACAACATCATCCATAATATCCCTTACGTAGGATACCATCCCAGCGTGATTGCCGGGGACCCCCTTGGGAGAGCCGGTAGTGCCACCAGTATAGAGGATGTAGGCAAGATCCTTAAATGGGTCTAAGTTTACTTGGGGCGATTTTGGCGGGGATTTCAAGATGTCTCTGAAGAAATATACCCTCTTGTCCCTCTGTACCTTACCACGAGGGATCTTGTCAAAGAGCGCGCCAACTGCCCTCTTCCAGATTGGAACCAGATCAACAAGGCTTGTGACAATTACCCTTTTAAGACATGTCTTGGGGAATATCTGTTGTACATAGCCAAAATTCGTGTCCTGACAGATAATCGTCTCTGCACCAGAATCATTTAGCATGTATTCAATCTCGTATGATGTGTAGATTGGTGCCACCGGCACAGCGACGGCCCCAATCTTCTGTATTCCGAAGAATGCTACTACCCACTGTATACAGTTTTGGATATAAATCATGACCCTCTCGCCTTTACTCACCCCTAAGCTGTCTAGGCCAGCGGCGAATCTATCGATCAGATCCCTCAACCTGGCATACGAGAATCTCTCTCCGAGATAAACTATCGCAGTATTGTCAGGGTATTTCGCACAGATTTCCTCAAATCTGGTAAAGGTATGCTCCGTGTGTTCTGCCACTATCCTAATATCCCCTCTTTAACTTGCAAGATGGGTCCTGAGTTCATACCCTTACCCACTTTTCAAACTGATGATATTTCCGCTGGGCATAGACCATTATCCCTTCACTCCTGAATACGATAAAGGCAACGAGGATTAGGGAATAAAAGACTATCCTCAGCGTACCGAATGCCCTCAATAACTCGGAGATGGGAACTAGGATAAAACAGCCCAGTATAGGACCAACCAGGGTGCTTCCTCCACCTATGACTGTTGCTGCTATAGGTATGATAGAAAAATCCAGGGCGAACTGGGATATTCCTGACCACATGTAGATATGGACAAGGTAGGCCCCACCAAGGCAGCCCAGGCCGGACGCGATAAATACGGCGATGGACTTATAGAAATCTATGTTCAAGGCAGATGCCCTGACCGCCTGGTCGTTATCCTTTATGCCCCTCAATACCAATCCGATATCCTCATTTACCAACCTTCTCAACCCAAACAACGAGATGATCATTATCGCCAGGATACCGTACTGTTCAATCCATCTATTGGGAAAACTTGCCACTCCGACTATGCCGTCAGTCCCTCCCACGATGTTGAGTGCCTCTATGATTCGAGCAAAGAGCAAAGGATACATCAGGGTTACTATAGCGAAGTATACCCCCCTGAGGGGGAGGCAGGGATAAAGAAGCCCAGTGCAGATACATGCTCCCAATATGGTAGCTATGGGGATGGTCAATACTGGTGGTAGGCCAAATGATGTATTTAAGATCGCTGCTATATATCCACCGGTGCCGATAAAGAACGCACTTCCCAAGGATACCAGACCCACGAAATGGGCCAAGAAGGCAAATCCCAGGGCAAGCAGTGAGTAGATGCATACAATGGATATGACCCTCTGCCAATAGAGACTGGGGATAAGCAACGGAATGGCAAGTACCCCACACACAAAGGCAAGCCTTGGTGCCAGAAGATACCATATCTCCTCCCACGAGGAGATTGCGTATACGCCCTCGGCACGTACCTTTATGCCCCTATCTAACCGCTCCCTCCTCCGTTCCTTAACCATTCCTAAACCCTTTCCTCCAGTTCCTTTTGCCTTCCGAAGAGCCCGGAGGGCCGTAATATGAGGGTTATGATAATGGCCAGAAGGGCTACAACCATATGGAAGTGAGATTCGATATAAGCTACAGTGATTATCTGGGCAAATCCTATCATAAAGGCGGCAAGTACAGCGCCGACCCAACTCCCGAGGCCACCAACAATGCAGACGGCCAGTGCCTGAATCAAGACGTTGTATCCCGCCTCCACCACTATATTGCCCATGGGCAATAAAATGACTGCCGCTAACCCAGCAAGGATGGACCCGAGAACCATGGCTATTAGGGCCATCATGTCGGAGTCGACGCCGAGCATCATGGCGGCCCTCTCATCCTGGGCCATTCCCCTGAGGGCAAGGCCAATCTTGTTATAGTGAGTGAAGAGCCACAGGAGAAAGATCACAAGGCTTCCGATTAGGACCGCGAGAATGCGCTGGAAATCAACTGGTATGCCCGATATTTCAATGGAACCCTTAATGAATACTGGCAAGGTATAGGTCATACCCTTAAACCCGCCCCACCTGAAGCCTTCCAGTATGGCGAGACCGATGGCATATGAGGCAATGATCTCGGAGGTAGCCATTCCCCTTACTCTAATAAGGATAAAGCGATATATGGCAGCGCCGATTATTCCTGTGATAATGAGAGAGAGGAGAATACTGAGGATATAGTTTGTCTGAAGCATATTTAAGAAGCTCCAGACTATGAACCCATTTGCCACATACAGTGCACCGTGGGCGAAGTTAGGGAGCCTACAGATTCCATAAACAAAGGTAAAGCCAATAGCTATTAAGGCCAGCGACACACTGTTTATAGTTCCATAGATGAGGATTTCCATCGACTCCTCGCCCTTCTATGGATTACCTCATCCAGGGGGGAAGCTTTATCTCACCCATGGCTATCTTTTTGGGGAAGACAACCACCCTTTTCCCAGCCTGCCACTGGAAGATAGTCCCCACGGCCCCTTCTTCTGGATCCACGCTCGCGATGACCTGGTGGCTCTTTGGGTCAAACCTGATCCTGCCATAGACACCTATCATATCGGTCTTTTCAAGGGCCTCCACTATAGCGTCTGGTTCAAGGGACCCAGCCCTCTCAATGGCGTCTTTCAGAACATAGGGGGCCATGTAACTAGTTGATGTGCCGTACCCTTCAGGTTCTATATTCCACCTTTTTTTGTATGCTTCAATAAATCGCATGGTCCATGGTGTGGCATTGCTTGGGGCATTGCCAGCATTGACTACATTGGCCAGACAGTATTCGCCCTTTCCTTCGGTGGCCTTCCAGAAGCCGGGCTGTTCAGCAGCTGCAATGATAGAGCCAAAAGGAAGCGCCGGTATCCTCATATCATACCACTGTTTAAGCAGGATCGATGTCTCTGGCATATCCATCCAGATGAGGATAACTTGGGCCTTCTCCTTTTTGGCCTTGATGAGACCCATGGAAAAATCCGTTGTCCCTGTAGGATATATCTCTGGCTTCCCTATGACATTCCACCCCTTTTTTGCCATGCTCTTGGCGATTAAACCTCCACCTGCTCGTGCGTGGGCCACATCTTGTACCATTATAAACAAAGTGTTTAGGCCATATTTCTTCTCGATCTCCACCAGGCAAGGGATGATCTCCCCGAAGACCATCCATCCGGCATGGCCAGTTATCCTGAAACAGTACTTGAACTTATCATACTCCTTGGCAACCCTGGCATGGTACTTGGGGGTTAGGACACCGGTTGTGAGTATTGATACCTTTTTGTATTTGGACAGCAGGTCCATAGCCGCCAATGCGGCCTCCGATCTCACGGGGCCACCCATAATGAAATCCGCCCTTTTTTCAAGGATAAGCTTTTCCACCGCCAAAAGTGCCTCACTTACCGGCACCCCTGGTTCCAGATCCCGGGTATCAATGATCTCTACCTCAAATGGCCTTTTTTTACCTGCCACACCTACACCGCCAGCTGCGTTGATCTCCTCAATAGCCAGGGTGATTGCCCTCTCTGCATCCCAGCCATAGAGGAATGCTATGGATAGGGGACATCCTAGGACAATTGGCTTAACTGCCAAGGCTGGATATCCTGGCAGTGCAAACAAAACCAGTAGCAAGATGACCAACGCGGCAAGAAATCTTGTCTTCATAACGGTCCCTCCCTTTGAATTTATCTGCCTCAAGTAAGTCCTCTTGTCGCCTCTTTCTCTAAAGGCCTTCCCACCCTCCTGCCTTGAAGGTACGCACTACTATGTGAAGGCCTATCAGCATTTACAGTGTAGATGGGGATATGCTGTTTTGTCCTCTCATTAAACTCGCTCGGTTAATGGATGCTACCCTTGCTTGGCTAAATCATTCCTCTTGACGTCAGAACTTATTGTCTTAAAGGGGGAAATTCAATCAGAAAAATCCATTCGAAAATAAAACCATCCCTTCTCCATAGGGATGGTTTTATTTTAGCAGCTCTCCCTGTCTGTATTAAGGGGAAATATCTATTTGCGGGGCGTTTTGCTCTTCCTAATGCACGAGATGCGAGTAGGCGGTTTATTGCCTTTCTCGCTCCATCCTCTCAAGCTCGCCGTGCAACTTTTCAGCATTCTCCCGGACGTATTCCCTCACCTGTGCGTCCAACTCCTTGTACTCATCCAGTGCATCCCTGAAGGCAAAGAGGTCCATTTCGCACAGGGAGAAGACTGATTCATCTGCAGGGTCCCTCCAGCGGTCGATAATCTGTGCCCCGTGGAGGGTAGTCTTTGTAAAGGTCTTCAATGCCTGCTCTACATGCTGCTCTTCTGCAGAGGCCTCCATATCACCGGCCGTTGTGGAGGCCATGTAGTCCTTGGCAAGATAGGCCACATAGGTCTCAAGGATCTTCGCGATCTCCGCCCGGGCCCTGTTGTCTGCCGTTGATCTTAACAGCGCCCGGTTCTTGATCCCTGAGGCCACGCCAACACCATAGAAGACCTTCCCCTTTTCCACGTCAAATGCCCCGCTTCCCTTGGTAACCCACACAGGTGCTTCAGGGGCAGAAGGTTTCTTTCCTGCACAACCCATAAAAAAGACAATGCCTACACCCAGAAACATACAGGTGACCTTCATCCATGTTGCTTTCATGATTACCTCCTTGTCCTGAATTCTCGAATCTTTTCCCTCATTTCCTCCATTAAGTCTTCCATCTCCTGCATGCCGGCAATCAGCTCATCCATGTTAAATGGGTTCTTTTCGGTGAGGATCCTTCCCTGCCTTCTCCCTTTAAGGGATTCGGGCTCAGGCTTTTGGACTTCCTCCGTCGGCCGAGGATATTCCTCAGGTCTTTGGATCTCCTCTTTTAGGGGTCTCTTCCGCGCTTCGGATGGAATGGCCTCAACACCGGCAAACCGGTAACCCTCCCTATCTAACCAGTTCAGGGCCACGTTCGACTTAATGGAGAAATTAACGTCTGTGATTGCCAAGCCGTCCTCAGCCTTCCTGGCGATCATGGAGTTGACACCGATCATAACTCCCTGAACATCCAGCAGAGGACCCCCGGAGTTACCCCTGTTGATGCTTGCCTCTGTCTGAAAGAGGTCTTTGCCAGGTACGCCCCCGTGATCACTTCTGTGTGCGCTGATAACGCCAGTTGTCAGACTCCAGAGACCTCCCTGCTCAGGATGACCGATGGCATAGGCCTGATCGCCGACACCAACCTTGTCTGAATCCCCAAACCTCACTGGGGTCAAGGGCGCATCGAGGTTTAAGATCTTGACTAAGGCCAGATCGAGCTGCGGGTCATATGCCATAACCTCACCCCTGTAGCGCTTGACCAGATCTGCCTTGGGGTTTCCAGTTACGTTTTCCGGCTTCAAGAATACCCAGATATTGGAAATTAGTTGTGATGAATCCTTCCTGGTGAGAATATGGGCGTTGGTGATCACAAGGCCGTCTTCCCTGATGATTGATCCTGTGCCGCCGTTTCCCTTCGCATGGCCCTCCGAGGCAAACATGAACACAACCCCGGGGCTTACCTTTTGGTAGATCTCCTTTGGGGTCAAGGCATAGGCGTCAGCGGAGACAAACCAGAAGCCGATCACCATGATCAGTGCAAAAACACTCCTTAATTTTTTATCTCTCATCGCCTTTCACCTCAGGTTGGTTAATCTTCCCCCTGTTTACAGGGCCTTTACTGAGAAAAGATATATCGCCTCATCTCCTCGACAATTTCCGTTGTGAGTGCCTTCCGTATTTTTCGGACTGCCCTGTTTTCGGCCTGAGGAATACTCAAATGCCCTTCCCTGCCCGCCTTATCCACACTGCCAAACACCGAGCCACCCGCATTATCAACCAGGTCAAAATGCGTCCGCCATCGTACATATTTCCACTCAGTCGTCCCTCTGTCAAGGGCTTTGATCTCTACAGTACCCCTGACGAGCACATTTGCCCTGCTTAAATCCTCGCCAATGGAGAATCCCTGTTGATTTAACCCTTGGACGAGGGCATCCTGAATCTCGCCTGCCCTGCTTCCCGTGACTGATACACCAATCAGGAAATCCCTGAGGAGAATTGCTTCCAGCCCGCTTTTTATTTCGGTGAAGTCGATTGGTAAGGAGATCCCCGATCCAGAGGGGCTGACAATCCGAAGCTCGGCGTCGTACGCCTCGCGCAGAATGTGTTTCTGCATTGACTGTTTGAGATATTTGATCTTGGCCAGCATATCTTCTTCGGCCTCAGCCCTGTTGATAAGTCCCCTTATGTCCTGATCCAGTTGCTGGATCTTATCCCTCAGTATCTTAGTCGATTGGTCCCTATCGAGTACTGCAAGGGCATAAAACAGGGGCTCCGGCCCACTCTCCTGATAGACATGGGAAATCCTCACACCCGAAAGTACCTTTTGGGTTGAGACCTTGGTAATTTCCTCGATACTGGAGGCCTCCTCTCCCCTTGCCCTTCCCTTGGATGTAGTCTGTAGATACTCCTGGTAGGACCTGGTCCGGGACTCTACTTTACTAAAAAATATCTTGGCGATCTCCGCACGAGCCTTATCCTCTGAGGAATTTCGGTCAGGACCATACCCAACTCCTGTCAGATAGCCAGAGATAGGATAATGGGCGCTTTCTCCGTCAACCCAATCCGGCCTCTCGCCTTTCGTGACCTGAACAGCCTCCCTCTGGACCGTATCAGATTCGGTTGAAGGCCTGACAGCGTCCCTACCACCGCGCTCTTCCGCTCTCAGGTCATCGAAGGCCCGGTCGGCTCTTTCCCGGGTCCCTTCTATGGAGAGCTTTTCCTTGCTTGCACATCCTGCCACCACGAGGAGCAAGATTAAAAACGGAACAATATAGGACCTTATTTTCCTCATAGATTAGCTCCCTATTGGGCCTTTTTAGTACTACCAAAGCGTCCTGAGAATGAAGAATCTTTTTTCCCTCTTTTCGATAGAGAAGCGAGCCATTTCTCTGGAGCTGATAACAGCCCCACCTGAATCGACAAACTCCACCTTACCAGAATACTCACCAGGGGGGATGAGGGTCTTTCCGACCCTGATCTCAGCGGGCAGCAATCTCCATTGCCTGACATCTGCCTGCTCTGTTGCCATACTGACGACATTTGCGGAGAACTTGACTATTAGACTGAGTAGCTGCCCTCCCTCTTCTTCAGCGGCCTTCTCCGCTGCCTTGCTCGCCAGGTATTTTGTCGTGGCCCTTGCAAGGGCCTTGGTCTTAATCCTGCTGATCCTGTTTTCAAGATTCCTGACTGCTATAGATGCAATATCCTCCATCAAGACCGTGGGGAAACGATAGGATTGGCCAGATTCCAGGTTACTGAGGGTTATCTCACCATGAGAGATTCGGTAGCTCCTTTTTTTAAACTCAGGGTATGCAATCTTGACCACAAAACCATCAGGCATGTGAGCGAAAAAATATCTTTCGACCTTTTCTGGCCCCACCCCATTGTAGTGGATGAAAAATACCTCAGCCTGCCCCATTTTATCTGCAAAACTGATGGGCTCCACACCTGGATACTCCCTCTCGATCTCTGCCGCCTCATCGTAAAAGTCCATTGCACCAGCTGCAGTCAACAGGTCCTCGACAAGGAAGGTTGGTGGACGGACCCCATAGTTCGGCAGATAGTCACTCCTGTATATCGCTTCTGCCTTCCGATATGAGATAAATGCATCGTTGATCTCCCCTTCGGCTTCATAGAGCGCCCCCATTACGAAACGGATGAATCCGTCCTCTTTGTACACATTCCTCTTTTCCTCGCCATATTGGCTGTTGATAACCATCAGTTTGTTGTCCACCTTTCGTGCCTCAACGAGGGCATCCTCCCAGCTGCCCAGTCTTACATAGTTTAAAGCCATAAACAGATTGACCATTGCCCTCTCGAAATCCTCGCCCCTGTACGGAATAGTGTTGTCACTGATCACGAAGGACGCCGCCTCTCTGGAAATGGACTTGGTGTACAGCTCCTCCATAATGGATTCGGCCTTTGAGAAACTCTCGTTGCTCTCTCTATAACGGCCCGCAAAATGGGAGATGATCCCTTCATCCAGGTAATATAGCACGGCATTTCGCTTAGCATATGCCTTCTTGCTCTCTCTTACTAGCCTGCATGCGGAATCGTAGTCTTGACTGAGAAGATACTGATTAATGAGTGGGTAATGTTTGACACTGGGCGCACAGGAGACAAAGAGGAAAATACATAGAATAACACAGGAAAGGGCTAAAGGCCGTACCTGACTATTTTTCCTCATGGTCTCTATCGTGAACCTACCATTTTAATCTGGATCTCTTAATCAGCTTTTTGATCTTCTTCTCCCCAATCCAGGCCTTAAGATTATTACCCATGTTGATCAATTCGAGGTTGGTCTGGTAATACATTACCGCCTTCCTACCTGCCTCATCTCTGATAGTGTTTATTGTTCCAATCAGCATGAAATCGGCACCGATCTCCTCACCCGGGGCCTTCATAGTCTCCTCTGAGGCGTGCTTGGCCATATCCAGCCTTTCCTCCCTTACTCCAACCCTTTCACTCTTGGAGGCAACGAACTGGACCCTCCCTGAATTTATCAAGGCCCTCTCCAGATCCTTAACAAATGTCTGGACATTGATGTGTTCGTGGCTCCTGTTCTTAACCTGACCCACGATTACTGTTGGGGCTTTGCCTCCATGCGTGTCCACGAATCTCTGCACCCACGGCCTGTCAAGGCAGTCCTGAATCATCTCCTCTGCTACCATTCTTGAATCCGCATCGTTCCAGCGTCCGCTGAGGTCGATAGTTGTGTCCACGGGCTTTCTTTCAACCTTTGGCGTTGAGGCGCAACTTGCGAGAAATACCAAAGTCCCTCCTATGAAGATGAGCAGGCAAATTCTATGAAGTCTTAGCCTTTCCATTTTTTCCTCCTTGTATGTTCTTCATTACTTTTCACAGATTCTTATTACTCTCCGGAGGCCCTCTACTTGATCCTTCTCAAGGCCGACTTAGCCCTCCCTTTTTCAATTCTCACCAGGACATAAAAATGCTCAGGGGGCCCATAAACACCACGCCGATCGGCCCACCGCTCAACCACTTCCGTATAGTTGAGCTCTGCGTCTGAGAGAATCTTAACGATTTCTCTCACATATTGACCACTTGATGTGCTGATGATCGTATCTCGGCTGCTTATATGAGAGATGATTACCCTGCCCAGCTCTGCACGGGCACGCTTTATTGCCTGGTCCCATGCGTCTGTAACTCTCGGGGTCGGGCCTGAAACCCCCAGAGCGTAATAGTGCGTATGGTCTTTGGGGATTGNNTGGGGATTGATGCAACCCATCCGGGAACTGACTCGGTTACTGGCTCAGGGCCTGATTTGCAGCCAGTGGCGACCAACAAAAGAGTTAAGACAAGGAGACTGCACAAATGGTTTCGATTTCTTCCTTGGCTGGTCATCCGGCGCTTCTTGCGGGGATCCTTGACTTGAAACCGAGCCCTCATTGAGGACTCTTCTGAACGATATTATTGGCAGAAACACCATAATAGTCAAGCAAAATATCAGATTTTCTAGGGTCTTACGAATCCTTTTGGTCAATTAAGGTGTTACCCTAAGACTCGCCGCTCCGAGCCTGTCAAAGACGACTTCAACAACATCGTTTTCTTTTAAATCCACCGCTGCCGTTAATGCACCAGAAAGAATTATCTCACCCCGCTCGACGCCAGCTCCAAATTCCGATAGTTTATTGACAAGCCAGGTTACCGCATTAACGGGATTTCCCATTACAGCGGCAGCAGCTCCTGTACTGACAATCTCGCCGTTCTTGCAAAAAACCATCCCGGTCGAAAACATATCGACCTCATGTATTGGGAGGGCTTTTGCTCCGACCAGCATGAAGGCACTTGATGCATTATCAGCGACTGTGTCCTCTATCTTTATCTTCCAATCCCTTACTCGACTGTCAATTATCTCTATTGCGGGCATGACGAAATCAGTGGCCCTAATAACATCGGTGGATGTGATGCCAGGACCTTTGATGCTTTCCTTTAACACAAAAGCTATCTCACCCTCTCCCTTAGGCTGAATAACAGTTGATAGTGAAAGCTCGTTCCGCAAGAGCACCATTGTATTTAATATATGTCCATAATCGGGCTCAAAGACACCAAGCAACTTTTGCATTGAATAGCTTGTGAGTCCGATCTTCTTCCCGATAATCCTTTCACCCTCGCTGACCCTCCTTCTTACATTTTCGAGTTGAATCTTATATGCGCAGTCAATTGTCATTTCGGGAAAGCGGTTGACCAGGGGCTCAATGGGCGTCTTCTCATTGCCTGCATCATACAACTCCTCCGATATGACCTTGATTGTTTCATCTGAGAGCATACGACCTCCATATTCTAACGGACCTCTCCATATTTCTCCTTTACCTTTTCAAGCGTTAGAGGATTTTCCATGAGTTCAAAGATATATCCGGTTCCCCACCGAGCGGCCATTGCTATAGTACATCTCTGTTCAGCCATACACCCTCTTTCAAGTCGTTCATCCACGAGTTCTATACCGACAGAGCGTAGGCATCCATAGTGGCCGCAAATGAGCAATGACTGCACCCCAGCAGAGTAGGCTGGTATTCGGCTCCCAGTTCCCTTGCCTTCTGTACCGCTCTTTCCCTCTGACTCATTCATCAACCACCTTTGTTGGGCATCCTAAAGCCCTTGCTGACCTTATTTCTCGGCCTGATCACCAATCTCAGGATGCTATAGATTGCTGATCGAAATTTCAAGGGTTTTTTGCTTGCCTTCTCGCATCTGTAAAGAGTTGACCTGATCCCTCTGGGTTTGATAATGTTTTGACTACACGATAATCCCTTATATGCAATCCAATTGATTGCTGCTACCAAACTCGTCAAGGAATAAAGAGTAAAGGAGAAGCTATTATGAGAATCTCCAAGAGTTATATTACCTTATTCTTAATCACTTCTTTTCTCCTCCTATCTTGCAGCACTGTTCCTGTGACCGGGAGGAGACAAATAAGTCTCATTCCAAATTCCACCATACTGTCTATGAGCTTTCAGCAGTATGATGAGTTCCTGAACACAAACAAACTCAGCACCAATAAGAAGCAAGCTCAGATAGTTAAAAGTGTTGGCACCAGGATTCAGAACGCGGTAGAGAGATACTTTGCGGAAAGAAATATGTCCCATGAACTGAAAGACTACGACTGGGAATTCAATCTTGTGGAAAGCCCAGAGGTCAATGCATGGTGTATGCCGGGAGGAAAGGTGGTGGTTTATACCGGGATTCTGCCTATCACCAAAGATGAAGCTGGCCTGGCCGTTGTAATGGGCCATGAAATAGCTCATGCAGTTGCCAAACACGGTAACGAGAGGATGAGTCAGGGCTTACTCGCTCAATTGGGCGGTATCGCACTTTCAGAGGCCCTGGAAGATAGACCGGAAGAAACGCAACAACTCTGGATGGCAGCCTTCGGCATTGGTGCTCAATATGGAGTTATCCTTCCCTACAGCCGCCTTCATGAGAATGAAGCTGACCATCTTGGCTTGATATTTATGGCTATGGCCGGCTACGATCCCCATAGGGCTGTGGAGTTCTGGGAGGGAATGGCGCAAATGAAAGGCGGAAAGGCACCACCGGAGTTCATGAGTACTCACCCATCAGACGAGACGAGAATAAGGAAAATAAAAGAATCAATACGGGAAGCGATGCGATACTACAGAAAACCTAGTTAGCTTTAACAGGGCAGCCCCCTAAGTTTTTGACGATCAGCCCGCTGAAAGGAGAAACAGATGAACGAGAACCCAGACAATGAAATGAAGGAGTTCCGGGAAAAAGTTGCTGATGACCTAGGTTACAGCCAGAAGGATGGGGCTATTCGACGGCGCGCGGCATCCCTCGCTTTCAAAGCGCACAGGAAGACCCTGATTGCTGGTGCAGGCATCCTGCTTTTGGTCATCCTTATCGCGCTCTTTTCGAGAGGGGGCGATGAGCTGTCCTCAGAGGATGTGCCCTCTATCCAACTCAGGCTGAACCAGCTTGAGCGGAGAATAGCACGCCTTGAGGGAATGGAGGAGTTGGTCGTCTTTCTCGAGCAGCAGGAAAAACAGCTCCAGCAATCCATGGCAGAGGCGGAACAATCTAGAATGTCCCTGACTGTACGAGTTGATAGACTGAGCCGAAGGGTCGAAGGGTTGCAAAATAGAATGGCCTCGCTCCCCGCGGAGACCGGGCCCCCACCAACTATCAAGAGGACACCATTTCCTCGGGCCAAAGGCCGCTACCACGAGGTCCGCCCCGGGGATACCCTCTACCGGATCGCCCAACAATATGGCACCTCAGTCGGCGAGCTCTGTCGCCTCAACAATATAACCTCAGACCAACTCATCTATCCTGGCCAGAGCCTACTGGTCCCTAGCCACTAGTAACTGCTCGGTCACTCTATTTTTGGGGGAAATGAAGCCCAAGGGACTGACTGCTACACTATTAGCCTCGCTCTTTATTGATTAGCGATTCAACCCTGCAATAATGATGATAAAGTTCAAGCTATCGGGTTCATCTTGAAGGTGTGCTACGAGGCTATGCAGAAGATGAGGGAAGGCTCCTCGAAGCCGGCCTGCAGGAGCAGGCTTCAAACCACCCAAAGCTGCTCTGGTAAAGAGCCAGGGCGGTGAGCGCTTGGGAAAGGCCACGGCCTAGGATCGTGGCAGCTGAGAATCAGGGAGACGAGCGCAAGCGAACCACTGATGAGGTGTCGAAATGAATTGGATGGCGTCAAAACTGGTGGCTTTCAAGACGCCAGGATGAGCACAGGGGGAACCTATTGCCCTGCCATTTCAAGCTCCTAAGATCTGGATCTTTTTCTGTAGACAAAATCACTTGGATTTTCGTCATAAAGGATAGAGATTATACAAGGATGGAATGAGGCAAGAACTCTTGAGGTGGCGGCATTTCAGGTGCAGGGGGGAGATGGAGTTGAGGGTTGGTAGCTGAGCAGATTCATATCCTCTCCAATCTGGTTGAAAGTGCCAGATCTGGTGAGAGAAAGAGCCTGGAAGAACTGGCAGCGCTCTTTTACGAAGAGATTTTCCGCGTGGTATATTACCGAACCGGTTCCCGGATGGATGCAGAGGATCTGACCCAGGAAATATTTGTAGAGATGTCAGCCAACCTTAACCGGTTAAGAGACCCGGCCAGCTTTAAACCATGGCTCTATCGTATCGCCTTGAACCGGGTGAGGGATTTTTATCGAAAAAAGAGACTGCAGTCGCTCTTGAGAGCACGAACAACAATTGAGGATATCGAGCCATCAGGCAACCCCCACAGCCCCTTGGACAGTGTCATTGCAAAGGAGTTCTGGTATCAATTCCATCACCTGACCCGAACAATGTCCCGAAAAGAGCGGGAGGTCTTTACCCTGCGTTATGTTGATCAGTTGCAACTTAAGCAAATTGCCGAGACCTTGAGAAATAGTGAGAGCACCGTCAAAACACATCTATACAGGGCTTTGAAGAAGTTCAAAAAGGCCTCCGGGTTCCGGACACTCCTGAAAGGAAGTCTACCATGAAAGATAAAGACATACATCTGAACGAAGACCTGATTCTCTTATCCATAGTGGATGGAGATGAGCTGAGGGAAGAGGCAAAAAACCACCTCACAGCCTGCCCGTTGTGTCGAGAAGAGAGAACGGTTCTTATAGGTGATCTTGAGCGTCTGGGACAGATGGCAAAGGAGCTTACTCCCTTGCCGCAAAAAAGGGCAGTACTACCTTTGCGGAGACCCCACCGTTTTCGCCTCCGGTTGCCGGTATTTGCAGCCGGATTTGCCGTGGTTCTGCTAATTGCCTGCCTGTGGAGCTTGAGTTTTTTCACTGATCCATCAAGACACACGAGGCCCCCATTTTCAACTGAGGTGAATGCGGATCTGAGCCTGATAGGTGACATATTGGAGGACTCCGCCTTGCCCGAATACTACCTTGATATTGCCGATGCCCCTTACGGCTATTTCGATGATAGATTTTTGGAATTTCTCGTTCCCCTAGGGGAACAGGGTAACTCTGTATAGAGATCTTCTCATCTAATCACCCAAGAAGAAGGAGGTTACCGTGAAAAAAGTAGTGTTACTTGCCCTGGTCTTTGTGTTTGCCTTATCCGGTATCAGCATGGCAAGAGATCCCGGCTCTCGAAGGGAAGAGGGAATGCCCCCCGGGAAATGGTGGAAAGTGCCTCAGGTAGCGGAAAGACTCTCCCTGACCGAGGAGGAAAAGCAGAAACTAGATACCATGTATCTGGAGCACCGGCACCGGATGATCGATCTTCGCAGCCAGGTGGACAGGGAGCGGCTTGAACTCGAGCAGCTTCTTGACAGCACCACCTTTGATCCCGCAGCCTCTATGGAGCGGTTTAAGAAATTGCAGGACACCCACAGGGCTCTCGCCACTGAGCGATTTCAATTCCTGCTTCACGTGCGCTCACTGCTGGGACTTGATCGCTTCCAGCTGCTTAAGGCCCAATTCTGGCAGTATCGGATGAAACAAAAGCACGGGCGAAGGCATTCAGGAGACCCTACTATGCGCGCCAAGTAGGTGGCTGATCCTTCAGGTTCCTCATGGGGCAGAAACGGAAGGTTTCTGCCCCTCCTCAGTGCAGGCTTGTGGGAGATATCCCCTTCATCTATCGCCGTTATAATTTGAATTCCGGTCAAACTGCTTTCCCGATCACCTAATCCGTTGATAAGCCTAGGGGGGAGGTAAAAAATGTTGAGGAAAGCTTTGGTTATTGTTGGCTTTGCGATACTGGGGCATTTGTTACTTACCCCATCAGTTGAGGCTCGCTATGATTCCGAGCTTGACTACTACTGTGGCCGAGACGCGGCGGATGCCGAGGATTGGATTGAGCGGGGCCGGGCTTCAGTGACAGATAGCCCAGTGTTCCGAGATGGCATTCGACTGGCTGCCTGGGCAGTAGAGGTGGGGGAAGAATTTGAGCCCGGCCTGGCCAGCGCTATCTATCGGTTTGTTGTTCCGGAGTGGGCTCATTATTTAAAGATCACAGTTCGTTATAAGGATGCTTCAAGGGACGATGAGGTGGCTGGACGACTTTGGATCAAGACCCTTGATAACGAGGCACAGAGAGAAATAGATCCAGGAGAGAGGGTTCCCTTTTATGGCGACAGCTTTGTCTTGCGTTCCGATCGAACCTCTGAGACCATTTATGTTCCCTCTAGGAGGCATCTGGAAGACGGCAGCTTGGAGATGCATATCGTGGCTGAGGGCAAAGACTGCCTCGATGTGAAATACATTGGAGTTGAGTATCTCGAGCGGGAACCAGCCGGAATTACGGTAGCCCACCATTTGTGCGACGATTACTGGTATAGATGGCCTCGCCATCGTTACGTCTACCATTACTATTACTGGGGGCCCTGTTATTGGCCGAGGACCTATTCGCTCTATGAGCGGTGGGATTGGCCATGTGGCTTCTATTGGACTGTCTGGCGGCCTTGGTTTCGCCTTTATGTTCGGGCTCATTGTTGCTATCCGTGGTGGGGACCACGGCGATACACAGTCATTTATTATTGTGACCCGGATGATCCACCAGCAAGAAAGAGGGCCCTGTTTCGCAAGCGGCTCAAGGAGCGGCATGTTTGGGTAGAGAAGATATCGCGCTCTCGGTTGCTGGTTCGAGAGACAGTCCGAGCACCTTCTCACACTCGCACTGTTCGAGGCCAAGAGGCAAGATTGTATAATCGGATCAGAACTAGCAAGAGGCTCGCAGCGAAAAGAGGTCTAGACCCCATTCATAGGCAAGTCAAGGAGCGACCGGAACAGCTACAGAAACGCCACGAAAAGCGGGAGGTGAAGCCCCATACTATTGGGAGGGACTATTCTGGATCTCGGCGCTTACTGAGGTCCAAACCTAGATCAGTGAGCTCTTCTTATGTTACAAGAGAGCGAATAAGGAAGCAAAGCCAGAAACAGCTCCAGGCCCGGATAGCGCCGCAGATATCTCGGCCCAAGTTAGAGAATCGAGAGAATTCTCCTATTCTGGCGGTTCAAACCCAAGAACCAAGACTGAAGAGTCAAATTCGGGGACAGTCAGAGATTCGAAGGAAAAGCTCGTCTCGGGCCCACGTTTCAAAGAGAACTCCTCCGGTAAGATCGAGAAGTCTCGCATTAGGAAGGGTAAGAAGATAACAGTTCTCTTTTTCGGATTATAAGCACCTGAGATGATCCGTTGGTTTCCAGTGGACATACATACTCCGCTGACCAGAATTATCCCCATTCACACCCAGCCCATGTCTCCCTTCATCAAAATGATGTACGTGATCATTTTCTCCTTCGATCTTCTATACGTCATTTTGGTTTATCGCAAATGCCTCGAGAAAGGGATCAGTCCTTGGAGTAGGTTCTAGCGCCCACATTGAAGGGCTATGAAGTGTTCTGTATATAACCCGACTCTGGACCACAAATGATGACAGCTAGAACCGAAACTAGCCTGTTCAAGATACCCTATGTAGTGACCTATAGGGCGGTTTGCTTGTGGCCGTGAGTGCATCAAGAAAGAAAGCATTTGCAAATAAGAAGCCCCCAGGCGGAAAGGAGGGAAAAGCCTAGGGGCTCTACGANNAAGGGGAGACGGATCATCAGCGGGAATTTCCGGTTCTGGAAGCTTTCTAAGCATAGTTCAACCCGACCTCATGTCTCGAGACCTTGTGGTGCCCCCGGGGTGACTCGAACACCCGGCACAGGGATTAGGAATCCCTTGCTCTATCCGCCTGAGCTACGGGGGCACAATACCTTTTTAAATGCTATTCCCCCTTTCTTCAAGCCAAAAGTCTTCACCCGGTTCAAAAATGCCACTAGACTATCAGCAACCACGGCTGTATTTCCTATTCACTATTATCAAAGAGCTTTTTA
>JABAOH010116106.1_pt3 | contig 21519 bp, 27 predicted proteins | sample 7062181 | NCBI WGS metagenome assembly JABAOH01 (sample SAMN14538630, study PRJNA623070) | marine sediment metagenome | biome: marine biome [ENVO:00000428]; feature: marine pelagic biome [ENVO:01000023]; material: deep marine sediment [ENVO:00002113]; isolation source: pool of 5 deep marine... | reverse complement strand
AAAGATGTTTTGTGAAAAGAAAGCATGCCAAGCAGTTAAGCCTAGCTGAAATGTTAGGAATGGGAAAGAAAGATTCTAACGAATAGTAAAATGAAAAATTTTACAAAGGAATTGTTCCTTTGATTAGTCTAGTGGTTCTGGATGTCCTTTACCACGAAGAGCGAAACACACTACTGCTAGTGCAATTGCGACTCCTACTGCTGAGCCAAATGCGGCCATACCTGCTTCTGCCATGTCAAACACCCCTCTTTTCGGGCTTTTATAACTTTGCCAATATTTTTACTCTAAAAACATATTATCATAATTTTAAAATTTTATGATACAATTGCTGCTTACTTTGTAAATTCAAAACGAAGTTCATTTTCTTGGCCGCTAGTCATTGAGCTTAGGTTGTAAAATACTACACCAGTTGCTTTCCATGTTGCGGTTCCGTCTTCAAGTGCAGTCCATAACTCTGGAGTATTTCCAGTATTTCTCAGTTCAATTGTATCTTTTAGAACAATAGAGTTCTCACCAAGAAGAGTGTAATAGTTTGAACCAAATTCTACCATTCCTTCTGCTCTATGACCTATCTGGCCACCGCCAATTTGCTCAGATTGTGAAAAACCTGTCTCAAATAATTGATAATCCATAGTAGTAACAATCATTGCACGTGGATTAGGATTCTTGATTTCAAAAGCAATCTCAATTGTAGCTGATCTCTCTGAAATTTTTGTAACAGAGATATCATCTAGCTCAACTTGAAGAGGTAGTGCATTGGGAATACTTTGGTTTTCAGTTTGTAAATTATCTTGAGAATCAACAACTTCTGATGGTCCCATCATAAGAATTCCTCCTAATATGGCAACAAGGGCTGCAACTGCAACGCCTACAAAGATTTTCGGATTCATTAATTCTCAACACTCTTTAGATGTCTTAAATGTTGAGATAGTTATTATACCATTGGAGACGGAAAAAAATATGCAGTATTTCCAAGCAGTGCAACAAGGAAAACAAAGAGCAAGTAAATCTCAAATGAAGATGTTTGAAGCAGCTGGATTTGGAATGCTAACATTGACCACAAAAAAAGTTGATGGAAAGTTTCAGCCAGTTGGAGAAGAAGAGTTTACTGCAGTGATTGATTCTCCTGATGGGCATGTTGCAATAATTGTAGACAAAGATGGTTTTACAAAAGCCCAATCAAAGGCAGTAGAAAAAGAAGAAGCACTATCAATTTACAAAAAACTTCGTGATTCAGGAATTCCTGAATATCCAGGAAAAGAAATTCTAATTTGGACTGAGACACGACCTACAATTCAAAACGAGATTTCTGAATAATTACTTTGAGGGAATAATAATTTCTGTTCCCACATCGCCACCTTTAATGGCCTTTTCAATAATTTTTGGATTCGCCTTTAGAATTCTTGTCTTGATTTTTGAGCGTTCAATAATTTTTAGAGCCACAATATCCATCAAATCATATCCTCCTGCAACAGAGTCCTCATGAACTAACATTTTTTTCAAATTTTTTAGTTCAATGTTTTTGAATTTTTTTGCTTTTTTGAACTTATTTGGATCCATATCATAGACTCCATCAACATCAGTTGCATTAAGAAACTGATCTGCTTTTACTTTCTCAGCAATTAGCGCTGCAGTTCCATTTGTGCTCTGACCAGGATGCAGACCGCCAGTTACAACAATTAGCCCTGCATCAACTGCATGTCTAACTTCTTGGAGTGTAGTTGGAGGATGAGAATATGCTTTGTTTTTTAGAGCGTAGATCAGTAGTTTAGCATTAAGTCTTGAGATTTCAATTCCAAGCTCATCTAAAGTAGATTCATCAGCTCCCGAAGATCTTGCATGAGAGATGTAATGTCTTGCAATGTTTCCACCACCAGCAATTACGATTGGTTGGCAAACCTTGCTTATTTTGACTAGAAATTGGGCATAGTCTTTAATGACTTTGACATTATCCATACCAAAGATTCTTCCAGATAATTTGATCACAATTCTCTTTTTCACTTTAAATCACCAATGATTGATTTTGCGGCAATTTCAACTTTTTTTCTGTATTTTTGATGGGTGTAGATTCTCAAAATATTCATGAATCCTGAAATTGCAGAGACTACAGGAATTTCAGAGATTGGCATCTCTATTGCTGAAGATCTTCCATTCTCATTTGAAATTAAGAAAAGAGATTTTGATTCATTTTTTGAAGGTGCAAGGGGAATTGATGGGGTAACTGAACTATCAACAAAGATTTCATTTTCATCAACTTTGGATTTTTTAGAGATGCTACTTTGTAACTCATGTGTCTTTATTTTTTTCAAGTTAGTTGTACTAGTCAAGATTCTCTCAAAGACACATTTTACCAATTTCCTGTTTTGATAGTCTTGTGCAAATTGTCTAGCACGCTTTAGTTTTGGAGATTTTGATGAGATTAGACTTGACAAAACGTATTCATCTGTAAGTTTAATGTATTCATCAAGATTAAAACTTGTAAACCCAAATTCATCATCAGATAGTCGTAGTGCTTCAAGCAACATTACTTCGGCTGCACGTACAGTCTTGTGAAAATATACTGCTTTAAACATCTGATATCTAGAGTGCATCATTGATTCAAACGAGTACAGTGCAGAGCGTTCAAGTGCTAGTTTTTTCTGATATACATCTAGGGATTGTGTAATTCTTTTATGATCAACTTTTGCGTGTTCTGCACCTGTAAAATAGCCATCTCTTAGTAGATAGTCCATCATATCGGCACTTAGTGCACCTGAAACAATTTCATTCATGTATTGGAATTTTGAATCTCCAAAGGCAATTTTTGTAATGAATTTTTTATCAAAACCATTTTTTGACAAGCAATCGCCAATATCAGATTTTAAAATAATTTCTCTACCAAAGTCTTCATGTGATAATTTTTTTTCCTGTATTATTTCTTCAAACAGATGAGAAAAAGGCCCATGACCTATGTCATGCAAAAGTCCAGCTAATCTAATGATTTCAATATCTTCTTTTTTGAAAATTTCTTTTTCACTTAATGCATAACCAGCTTGACTTGCAATATGCATAACACCTAATGAATGCTCAAATCTTGTATGCTGAGCTGCAGGGTATGTGAGATGAGCTCCTGAAAGCTGCCTTATTCTTCTTAATCTCTGAAATATTGGATTATCAATTATTGATAGTTCATGATCATATACCCGAATAAAATCATGAATTGGATCTATAATGTCTGAATAATTTTTTTTCATAGTCCTATTTTCTTTGAGAATGTATTGAGAATTTCTTTATGAATTTCTTTTTTAGATTTTGATGCATCAATTATTTTCCAATGTTTTTTCTTTGCAGTTATTTGATAAATTTTAGAGATTTTTCTCAAGAATTCTTCATTTTTTTCAAATTTGTCTCGATGGGTTTTTTGTCTACTGAATGATTCTTTTTGTGTTACATCAAGTAAAATTACAAGGTCTGCCTTTGGAAGTCCTGCATCAAGATTCTCAAGCCATTTGGATTTCATTCCATTTGCAAGACCATATACTAAATTGGATTGGTAATAACGGTTCATAATAAGAACCGAATTTTTTTCTTGAGCTGTTTTAATGTCATTAAGTTTTTCCCATCTATTTGCGGCTAAAAGACAATGAATTACTTGAGGTGGAAACTTGCGTTTTCCATCAAGATACTTTCGAATTTCTTTGCCTACTGGAGTTTTGTAGTCAGGAAAATGAAATAGTTTTGTTTTGATCTTTCTTTTTTTGAGTGCTTTTTCTAAAAGTCTTGATTGAGTTAATTTTCCTGCTTGGTCTCCGCCTTCAATTACAATTATCATAAGTTATCAAGACAGGGAAGTTAATTGATTAAAAATCTATCAAGGTTTATAACCAAAAATTGAGCATATATCTCAAAATGGGATTTGTAAAATCTATGGCAAAAGAAATGATGAAAGAGATTGGTAACAAATCACGAGAGTTTTACGAATTTGTTTTGCCACCAGTAGATATGCATCTAGAAGAAGACAAGCTAACATTGTTAGTTGATATGCCTGGTTTTCAGAAAAAAGACATCAAACTTTCTCTAAATGGAAATATTTTATCTATCCAAGNNTTGATAAGAAGATGAGATTACCAATTGAACTAAAAGAAGGAGAAGAGTCTGTTTCTTCTGCAAAATATGAGGATGGAGTACTCAAAATTGTTATTCCTGTTAAAAAGCATGGAAAAGATATATCAATTGAATAATCTAGTACTTTCTAAAAATTCCTGAAGCAATCATTATCAAACCAGATGTAATCATTCCGGTTATTCCAAGAAGTTCGTTTGATTGATACAAAAATACTGAACCAATAAAAGTTGCAGATGCAAAGATACTTCCACTAAGAAAAACCATAGGTTTTCTTTTTTGCATAAAATGTTCTGCCTTATTCATGAATTTTTCCATCTCAGGTCCTAGTCGTATTGCTGTGTTAATTGATTTTGAAAAATTCTCAAATGAGATCTTTAGTTCTTCAACATATGCTCTGGGAATCATATTTTCTTCTTCAAGTATTTTTTTTAGAACTTTGACAAACTTGAAATCAACATTATGTGTTTTGTAAATTCCTTCAATTATTGATGCCATTCTCATATACAATGCCAAATTTTTTGGCAATACAAATGGAAATTTACTCATAGTTTGATTTGCAAGCTCCATAAGGCTTTGGACTTCCATTTCATCAGGTTTGTTTCCATGCATTGCACGAATTGAAAGCTCTATTCCTTTTTCGATTACATCTCTATTGTAACCAGGTATTAGCATTCCAAGTTCACTCATAGCATTAACTACTCTGGGAGGATTTTTTTCAACTAGTGCAAGATATAGACGAATGAGTTTGTATCTGGTATCATCGTTGATTCTACCTACCATTCCATAGTCATACAAGATGAGTTTTCCATCATCAGTAATTGAGATATTTCCGGGGTGGGGATCAGCATGAAAAATTGAGTGTTTCAGAAGCATGGTAAAAAATACCTTGTGAACATCGATGACTAGCTGCTCCCTATCAATTCCTTTCTCATCTAGAGCCTGAACATTTGTTACTTTGATGCCTGGAAGATACTCCATAGTCAGAACATTTTTTGAGGAAAGTTCATCATAAACAGATGGCACAACTACTTTGTTTTCTCTTTTCATGTCATGCTGGATTTTTTTGAGATTTTCAGATTCAATGTTATAATTCATCTCTTCATGAATTGTTTCAATAAATTGTGAAAGCATTGCTTTAGCTGAGTATCTCAAATTTGGATCTACAAATCGTAATGCTAATGGAAGAATTTTCTTTAAAACACTAAGATCTTCTGCAACAATTTTTTCAATTCCAGGTCTTTTTACTTTGATAACAATTTGTTGTCCAGAAATAGAGCCTCGGTAAACCTGTCCTAGTGAAGCTCCTGAAATTGAATTTGGATCAATTTCATCAAATTTTTCATTTATTGGTCCCAGATCGTTTTCAATAATTGGTTTTACCTGTTCAAATGGAGCAGGAGGCACTCTATCTTGTAGTTTTGATAGCTCTTCTAGATATGGTTGAGGAAGTATATCAGCTCTGGATGAAAGCCACTGGCCTAATTTTATGTAGACAGGTCCCAATGAAATAAACGTGTTTAGAACCTTACGTGCATTTTTTCTAAATTGTTCAGAATCAATTTGATTTTTTTCTTGACTAATCCATGTTTTTCTATCTTTACGAAGTGCAATTATTGAAGGTAAAAGCTTGAAGAGGACTTGGATTGTTCTAATAGTAGACAAGGTATTTACTCCAAAGAATTTTTAATTTTTTTAGTAGCTATGTATCCCAAATAACCTGATATTATTGATGAAGCTAAACTAGAAGCCAAAGATTTTTTAGAAGAAACATTAAGAAATTTTTTTGCAATTTGTGTTCCACCAAATAATGCACAAGCTAAACCAACTAAAACTTCTGGTGCATCGTGAATCAAATGTCCAAACGGATCTATTCTAGGATCAATTTTGTCAGTATGGACTAGAAATTTATCATCATACTCTCTAATGTGTAAATTTCCATAGCGATATTGTTTCTGAGCACCATTTTTTTTTCCAAGAAAAGTTTCTTCTGCATTTTCTAGCATAAATTCTCTAAGTTCTTTTGGAACCTCGATTTCTTCTCCTGGCATGATCGCAAGAACTTGTAATTGCTTATAATCTTACGGTCTATAAAATGAGTTAGTCTAAGACCAAAAATGGTAATACTTTGGTGACGACTGTAGATTGTTTTCAAAAATAGTATTTAGATCTCACTGATAATTTCTACGTGTATTTTTTATTTATAGTACATTGAATTGAATCAAATAGATAGGATGGAGGCTTTTTTCCTATGAGACCTTACACCATCTATTGTTTTGATTAATTTTTTATTCTGTCTTTTGTAAACAAAATAAAACTAATTGAAAATGCTGCTAACATTGCAATGCCTGTAACATATGCATAGTTTAATCCAGTTCCGGGGTGAACTTCCTGATGATAGTTGTTGATTAGAAAAGTTGCAATCAACAAAATAACGCCTAAAATTGTTAACTTTCGATGTGTTTCCACAAAAATGACTTTACTAGTAAGTATATGAATTTAGAAAAATGAACTACTCAGAGAAGTGGCGTTGTGATAAATCCTACGATACTACCTACTAAGAATAAAAATACACCCTTTGCCATACCCAATAATATTTACTTAAGATATGATATAATAATGTTGTAAATTTCCCAAATCTGAGAATAAGTTCTAAGGTTCAGATTCCATTTGGGATAATTTTTGAATTACTTGCTCAAGTTCTGCTTTATTTTCATTAATAACTCGCTTAACAACTGCGATCTCTTCGTTAATTTGTTCTAAATTAACATCATCAGAATTTTTTATTTGTTCTTCTAGTTCAGTTAAAACTTGGATATTGTATTGATTAATTTTTTCTAGTTCATTTTTGTATTTCTCTAATTTTTCATATTGGTTAGAGAACTCTGAAATTTCAACATATTCCTCTTCTTGCAAAAAACCAAGAGTTATTACAGTACCACCAACAATTAATGCTGTAACAAGAACAACTAGACTTAATCTCATTTTTGATTATCCTTAATTTTCCATTTTTAATTTGAAATTTAATCTTTAACTTGCTTGAATTGCAGTCTTTTTACGCCTACGAATTATGTAAATTCCTATACCTATTGCTATAATGATTGGAATGATAATCATTGATGGGTCAGGTCCACCTTTATCATCATTTGATGGTTCATTTACAAAAATTGTTGTATCTTGAATTACAAATTTTTCGTCTCTAACATCATCCTTATATCTTACAGTAATTGTAATATCGTGCTCTCCATATTTTGGTTCACCGTCAAATTCAATTGGAACATTAAATGGTACAGGTGCATCAACTTCTATTTCATCAATAAACTGTGTGGTAGATTTGATATTAGAATCTCCACGAGGATTGATAGTTACAAAACCAAATAAACCATCTTCATTTCCTTCATTAATTATTTCTCCAACTACCATTTGTGTACCTGATAATTCAATAACATCTACATTAAAGATACTAAGATCAATGAATCCTTTAATGTAGAAATCAACAATTTTTGAAATTACATGCTGATCTCCATGTGCATTAAAGTACGAAATAGATAATGGAATTCGTAAAGTATCACCTTTTAGTCCTTCAGGAACATATACTGTTGCAGTAAGTTCTCTAGAAGAATTAGGATTAATGGTTCCAATATCCCAATTTGATTCTAGGATTACAACATTTTCTACATTTGTAGTGGATGCTGCAGTTGATGCACGTTCTGTTTGTGTGTTAGATGAAACAATATCTACTCCTGAAATTGGAGCAGTACCGTCATTTGCAATTTCAATTATTACATTATTTGTTTTCAAAGAAGTAAGAAATGGTTCAATTGCTCTAACATTTATCACGCTATCACCAGTTACTTTGAAATCAAAGTCTGCAAATGCAGTTCTAACACCTGATTCTCTTAATCTTGAATAATCAACTTTTACTGTTCCTGGATATTGTTGAATATTGATATTTTTGTCTAGATTAACAAAAAATGTCAAATGGAAATTCTCACCTGCTAGAGAGTTTGAATCACTATCAGCACGAATAAGTGAGCCTGGACCATCAGAGGCAGTAAAACCAAAGGGTAAAGACAATTGGCCTTTAATTCCTGTAATATCTTGAGTTCCTACATTAGCAAATACAACTGTAAATGGAACATTACTATCTCCTGCTTCTACTTCGATTTTCTCATCAATTGTACCAAAGTATGCATCTAAGAATTTGACATCACCAAAGTCTCTCTCAAATGGAGAATCTCCAAATCCTCCAGAAGTTATCTGAGCAAAAGAATTTTCAAAAACAAATGGAACAAGTCCGATTACAAGTAGTGGTAATAGAAGTTTGAGATTCATTAAGCCAAAACCTCCATTTCTGAAGAATGATCACCTTCAAATGCTCTACCATCTTTTATTGTAANNATCGTGTGTAACTATAATGAATGTTTGATTTAGTTTTTTTGCCATTGATTTCATTAAATCAACTATTGTATCTGAAGTAACTGAATCAAGATTTCCAGTTGGTTCATCTGCTAAAACAATTGAAGGTTTATTGATTAGGCCTCTTGCAATCGCTGCTCTTTGTGCTTGTCCACCTGAAATCTTGTTTGCACGTTTATTCATTTGGTCTGCAAGTCCAACTGCTTTTAGTAAATCTCTAGCATCTTTTTTAGCAGTTTCATTAGTTTCTCCAATTTGTCTTGGTAACAATACATTTTCTAAAACTGTTAAATCACTAAGTAAATTTGAAAATTGAAAAATAAATCCTAATTTTTTATTTCTAAATGAAGAAATTTGATTATCGTTAAGGGTTGTAGTATCTACACCATCAATGAAGATCTTTCCGTTTGTAGGACGATCTAATAATCCTATCATGTTGAGTAACGTAGATTTACCAGAACCAGAACTACCTACAACTAATACTACTTCTCCTCTTTCTATTGAAAATGATACATCATCAAGTGCCTTGACTTTGTTTTCATCTTCTCCGTAAATCTTACTTAGATTACTAATTTCAAGTACCTTAGACAGTTCTCATCGCCTCGACAGGTAGTAGTTTTGTTGCTCTGTATGATGGATACAATGATGCAATAATTGCTAAGGTAAATGAAGTAATTGCAGTCTGGATAATCTTTTCCCAGTTGTAGCTTACTTCAAGTGGTAGACTGTTATTGAAAGACATCTTTGTAACATCTGCGTAAAATGTGTATCCTAATCCTGCTGCAGTACCAACACTGGCACCAATTGCACCAATTATCATTCCTTGAAAAATAAAAATTATTAGAATATCTTTTCTTTTAGCTCCAATTGCTCTCATTACACCAATTTCACGAGTTTTTCCATTTACCAACATCATTTGAATTGTAACTATAGCAAATGCAGAAGACATCATTCCAAAGTATCCTATCATGTTAATCATTGCAATACCAGATCTGAATCCAGCAAGTTGTTCTTCTGCAGACTCTTCTATTGTTTCAGCTTTAAAATCATCATTAGGAAATGAACGTAAGAAAAATTCCTTTACTTCAAATGCTTTTGATGGATCATTTAGTTTTACCATAAAAGAACCTGTTTCACCTTGTCTATTCATCATATCACGTAATGTATCAATATGAATAACTGCAGTGTAATCAAATCCTTGTCCGCCAGGTGATTTTGCAATTCCTACAACATTGAATCTACGAATTTGATCTTCTCCCCATCTGTCAACTACAAGAACTTTGACACTATCTCCAACTTCTGCTCCTCCAAGATCTCTTGCAACATTAGAACCTAATACAATAGAATTTCTTGAAAAGACATAACTTCCATCTTCAATGGTTTCATGAACAGTAGATGCTCTAATATCACGAAATGGATCAACCCCTACTATTGGGACTCTAGTTTCTTCAATTAATTTTCCATTTTTTGTCATGTTCATCTCGGCTGTTGATGAAAGCCGCGGTGTTGCAGCTTCTACATATGGAATTCGCTCAAACCAGTTTACTAACGATAAATCAGATTTGTCAATAAAATCAGCTTCATCTTGAACTAAGATGTCACCATTTCGATAATCGCTGATATCTCTGACTATAGCATCAAACAATCCTTGAAAAATTACAAAGTTTACATGAATAACTAAAATTCCAATTGTTACAGCTAAAACTGCACCAATCAGACTTCCCTTTTTGTTGAATAGCATTCTTTTTGCTAATTGTAGTCTGTATTCCACGAAATTAGTAAAATAGTCTAATATTTAATGTATATTATGCTTAGTACTAATAATAAAGACATTTTTATAAAAGAATAGTAATTTCTATATGTTATAGAGGCATGATAAGTCATAAAATGGACAATTTAGATATGCAGATTCTAGGTAGATTATTGAATAATTGTAGAGAATCTGACAGACAAATAGGCATGGAATTTGGGATATCAGGTGGAGCAGTACGAGCAAGAATTCGCAAAATGGAAGAAAGAGGAGTTATCGAAGAGTTTTCCATGAAAGTTGAACCACCTGTTTTGGGTTATGGTGTTTTGTGGTTTGTGGTATCAGGTGAGAATACTAGTGAGATTTTAGAACAAGTAAGTCTTGTAGGTGAACCATTTATTGTTGTACCTTGTGTAGGAGGAATTACAGTTTGTAGTGTTGTTGTAAAAGATAATTTTGAGCAAAAAATTGAGCTTGCTAACAAGTTGATGAAAGATGTTAGAGTGTTATCAATTTTTGAAGCAGAAAATCCAGGATATGATACAAATCTTACAAAAACAGATTTAGAAATTTTACAAGAATTAATAAAAGATCCTAGAGAAAAAATTGAAAAAATTGCAAAGAAAGTTAACATGTCCACAAAAACAGTAACAAGATGTTTAGAAAAATTGCATGAGAATGAAGGAATTCAGTTTACTTTAATTTACGATCCTAAAAAAATTGAAGATTTTATACCTCATGCTATACTAACATGGATAGATGGAAATCTTAAAGAAACATTAGGAAATTTAAATGATACATTTTCTAAATCATATATGCAAATTCCTTTTCTCGCAAAAAATCAAATTGTCTTGTTTATGTATAGTGACAGTATATTCAAAATGGATGAATTGACACAAAAAGTTAGAACTATAAAAAATGTAAAATCAGCTGATTTATTCATTCCAAAAAAAATCTCATTTTATGTGAAATGGATAGAAAAAGCTATTAATGATTTCAAAAAATCACCAAAACTACATTTAACATATCAAACAAATTAAATAATAATAATTTTTAGTATTTTTATGAAGAAAAAGAAAATTTATGATGGGAAAATTTTAGGTCTTAGTGTTTATGAAGGAAAATTAAAAGGAAGAAAAGTTAAACGTGAAATGATAGAACATCGTGGTGCTGCAGCAATGCTTGCATTTGATGAAAACAAAAAAGTAATTCTTGTAAAACAACACAGATATCTTCGTGGATATGTTTTAGAGATTCCTGCAGGAACCTTAGAAAAAGGTGAAAAACCAATAAAATGTGCATTTAGAGAACTTGAAGAAGAAACTGGATATAGCGCAAAAAAAATGACTCCACTAATTACGTATCATCCATCAATTGGATACAATACAGAGGTGATTCATTGTTTTGTAGCATCAGGGGTTAAGAAAAGCTCAGATTTAAAATTAGATGACGATGAGATACTATCTGTAGTTAAAGTAGATTTGAAAAGACTTCTAAGAATGATTAAAACTGGTAAAATACAAGATTCAAAAACAATATGTGCAGTATTAACATATGCTGCAAAAAAGAAACTTTACTAGTTATTCGTTATAAATTGGTTTTACAAGATCTACAACATCTGCCCAAGATTGAGCTATTCTTTCAAACATATACACCAAATCAAGAAAATCAATAGGAATTTGTTTTTTATTGCCAATTGAGATCTTTAGTTTGTTTAGGTTTTCTCCAAATTTTTTGTGTGCTATTATTGCTTCAATTGCTAAAAGCCTATCGGGTTTTGTGAATGCATCAATTGATTTTTCTGCAAGTATACTAAAGTCTTTAACTATAGTATAGATTTTTTGAGAATATTCCTTTGATATGGATGAGTTGTAGAGAAAGTTTGATAGTTCAGCAATATAATCTCCACCATTTTCAAGAAGGTTAGCTGCTACTCTATAGTCAAGAACATCAATATTTTCTAAATTAAATACACTAGCTAATCTTCTATCAACAAGTGTACTACGAATTAAACGAACAAGGAGAAAGTATTGTCTGTTAACTTCAACATCACGATTAGAAATTGTTTGAAGATTTGATTTATCATTTGAAATTAAACCATTTGTTACATCATCATACATACCAAGTGCAATTGAGCTCATTCGTTTGAGAATTTTTTCAGGATTTAGTGTTGTTGCATCTAAAAGAAATTGCATATTGATATGTGATGCATCTTCTTCAATGATTTCCATTCCAACTAATCTTCTCATAGAATTACGAATTTTTTCTCTATCTTCTCCTGGAATTATTGATTTAGAAGTAATTTCAATTACATCATATCCTAAAAGATATGCTCCTGTAATATCAGCAACAATATTTTCTTCTTTTGGTAATGGATAAGAAATTACTAGTTCTTTTGTTGGACGGATCTCTTTGTTTGCAGAAATTGAAAGACTATCCTGTCCAGTTTCAAGTTCGACTTGACTACTTTTGTCTAGATTATTAGCATCAACCCACTCTTTTGGCAAGGACACCAAAATGCTACTTCCAATTCTTTGTAGGCGNNTTTTGTAGGCGTCGAATGAATTTAGTCAATTTATACTAATTTAATTAATTTAAGCCATATTCTTATATTTTGTGTAAAATTTAAACTCAGATCAATGGAGGCTGTAGCATTTTGTCCTGCTCACATCACAGGTTTTTTCAAAGCCCATTTAGATGAAAATCAAACCACAGAAGATTTAGGCTCAATGGGTGCCGGATTCTCAATTAAGCAAGGAGTTACAACTAGAGTAAAAATTACTACCAAAAATGATCAAGAATCAAACTTTAGAATTACAACAACTGGATATGAATCAGATAAAACAGATGTTTCTGAATTTGTATTAAATGAATTTTTAAAACTTGGAGATTTTTCAGAAAAGTTTTTTGATATTGAACATGAAATTTCAGTTCCAGTTGGATATGGTTTAGGTTCTAGTAGTGCAGTTGCATTATCATTATCATTTGCATTAGATCAAGCTCTTAAAACAAAATTAGATAAAACAACTATTGGACAAATTGCACATAATGCAGAAGTTAATTGTAAAACTGGGTTAGGAGATGTTTTAGCATCATTTCATGGTGGTTTTGAAGTTAGAGTAAAACCAGGTGCTCCAGGAATCGGAGATGTTGAAAAAATATCTACAGATAAAATTTCAGTGATTATGATCTGCTTTTCTCCAATTTCTACAAATGAGTTCATCAAAGAACGTCTATCACAGATAAATGGTCTTGGTGGAAAGATGGTTAATAGATTATTGGAATCAAGAGATTATCAACATTTTCAAGATATGTCATTAGAATTTGCAAAGTATGTTAATGTTATGACACCGAGAATGCAAAAATTAGTAGACGAATTATCTGAAAATAATATTAAATGTGGAATAGCACTTTTTGGAGAAACAATTTTTTCAATGATTCCAAAAGAAGATGAAAAGAGAGTTTTAGAGATTTTGCAAAAATATCATGATGGCATACTAATAAAATCTGAATTAGACAATATTGGTGCAAGAGTTCTTAACAATTAACTGAAATCAAATGTCCTTAATTCCAAAGTCACACCCAAGAGCTAAATCACTTTTGATTCGTGAAAAGTTAGTTGATGGATTTGATAAAGGGTTAGTTGCAAAAGAAGGGCTTTTAGCTCAAGGAAGAGGAGAAGCTTTTGATTATCTTTTAGGTGAAAAAACAGGCAAATCTGCAAAACAATCTATCAGAGCAGCTGCTGCACAACTTCTTTTGGCAGAAATGCCTGTAATCTCAGTTAATGGTAATATTGCAGCATTATGCCCAAAGCAGATTGTTAGATTATCAAAGCAGATAAAGGCAAAACTTGAGGTGAACCTATTTTATTCAAATGAAAAGAGAAAACAGGCCATAATTAAGATACTCAAAAAGAATGGTGCACGAGAGATTTTAGGCACAAATCCTGCAAATTCTACAAAACTTTCAGGAATAGATTCGGCTAGAAGAATAGTTGATAAAAATGGAATTTTTGCAGCAGATGTTGTAGTTGTACCTCTAGAAGACGGAGATAGAACATTAACACTTAGAAAAGCAGGAAAGACTGTAATCACATTTGATCTAAATCCACTTTCTAGAACTTCACAAACTGCAAGTATTACAATTGTAGATAATGTAACTAGGGCTTTAGATTTGTTAATTGCTGAGTCTAAGAAACTCTCAAAAAAGAATAAAAAAATTCTTGCAAATATTGTTTCTGATTTTGATAATAAGAAAAATCTTTCAGAAAATGTCATTGAGATAAAAAATAATCTTACAAGGAGGGCTAGAATTGCATAAATCAGTACAAGATATTATAAATATGAAAAAAGAAAAAAAGAAAATTTCAGTGATTACAAGTTATGATTATACTTTAGCTTCTCTTTGTGATAAAGCAGGAATTGATGTACTGTTAGTTGGAGATAGTGCAGGAATGGTAATGCTTGGTTATGAAAATACAATTCCTGTAACTATGGATCAAATGTGCATGTTTACAGAAGCAGTTAGTAGAGCACGAGATAATTCATTAATTGTAGCTGATTTGCCATTTATGTCATATCAAGCAAGCATTGAAGATGCAATAAACAATTCTGGTAGACTGGTAAAAGCAGGAGCTGATGCAGTAAAACTTGAAGGCGGTTCAATAATGGCTGAAACAATTAGTGCAATTGTAGATGTTGGAATTCCAGTTATGGGGCATATTGGATTACAACCACAAACAACAATGCTTTCACAAGGATACAAAGTGCAAGGGAAAACAAAAGATACAGCAATCAAGTTAATTGATGATGCAAAAGAGCTTGAAGAAGCTGGTGTCTTTAGTATTGCATTAGAAATGGTAAGTCATGAAGTATCTAAAATTATTTCTGAAACTGTCAGCATACCAACTATAGGAATTGGTTCAGGAGTAGGATGTGATGGACAAGTTCTAGTTGTTCAGGATTTGTTAGGGATGTATGACAAAATCAAACCAAAATTTGCTAAAAGATACATGAATTTGTCTGAAGATATTGTAAAATCTCTTGAAAATTACAAAAATGATGTAGAATCAGGCACGTTTCCTGCTGAAGAAAATTGGTTTTCCATGGATGAAGAAGAATTAAAAAAATTACGTGAGTACATTGGCAGTTAAAAAGACAAAGAAGAAAGATCATCCTTCATTAGATATTGTAAGCTCCCATGGAGTAGAGCTATCAGGGAAGAGAATTGTTTTATGTGTAGCTGGAAGTGTTGCAGCATACAAATCAATTGAGCTTGCAAGATTGCTGATGAGACATGGTGCAGATGTAACATGTGTAGCAAGTACTGCAGTAACAAAACTAATACAACCAGATTATTTCAAGTGGGCTACTGGAAATAAAGTCATTACAAAACTTACAGGAGATCTAGAACATATCAAATTAGCAGACTATAACCAATCTGATATAGTAATAGTATATCCGGCAACTGCAAATACTTTAGGAAAATTAGCAAATGGAATTGATGATACACCTATCTCTACAGTACTTACTGTAGGATTTGGATCAAAGATTCCAATTTTGATGTGTCTTGCCATGCATGAATCAATGTATGATAATTCTGCAGTAAAAAAGAATATTGAATTTCTAAAAAATAAAATTCAATTTCTTAGTCCACAAATGATTGAAGGAAAAGCTAAAGCTCCAGAACCAGAAGATGTTTTAGAATTTGTATTAAAGAAATTTGGATTTTCATCAGTTTTAAAAAATAAAAAAGTGTTANNAAGTGTTAATGACTGCAGGACCTACAATAGAATACATTGATCCTGTTAGAGTGATAACAAATCTTAGTTCAGGAAAAACAGGAGTTTTGTTAGCATCAGAATTAATTTCTGCTGGAGCAAAAGTTACTCTAGTTTATGGTCCAGGAAATTATGAACCACCAAAAGGTGCCAAAATCATCAATGTTGTAACAAACAAGGAAATGTTTGATGCAATAAAAAAAGAATTGAAAAAGAAATACGATATTGCAATTATGGCAGCTGCAGCCTCTGACTATACTCCTGAGAATCATTCAAATTCAAAGATCAAAAGTGATAAAAAATCTATTGTAATTAGGCTCAAAAAAGCACCCAAAATAATAGATTTGGTAAAAAAATCTCAAAAGGATGCCTTTCTAGTTGGTTTTAAAGCAGAAACTAATGTATCAAAAAATGCACTTATCAAATCAGCACAAAAAAAGATTAAAGAATCAAAGGCAGATTTGATTATTGCAAATGATATAGGGATAGAATATCAAAAAAATCCAAACTATAATGAAGTCTTGGTAGTCAATTCTGAAAAAACAATCTCTTCAGGAAGAAAGAAAAAAGAACAGATTGCAAAATTTATCAGAAAAGAAATTGAGAAGAGAATAAAATGAAAAATTCTGAGCTTAGAAAACTAGTTTCACAATACAAAGAGATCAAAATAAAACAAAAAAAGAAACATGCTGATAATTTCAAATTATCTGAAATATTAAAAGAAATAGAACATAGATACTTTCATGAGACAGGAAGAACATTAAAATCAGATTTAAAGAATTTTTAAAGAAAATTGAAAGTAAAACCATCTGAATATAAAAAACGAAATATGACAATATGGAATGAAGTTGCACCTAGATATCATAAAAGATGGGCATCATCAAATCATGGGCCATTTCAAAGTACAAAAAAATTAGTTGAATTAGTCAATGTACAAAAAGGAGATAAGGTTTTAGATGTTGCATGTGGAACCGGAGTCGTTACCAAAAGATTAGCAAATAAAGTAGGAAAATCAGGTTATGTCATAGGAACTGATACTTCAGTTACTGCAATAAAGATTGCAAAAAAGTGGAATGAAAGTTTATCAAATATTTTATTTGTAAATGCTGATGCTGAAAATTTTTCTTTGGAAGAAAAATTTGATGCTATTACATGTCAGTATGCATTGTTTTTCTTTCCAAATGCCATCAAGGCTCTAAAAAACATGAAAAATAGCCTCAAAGAATCAGGAAAATTAGGCATATCTGTGCATGGTCATAAGGATAGAGTTCCATTTTTTGGAAATATTTTAGATGCTGTAACTCAATTTATTCCAGATTATGTTCCACCAGGAACACCATCACTTGATAGATATGGAACAGAAAAATCACTTGCAGATGAAGTAAGAAAGGCAGGATTTTCAAATATTTCAGTAAAAAATTTTGTCTTTGAGTTTAGTCCAGGAAATTTTGATGATTACTGGAGAGATTATATCAGATATGTTGCAAAACCACTCAAAGAGAAATTAAATACACTTGAGAGATCTCAAAGAAAGGAACTAAAAGATTTGGTAAGAGAAAACACAAAACCATACACAAAAAGAAATGGAATTATCCAATTTCCTTGGGAAGTTTTAATTTTAACAGCAAATCACTAGAAATTCAAGAGATAAAATGGCCAAAGACAAAAAGAAGAAAAAAGAAGTAGAAGAAAAACCAAAAAAGAATGATTTTAAGTCATTTCTTAAAAAAAGAGCACCAGTTTATCTTGGATTAATTGCATTGTTTGTAGTTTTTGTAATTCCTGAGTTAACCAAAGGTGATCTAGAAAGTAGTCTTCCAGAACTTTCAGCTAATGATCAACAAGTAGTTGATGTTTTGATGGGATATAATGGTCCAGATGGTGAAGGATTTACTTTGAGGGAAGCAATCTCAAATAAAATTAGTGATGAGTATCCTGATGAACGAATTTATGATAATAAAAAGACTACAATAGATTTGATCGTATCTAATATTGATTCATCAAATTACCAAGTTGTATTTAATTTTGAATCTCATAAGGGTCAAATCAATTTTGATTGGAACGTAGATACAAATTCAGGAAAAGTCTTTGCAAATGATCCCCAATCAAAAAGCATTATTGATTTAGTAGACTTTTACGATTAGGCTCAAATTGTGACTAGATCTTTAGTAAATTTGTGCATTACAATTGGTTTATCTTTAACAATAAGTGAATCTTCAATTCTAATTCCAAATTTATTTTCTATATAAATTCCAGGTTCCACTGTAATTGCCATATTCTTTTTTAATTTTGTTTCACTTTTTATTGAAATAGTTGGAAGCTCATGTACTTCTAATCCAATTCCATGACCAGTTGAATGAATAAAGTATTTACCAAAATTTTTTTCTTCAATGTATTTTCTACAAGCTAAATCTACATCTTTACAATTTACATTTGGTTTGATAGTTTTTAGACCAAGTTTTTGTGATTCTTTAACAATTTCATATGCTTCATTTGCTTGAGATGAAATTTTTCCTAGTGCAAATGTTCTAGTTGCATCAGAAACATATCCCTTGTATCTTAATGTAAGATCAGTTACTACGAGATCCCCTTTTTTGAATTTTCTTTGAGTAACTTGAGCATGAGGTAATGCTCCATTTGGACCTCCGGCAATAATAAGTGGATTAAGTGTAGATTTGTATCCAGTATCAAACATTTGCTGTTCCATTGCATATGTCATCAAAATTGTCTGTAATTCTGACTCTTTTTGACCTACTTTCATCTTTTTTAAGCAAATATCAAACATTTCATCAATAATTTTGGAAGCTTTTTTTAGAATCTGAATTTCTTTTTCGTCTTTGATAATTCTAGAATTGCAAAATGGTTCTGTTGAAGATTTTATTTTTGGAATTGATTTTTTTAATGACATCATTACTGAATAATTTTGGCAATCAGTACAGACTTTGTTTTTCCTAACTTTCTTAACTAATGAAGAAACAAGACCAGTTCCACGTTCAGCAGTAATTACATCACAATCTTCAGATTCTTCTTTTGCTCTTCCAACTTCTAATTCGGGTGCAATAATGGTAGTTTTTCCATTTTTTTCAAGCAATCCAATTGCTTCACCCCAAAATCCAGTCATGTAAAACAGATTTTCAGGCTCAAATGTGACTAGTGTATCACAACCGATCTTTTTGGCATTTTTTAAAAGAGAATTTCTACGTTGTTTCACACAAAAACACCTCTATTTCTTAATTTATGTATGATGTAAAGTTTGTATATGGAAATTTCGGCGTGATTGTTGTGACTGAAGAAAAAGAGAAGAAAAAAGTAGTTGCTTTGTTGTCTGGAGGTTTAGATAGTCAGCTTGCAGTAAGAATGATGCAAGAACAAGGCTTTGATGTTTCAGCTGTTGCAATAAAGACTCCATTTTGTGATTTTGATTGTGGAAGAGGTTGTGGATTTGAAATTAGAGAAAGAGCTGATGATCTTAATGTTAATTTAAAAACTGTTTATCTTGGTGATGAATACATTGAGATGTTAAAACATCCAAAACATGGAATTGGTGCTGGCTTTAATCCATGTATTGATTGTAGATCTATGATGTTTGATGCAGCAAAAAAACACATGGAAGAAATTGGTGCAGAATTTATTATTTCAGGTGAAGTTTTAGGCCAAAGACCAATGAGTCAACATGCACCAGCACTAAGAACAATTGAAAAAGAATCAGATTTGATTGGAAAAATTGTAAGACCATTATCAGCAGCATTATTACCAGAAACAATTCCTGAAAAAGAAGGATTAATCAAAAGAGAAAATCTTGGAATGATCAAAGGTCGAACAAGAAAAAACCAGTTAAAGATGGCAGAAGAGTATGGAATTGAAAACCCTCCTAATGCAGGTGGTGGTTGTTTATTAACAGATCCACAGTTTGGAATCAAAGCAAAAGATCTTTTTGATCATGTTGAAACACCAACAATTAATGATATTGATTTGTTAAAAATTGGAAGACATTTCAGATTAGATGAAGAAACAAAATTAGTTGTTGGAAGAAACAAAGATGAAAATGAAATGATCAAAGCAATTGCACTTTCAGGAGATATTTTACTTGAAGCTAAGGATTACGTAGGACCAATCTCAATTCTACGTGGTAAAAATGCAAAATCACACATCAAATTTGCATCCTCTATTACACTAAGATATTCAGATGCACCAAAAGAACAACAAGGAACTGTTTTAATCAAAAATGATAATTCTATTGAAGAAATCATTACTGAAAGTGTTAAAGAAGAATCATACATAAATTTCAGACTTTAGGCGTAAAATTTTTCAAAAATTAGTTAAAACTAAGGAAGAGTTTTTGAGGAAGTAGATCGCATTTCAGCTAGGATGCAAAAGCAAGAAGCGCCTACATATCTTAAGGCTATAACTATTAGAGATATCAGTGATGTTCATTCTATCAAAGAAGACATCAAAAAAGATATGATATTGATTCTAAGAGTTACACCATTAGCACAAAAAGATGTAGAGCAACTTCGTAAAGTAGTAGAAGAGTTGTATGCCATTGCAAAGACTGCTGGTGCAGATATTGCAAGATTAGGTGAAGAAAGAATTATTGTTGCTCCATCTAGCATAAAGATCTGGAAACCAGAATACGATCTAAAATAATTTTATTGCTTCTTGAATTTGAGGATAATGAGCAGGAACTCTATACATTCGTCTAATATTCATTGCAAGGTTTTCTGATTTCTTACGTTCACCATGATTAACTAGAACTCTTCTTAGTTTTGGTCTTAGTCTTTGTACAAACGACATCAGTTGGTTATAATCACTATGACCACTAAATCCATCTAATTTCTCAATACCACAATTGATTGAAACAACTTCAACTTTACCTTCTTTTCCTAACATAGATACTTGTTTAGAACCATCGAGGACTCTTCTTCCTAAAGTTCCATTAACTTGGTAAGAAACAAACAAAACTTTGCTCTTTTTGTCCGGAGCTATATTTTTGAAATATTCTAAAACTGGTCCTCCTTCAAGCATACCAGATGTTGCTAAAATTATACATGGCGAATCTTCTCTCATTGGTTCTTCTCTAGCATCTGCATGTTCAATATTTGTGAAATATTCAGAATCGAATGGATTATCATCTGTCTCTAGGATTTTTTGTTTGAGTTCTCTTGCAAGATATTCGGGATATGATTCATGTATTGCTGATGCTTCAGAGATCATTCCTTCTGTAAATACTGGAGCTTCAATCATTTCTCCTGATTTCATATAATGATCAATTACCATCATGATTTCTTGTGCACGACCAACTGCTGGAATAGGTATCAGAACTTTACCTCCATCTGCTAAAGTATTGTTAATTGCATTAATGAAACCAGATTCAACTTCTTGTCTGCTTGGTTGGATATCTTCTTTAAGACCATAGGTACTTTCAATCAATAATGTTTCTACTCTTGGGAAATTCCAACTAGCAGCT
>JABAOH010000287.1_pt4 | contig 21519 bp, 19 predicted proteins | sample 7062181 | NCBI WGS metagenome assembly JABAOH01 (sample SAMN14538630, study PRJNA623070) | marine sediment metagenome | biome: marine biome [ENVO:00000428]; feature: marine pelagic biome [ENVO:01000023]; material: deep marine sediment [ENVO:00002113]; isolation source: pool of 5 deep marine... | reverse complement strand
ATTTCTCTCGCAACAGCTGCTCCATAGCCGGAGCCCGAACCGACCTCCAGAAACCTATGACCTCTATCCAAACCCAAAGGCTCATAAAACAGGGGATAACTGTGTGGGCACGAAATGGTAGCCTGCTCGCCAGGAAGGGGAAGGGGAACTTCCCGATAGGCATAATCCCTGTAGTTATGCGGGATGAAATCTTCCCTGTGAACCTTCAGCAAAGCCTCCCTGATGCGCTCGGACCTGAGGTACCCACTCCTCACGAGCCCCCTCACTTTTGCGGTTTTCTCTTTCTCGAATTCTTCTCTGCTTTTCGTGGACTCCTTGGGTGGTGGTACTATCCAGCCTCTCATCTCTTTTTAGGTCCGATCTTTTGCCCCTCTCAGCCCCCTTGCCCCCTTTCCACCTCTCTATTTGCCGTTATCAGGTAAATCACTTTGTTTACTTATCCACTGACTATGACTCGGCCTTTCCCCCCTGCCCTAATTCCTCTCCCAGTCGGGTCAGAAGCATTCCATAGGCCTTCTGGCCCCGTTCGTAGCTAGACAGCCGAAAGAACTCGTTGGGCGAGTGTGAGAGCTCGTCATTGAGGCCAAAGGCGAAAACGACGGTGTAGGCATGGAGGTACTCCAAGAAGAGAGCATTTACCCGGATGGTCCCGCCCGACCGGATCTGATAGGGCTCTTTGCCGTAAAGATCCCGAAGTACCGAAGCAGCGATATGCATGCCGGGGTGATCGGCCGGAACCAGGTATGGGATCGCCCCGCTCTCAGCTTTGGTTGCTTTAACCTTGACCCCGGGCGGGCTCACTTTTTTCACATGGGCCAGGACCAGCTCGCCGATTTTCGAGGGATCCTGGTCGGCCACCAATCGGCAGGAGATCTTGGCATGGGCCGTGCTGGGCAGGACCGTCTTCAAACCCTCTCCCTGGAAGCCGCCATATATACCATTTATCTCTATAGTTGGCCGAGCCCAGGCCCGCTCATACGTGCTGAATCCGGGCTCGCCAAAAGCGGAGGGCGCCCCGAGCCTATTCAGGTATTTGACCTCGTCATAAGGCACCCGACCGAGTTGAGCCCTCTCTTTATCGGTAATCGGTGGGATGTCCTCGTAGAATCCATCCACGGTTATCCGTCCATCCTGATCGTGCAGAGAGTCCAAGATCTGGACCAGGGCGTGGATGGGGTTAGCGATGGTGCCGCCGTAAGTCCCGGAGTGCACGTCATGGTCCGGTCCCTGAACATCGATGTACACAGAGGCCAGTCCCCGGGTGCCCAGGATCAGGGCTGGCTGATTCTCATCCCATTGCCCTCCGTCGGCACTCAAGACCAGGTCGCAGGACAACAGATCCTTGTTGGCCGTTATAAAATCCGGTAACTGGGGGCTTCCGATCTCCTCCTGACCCTCAAAGAGGAACTTGAGATTGAGTGGCAAACTTCCTGCGGTCTTGAGCATGGCCTCGGCGACAATGATGGGGATAAACAGGTTGCCCTTGTCATCACTCGCTCCGCGCGCATAGATGCGGCCATCCTTGATGATAGCCTCAAACGGCGGGTTTTCCCATAAATCGAGAGGGTCCACCGGCTGGGTATCGAAGTGGCCGTAGATCAGTACGGTCGGTCTGCCCGATTTGTGCAGCCATTCGCCGTAGATCACCGGGTGGCCTCCCGTGGGCATGATCCGAACTGATTCGATACCGGCCGCTTTCATCCTGGCCTCGAGCCATTCGGCTGCCCTCTTGACGTCACGGACATGGTCGGGCAGGCTGGAAATGCTGGGAATCCCCAGAAATTCCAGCAATTCGGTCATGAACCGATCCCTGTGTTCATTGAGATAGGTTTCCCATGCGCCCATGGTATTCGTCTCCTTTGGTTTATCAACTGTTTTGAGTTTGCCTTCGTTTCGACAAATTCGACAAAAACGTGCACCATTTTCCCTCCAAAGCCGGCTGAACCGATAATCCGGCTCCCCTACCCCATCGTCGGTCAGGATTCCAAGTAACTGATTGCCTTCCTCCCGGCTAAGACGCCCGAAGCCACACAGGCACTCACACCGCAACCAATGGTTCCCGCACCGGCAAGAAAGAGCCCCTCAATCCCTGCGGTAAACGTTATAAACCTGCCTGAACCCACCTGATCGGGAGTCTGTTCCGGACCATAGTTCCCACCCCGCACCGCGTTCACCCAATATTCATTGGACAGAGGTGTAGCGTACTCGAGGAAATCGAGATGTTGCAAAAGACCGGGGATGTAACGTTCGGCTGCCGTTACCAACCGCTCACCGATTCTTTCCTTAAGCGCTGCGTACTCCTCGCCCCGCCTCCCTGAAGGAAGGTTCGTCCACCTCTCAAAAACCTCATAGCTTACCCCCGTAAAGATTTCAATGGTGTGGTAGCCTTCCGGCGCGTGTCCTCCATGAGCATCCTTCACCGATGGACTCGTGATGAAGAAAATCGGAATCTCCTCAGGAACAGTCGGGGCAAACAGATCTTCATACATTTTGTTGATATCATAGTCGTCGTAGTGAACTATATTGGCGTCGGATATCCCAAGTGAAGGCAAATCCAGGTCTGTGCCGATGAAGGCGTAGAAGGAACCTTCGGACGGGCGAAGCCGCTCGACCTTCCTTCTGATGCGGGAGGATACCAGCTCGGGGTTGAGCAGGCTCCCAAGAGTTATGACCGGGTCGGCGTCGCTTATAACTGCCCGGGCAGTGTATTGCTCCCTCGATTCCGTCTCGACGATGAACTCATCCCCCTGCATGCCCACGGAGACGACTCTCGAACGTTTTTTCAGCTCTGCACCGTGGTCATGCAGTCCGTTTACGAAGGCGTCCCGTATCGCGCCGCTGCCCCCCCTGGGATAGTACGCGCCTTTCAGGAAATGTGCCCACACCATGATGGCCATGATTACGGAAGCCCTCGCCGGAGGGAGCCCATAATCATTACAAATGGCGGAAAGCGCCGCCTGCAAGCGGATATCGGATGTGACTTCATCAAGAAGCCGCTGGTAGGGGATGCGCGAGTACTTCATCATAACCGGGTGCCTGAAAATGAAACCGAGCATATTCAGCATCCCTCCCTCCATCGATCGGGAGCCTTCCGCGGCTCTTACGATCTTGTCGAAGACCTCAAAAAACTTGTGTATCCCCCGCTCTTCTTTCGGAAAGAGGCTGATAAGCCTCTCCATGAAACGCTCCTTCCCTTTGCAAAGGCGCAACTCGTAGTCGGGAAAGATGTAGCGTTCGAATCCCTCCGGATCGAGTTCGACGAACGACACCGCTTCGCTTATGCCCAATTCCTCAAACATCTTCCAGAATGACTCTCCTTTGGCTAGCTCTCCGAGGTAATGGACCCCAGTGTCAAAACTATAGTTTTTGCGGCGGAACGGATTCAGGAAGCCGCCAAGTGCCGGCATCGCCTCGAGAAGCAAGACGGAAAAGTCCTGTCGAGCGAGCTTCAGGGCTGCCGACAACCCTCCTGCGCCACTGCCTATGACTATTGCATCGTAATCCGCCATCTTGCCGTCATTTCAACTTGTTAACTTGATGTCCCAATAATATAAAGTTAGTTATTAACTTTAGTTTCCTAAGCTATTGATATAGCTATAATAAATATTTCATTATATTAGATGTCGAGACCCGAAGCTCGTCTTCTTGCAACCCTCTATCTCAGTGACTTTCGGGTTTTCATCTTGGAGACAAGTTTGTAGACATCCTTAAATGTGTTTATCCAATCGGCCTGGAATTTCTCGTAGTGGACACCCTCGCCTTCCTTTAGGACAAATGCATTCAGAATCAGGTAGCAACTCGTAAGGTTTGAAGAAAGAATGACATTTCTCAATTCATGAAGTTCTGGTGACAAGGATTTTAGTTCCATATTCCAACCCCTTCTTTATCGCCTCTGATTTCATTTAATCAAGCCCACTATTTTACGTGATATCACTATCTGAACGCAATCCATGAATGGAATTCAAAAAGAAAAGCCTGCCCCTACTCAACTATTCCCTGACCCCCGGCACTTCATCAGGCGGCTGGAGAGGAAAGCCCTTGGCCTCATAGGGGAAGCCTTCTGGTTCATTGACTTTGCGGCTCGTGTCACGGGGGAAAGCATAGTAGGCGAGAATCACAGTTATCAGTCCGTCTTCGTCGAACTCTTACCACTTCCGCGCCACGGAGATATTCCCCGATCCCCGGCTTGAAGTGGGTCCACTCTATTGCCACTTCCCTGCCGTCAGCCACCATACGATCAATCGTCCGGTGTGAGCCGTTCACACGCACGGATTCGATCCACAAATCGGCAATAGCTTTTTCCCCGACAAGGGGCTACTGACACCTGGCGGAAAATAACGTACGACGTTCTCCGCAAAGCATCATTAGAGTTTTTGGCGATTCGCCTCGTTACAGTCCTCAAAATAGGTGCGGACGCACGTTTCGAGAATTTGCCGTCGCCCTTGGGCACTCGTCGACGTGATCACCTCCTGTTTAAGGCGTCATCTCGTTGACTCTCGATCACCGATAATTTCGTCTTTTCAATGCGTTTTCTTAAGCGCATTTCTCCAGACACCTGGATTCTTACCCCTCGGAATTCATTGTGCATAGATTCCGGTTGGGCCCAACCTCAACCGTGTTTCAATACGCAAGGGTTGGAATATGTTCATCTTAATAGCACAACCCATGAGATCCGTCAAAGAAAGAGCTGATCACATTCCTATAATTCGAGGGTGAACTAAAGACGAACTGGGATAGATCCACGTTGACAATACCTGCAGGAAGTGCTAACCAAGAGATCCTGAAACAATTGCGATTAAAACCGAATCCCCCATAATTGTGTCATGCAAAAACGCGTGATCATCGACACTGACCCCGGAGTGGATGATGCCTTAGCCATCTTATTTGCCCTCCTTTCGCCTGAGCTCAAGGTTGAGGCTATTACCACCGTAAACGGCAATGTCTCCGTGGAGCAGGCCACAAAGAATGCTGCCATCATTCTCGATCTTTTGGATCGCAAGCCTCGGCCGATCTTAGCCAGAGGAGCAGCAAAGCCCTTGAAGAAGAGAGTTTTCCGGGCCCAATCCGTCCATGGCTCGAATGGTCTCGGAGATTTGCGTCAGCTTAAGAACCCGGATGGAAGCCGAAAATATTCCGATCCACAGCTGCCCCAGCATACCCTCGATGCCATCGAGCTCGCCCTCGATCTCCTGAAGCGCTACGCCGATGAACTGAGCCTTATAGCCCTGGGGCCCTTGACGAACCTGGCAAAGGCCCTCATGGCGGACGAAAAGCGTGTGAAGAGGCTCCGAGAAGTGATCGTCATGGGTGGAGCAATCAGGGTTCCTGGAAACGTCACCCCTGCTGCGGAGTTCAACATATTCGTGGATCCACATGCCGCACAGCGTGTATTCAAATCGGGTCTTCCCATCACGCTCGTCCCCCTTGACGTGACGCAAAAGGTCTGCCTGGAGTCCAAACAAATGGAAAACCTTGCTCAGGAAATGGCCGCACCCCTGGGTATGTTTCTCTCTGATTGCACATCAAAAGCCATGGAGCATATGGAGCAGGTAAAAGGGGTGGCAGGGATCTACCTCCATGACCCTCTCGCCGTCGGGGTAGCTATTGACCCTTCCCTGGTCGAGACCAAGCCACTCCATGTCGATGTTGAGATACGCAGCGGCATCACGCAGGGAATGACCCTCGCCGACCTCCGCGCTATCCGGGATGACCTGAAGCAACCAACGAATATTCACGTAGCTCTCGGAGTGGCTGTTGAAGGGTTCCTATCACTCTTCAAGGAGCGCTTATGTCCAAGGTCGTTGTGATCGGGTCAGCCAATATGGATCTTACCGTGAGGCTGGAGCGACTGCCCCAATTGGGGGAGACGGTGCCTGGAGGTGAATTCTATGCCTCTTTTGGGGGAAAGGGCGCCAATCAGGCAGTGGCTGCCCACAAGGCAGGCGCTGACGTGAAATTCTTGGCCAAGGTGGGTTGTGACCAAAATGGAGAAGCCATCATAAAGCACCTTGAGGCCCTTGGACTCACTTCTGAGGGGATTCTGAGAGACGAATCTCACCATTCAGGGGTTGCCCTCATCATGGTAGATCGAATGGGTAACAATGCCATCGGCGTGGCCGCCGGGAGCAACTGGAATTTGACGGGAGAAGACGTCCGTAGTGCCGAGGCCTATATTTCATGGGGCCAAGTGCTTCTAATCCAATTGGAAACCCCCCTGCTGGCCGTCAAGGAAGCGTTACAGTTGGCTAAGGCCCATGGTCTTCTGACCATCTTGAACCCCGCACCTGCTCATCCCTTACCGGAGGAGGTCCTCTCTCTCGCTGACATCCTCACTCCCAACGAGATGGAAGTGGGGTCCCTTACCGGAATCACCGTTGAGAACACAGATCAGGCCACTCGGGCCGCCAGGAGGCTTCTTGAATCCGGTGCCAAACAGGTGATCGTGACGCTTGGGAAAGAAGGCTGCTGCTGGGTTCGAAAAGACCGTGCACAAACCTTTCCCTCTTTCCCGGTGGCAGCGGTTGACTCCACAGCCGCAGGGGATGCATTCAATGGAGCTCTGGCCTGTGAGGTAGGCGAGGGTCGACCCCTCCAGGAGGCTATCCGGTTCGGTAGTGCCGCCGGTGCGATAGCTGTAACGAGAAAAGGGGCCCAAGACTCACTNNCAAATTTCTTCCGGGTAGGGTTCTGACCGATGTCAATCTTTCAGAAAAGACCCTTTAACGCCATCAGGGCTATCATCTTTGATATGGATGGGACCCTCATCGATTCCGTTGATGTATACCATGCCATCCTAAAAGATGTCATGCAATGCCTCGGCATGGAGTTGACTTTCTCGAGAGAGTTCCTTTTTGAGACTCTCAGTCATGGGAAAAGACTCTCCGACATCATGTTCCCTCCTGACCTGAAAAATCGGAGAAGGATCGTTGAACGGTTCAATCTCCTGGCCATGAACGCATTTAAGGAGATTTTCTCGGGGGGCAAAGTGGAGCTGATTGATGGGGTAAAACACCTCTTCGACGAACTGAAAGGAAGGGGATTCTCTCTTGCTGTTGTGACCTCATCAATGACCGAGGTAGTGGTCCCTTTCCTGAAGGCAAAGAATCTCCACTCCTATCTAAATTGCGTGCTGGGGAGAACCGAGGTACCCCGGCTGAAACCTTCCCCTGACCCTCTTCTCAAGTGCATCGAAATCTTGAATGTTGAGCCTCGTGAAACCATATACGTCGGAGATTCAGCTATCGACATTCAGGCTGGAAAAGCCGCGGGAGTATTGACTGTCGGGGTTTTGACCGGGACTTCGGATCTGAGTCGCCTCATGGCAGAAGCCCCAGATGCGGTACTGCATTCAGTGGGAGATCTGCTCACGATTTTGTGATAATTCCAATATCTCGATCCATTCTCTTCCCACCAGAATTTTGCATTTCCATGGCCGGGTCATATTTGAAGGGGCTATTGCCCAAACAGCAAATCCCCTGGAGCGAATATTAGAGAATCCTTGGTAACCATTCTCGGCGAAGCGAAACGACCGCAAATCTAATGTTTGAGCCTAAAGGGCGAGATGCGGGAACGAAGTAGCGCCGAACAGGCGCTCTTTACAGTGAAGTGATCCTTAGAATGGTCAAAAAGTCTTTTCAAAGAGCGAAAGGGGGTTTGGGCAACAGCCCGTCAATGCCTGACTTCGTTCTATCCTCTTTCGATCGGTTCTGATGGAAAATTCAAAAATTAAGGCCTGATCGGACCTCATTTTCTATCGATCTTCAGTCCCTTATTCGGTTAATCCCCCCATATTGCGCTTGCTTCACCCAGTCCAAAGGTGTAGAGTACTTCCCGATATTTTCACCCTTGGAGAAGTCAGCAGAAAAAGGGAGTAAAGATGACAAAACGGAGGGTTGTGTTAACCGGCGGTACGGGTCTCATCATGTCTCATGTCGCTGAGAAATACGCCGACATGGGGGATGAGATCATATTGTTTGACAACAATGAACAACATCATATGTGCGAAGAAACGCAAAGACTCCTCCAAGAGAGAGAAAATGTTAGGTTCGTACAAGGGGATGTCCGTGATAGATCCGCCGTTTGTGAAGTCGTTGCGGGGGCAGAGATTGTCTACCACTTTGCTGCGCTTATGGGGACTAGTGCTCGTTTTAAACAGGAAGTGAAAACAACCGAGGTCAACGTCATCGGTACACTGCATGCCTGCCAAGCCGCCCTGGACAATGGCGTAAGATATTTTGTCTATCCTCCCAGGCCAGCCCTCACTGTCTGGTTAACCCCGTATATTATTACCAAGACTGCACAGACACACTTCGTTCAGATGTATCATGCTGTCTATGGGCTTCCTGCTATTGGGCTCAATATTCAAAACTGCTACGGTCCAAGGGAACGTGCTGTGTTGGAGGAAAAGACATTGCGACCAGGCGAGGGAAGGAAATTAATAGCAACGGGTATTATTGCTGCCCTCAGGAATGAGCCCGTCCCCGTGTTTGGGGATGGAGAACAGTCGTCGGACTTCGTCCATATTGATGATGTCGTCGAAGCGTGCATGAGGGCTCCCAGAGATTCTGCCATAGGGCAAATCATGGATATTGGAACTGGTGTCAACACACCCGTCAAGAAAGTCGCCGAACTCGTAATCGAACTCACCAGAAGCAAATCAAAGATAGAATATAGGCCGTTAAGGACTGGAGAAGTTAAGCTCCATACCAAAGCCGATCTCACCAACGCCAAAAAATACCTCGACTGGAAGCCAAGAATAGGCCTTAGAGAGGGATTGAAAAAAACCATTCCCTACTACTCTCGTCTTCTAGGCCTGCAATCGCCCGTTTGATGATCGGAACCCAGATTGGAAAGCTGCCGTACTGAAAGAATCGGCCTGGGCTTCTCCGCAGGGCGTTCAAACTGTAACGCCGGAGAGCCGCGATTCGGCCATGCGACGGGCCGTCGTTTCGGTGGTGATCCCTTCTGCCGCCGCCGCTTCGAAGATTCGGCGAAGTGTCTTCCTGACCGATTTGACTTTCTCCTCGGCCTCAACCCTGGACCAGCCCATGTCTTCGATTCCCGTGATCGCGATTGCGCCCCCGAAGTTGATCACATAATCCGGTGCGTACAAGATGTTTCTCTCCCGCAGTCTATTTGCATCATCCGGCTCAGCGAGCTGATTGTTGGCTGCACCTGCCACGGCGAGGCATTCCAGACGAGGAATCGTATTCTGGTTAATGATGCCACCCAGTGCACACGGGGCAAAAATGTCGCAGGGCGTTTCGTATACGGTCTCGGGTGAGACAAACTCTAGCCCGATTTCGTCCCGAAAGTGCCTGATGGTGGCCTGATCTACGTCACTAAACAAGATTTCGGCTCCCGCCTCCCTCAATAAATCGATCAAAGGACCTCCGACGCTGCCCGCGCCTTGCACGAGCACGCGCTTACCCGCGAGCGATTCACTGCCGAAGAGATGTTCGCACACGGCCTGTATCCCGCTGAATACCCCGAGCGCCGTTGCCTTGCCTGAACCGCCAGCGCCGCCTTTTTCAGGTGTCCGGCAGGCTACGTATGGTGCCCCGGTCTCGGCAATGACGTCCATGTCCGAAGGAGAGGTGCCCACGTCGACACCCGTCTGAAAAAGCCCGCCGAGCCCGTGGATCAGCGTCCCGTAACGCCGCAGCAGGTCGGGTCGCGCACGCTGATCGAATTCGGGCGGGAGAGCGATGACGGCCTTTCCACCACCGCGCGGGAAATTGGCCACGGCGAACTTGTACGTCATACCGGCGGCGAGTCTGAGGGCATCGCTCAAGGCTGCCTGCAGGTCAGGATAGGGTCTCATCCGTGTGCCGCCCGTCGCCGGGCCGAGACGGGTTGAATGGATGGCAACGATGATCCAGGCATGGGTGGGCCGATCAAAACGGATGATAACGCTTTCACCATCCCATTGTCTGAGTAGAGATTCCATGGAGCCTCCCCGAGGTATGATGAGTGAACCGAAGGCGGTTATTAGGNNGCCAAGGGAATTCTACCGCAGTGCTCCAATTACCTCCTCGACCCCCTTCAAAATCTTCCCGTTCCTCACAAGCTTCACAGTGGTCTCAATATCCTTGGACAAAACTCTATCCTTTTCTAAGTGCTGAACCGCTTCCCGGATAATCTTGTACGCAACCCGGGTACCTTCCCCGGGCTTCATGTTGGTGAAAAGGTCCATGGCCTGGGCCCCACATAAAAGCTCAATGGCGATAACGTGTTCCGAATTTTTGACGACATCTCTGCATTTCCTGGCGGAAATGGTCCCCATGCTCACATGATCCTCCTTATTGGCCGAAGTGGGGATGGAATCGACGCAAGCAGGATGTGAAAGGACCTTGTTCTCGGACACCAGGGCAGCAGCCGTGTATTGCGCAAGCATAAATCCAGAATTGATCCCCCCATCAAGCACGAGAAAGGCTGGAAGCCCACTCAGTTGAGGATTGACCAGGCGTTCAATGCGTCGTTCTGCAATATTGGCCAGCTCGGAGGCCCCCATACTGAGAAAATCCATGGCAAGAGCGATGTGTTGCCCGTGAAAATTCCCTCCCAGCAAGAATTCCTCTGACTCGGGAAAAATGAGGGGATTGTTCGTGGATGCGTTCATCTCCGTCTCAACTACCTTCCTGGCGTATTCAATGGCGTCCTTACTTGCCCCGTGGACCTGAGGGGAACACCTCAGCGTATAGGCATCCTGGATGCGGGAACAGTCCTTGTGGGATGAGATGATTTCACTGTTCTGAGTGATCCGGCGCATGTTGTCGGCGGCTGCGATCTGCCCGGGGTAAGGTTTCACCTCGTGAATCCTCGGATCGAATTCCACGTTGGTTCCCATGAGCACCTCAAGGCTCATGGCAGCGGCAATGTCGGCCATTTTTGAAAGGTTCAAGGCATCGTAAACCGCAAGTCCTGCTATGGCGGTCATTACCTGGGTGCCGTTCACTAAAGCGACCCCCTCAGCCGCTTCCAACCGCAGAGGCTGAATCCCACACGACTTCAGGGCTTCCCCTCCCGACATCCTCTGTCCCTGGTAGAAAACCTCCCCCAAACCCAGCAGGGCGAGGGACAGGTGTGCCAGAGGGGCTAGATCACCGCTGGCGCCAACAGAGCCTTTTCCAGGAATTACGGGATGGATCCCCCGATTTAGAAGTTCCCGGAGGCAGAGGACCGTTTTCAGACGGATTCCCGAATGTCCTCTGGCTAAATCTTTGATTCGAAGGGCTATGACGGCCCGAACGATCTCCTCTTCCAGGAGATCCCCCACCCCCGCCGAATGGCTCAGTATGATGTTTTCTTGCAGGCGCCGCGTGTCTTCCTTCGAAATGGTCACGTCGCTCAATGCTCCGAATCCCGTCGTGATTCCATAAATCGTTCTCCCCTCTTCGACCCACTTTTCGACCAGTTTCCGGGCTTTGGTGATCCGCGTTTCAGCTTCCTTGGTTAAAGTAACCCTGGCGCCCTCTCTCGCGATGGCCACCAGAGCTTCAAGTGTCATACCATCTACACCGAGTTGTATTTCCTTCATGAGAAATTACCCCTCACAATGCAGTGTTGCAATGCTGTGCTGCTGCAGTCATGGGGTCAGAGCGTTACACTTTTTGATGCCTCTGAAAAACTCGCTCTTCTCCGCTCAAAAATATTTCTTCGACCATTCTAAAATTCGCTTCACTGCATACTCAAAACTCGCATTTCGAACTCAGACATTGAATTTGCGGGCGTTTCGCTTCACTAGGAATCGTTAACGAAAAAATCTTGATTCGCGCTCAGAGCTCTTTTTCCCATTCTCCCAGAGATCTCTTTGAATAAACTGGTCACCAAATTGCCGCAGCAGAAGTTTCACCTTAACCTTGACCTCAGCCTTTTTGATCCCTTCCTGCCTCACGGTAGTCGCGCGTTCACATATCTGTCCGCCTCGGTCAAAAGGATCTCTATCCGTTCGAGAATCTCTTCGGCCTCCCTCTTACAGCCCTGAACAAAGGCATCGTCTATTATACCCGAAAGGTTTATACGAACGTTATAGGCTGCAACCGCTGCCGCTACATGGGCAAGATGGACGGCCGCAGCGGCATCCGTCAGGGTGTTTGGATTCCCTTTTTCAACGGCCTCCTTGGTCATCTGGATGAGCCTTTCCGAAGCACGGAGGGTCTCCAAAGGCACGCTTGAGGCTTTTCTCATGGCTCCCTGGAGAGCTTCCCGTCGAATTTTTTTCTCATCCTCAGTCTCCTTGGGGAGCCGAAGGGCCGCTATGACCTCCTGATAGGCGTCCGTGTCTTCCTGAACCAGCTCGAGAAAGCGTTCGGCCAGCTCGTCTGATCCCCGTTTAATCCCTTCCATCCTTTCCCAGGCACCCCTGCATTTTTCTCTTCCTACGGTTAACCTGGCCACCATGGCAGAAAGGGCGGCTCCCATGGCTCCACAGAGGGCGGCCGCGCTCCCACCACCCGGTGTTGCTGAGTCGGAACTGAGCTCTTGGACAAAATTGCGAACCGACATATGCTCGAGCTTCAAAACGAATTCCTCCATCTTCCATTGCATATAAGTCAGACCCGGGGCAGTCGGCTCTCCTCTGCCCGCTCCCGGAACTCAGAGAGGGGAAACAAGTTCTCCCCCCTTGAATACCTTCACTACAGGCGAGACTCCCGCATGATACGCAAGCACAGCAGGGCTTTCTCCATCCAGGAGCAGGAAATCCGCTGATTTTCCCGCATCGAGGCTGCCCACCCGTTTGGCCATGGAGATGGCGTAGGCTGCGTTCAACGTCGCTCCCACCAGCGCTTCTGAAACAGAAAGGTTCATGTTGAGGACAGCGAGGCCAAAGATGAATGGAAGGGATTCCGTATAGCAAGACCCGGGATTGCAGTCGGTGGCAATGGCCACGGGAATTCCTAATTCCACCATCTTCCGAGCTGGAGCATAGGCCTTCCGCAGGCTGTAAGCAGTTCCAGGGAGAAGCACCCCTATGACGCCCTGCTCCGCCATGGCCCGCAGGTTTTTCTCGCTCGCCGCGAGTAGATGCTCAGCGGATGTGGCCCGGAGCTCCGCTGCAAGTCGTGCCCCCCCAAGATCGTTAACCTCATCTGCGTGAATCTTGAGCCCCAGCCCGGCTTCCTTTGCGGCATGCAGAATGCGGCGGCTCTGATCCACGCTAAAGACGTGCTTCTCGCAAAAGACGTCGCAAAACTGGGCGATGCCCTGCTCTGAGACAGCCGGAATCATGTTGTGAACGAGATGATCGACATAATCATCGGGTGCCTCCCGATACTCCTCTGGGATAGCGTGGGCTCCAAGGAAGGTGGGGACAACATCCAGGGGAGTCTCCCGGTCGACGCGATGGATGACCCGAAGCATCTTCAGCTCCGCTTCCGTTTCCAGGCCATATCCGCTCTTGATCTCAAGGGTGGTTGTGCCAAATCGCTGAGCTGAGAGAGCGTGTTTCAGGGTTACGGAGAAGAGTTCATCCTCGGAAGCCGCCCTTACAGCCCTGACCGAGGAGAGAATCCCACCNNAAGCACAGGTGGGTATGAGGGTCCACGAAGCCGGGAATGAGCGGAAGGCCCTCGCAGTCCACCTCGACATCGACATCACGGGGCGAAAGGTCTCTCAATACCTCATCCTCTTCCCCAACACATTGGATCACCCCGTCCCGGCAATAGAGAGCCCCTCGTTCGAAATGGCGCACCTCCCCTTGGCGTTTTCCGGCCAAGGGAACTCCCGGGTCGGAGGGCGTTGTGATGGAAGCATTTCTGAATAGCTTGCTCATCATGCCTCTTTATCTTCGAGCATTTCGAGCAGTCGCAGTTCGATCACCTGATCGGGGTCAAAACCCGCGATTTGCATGTAGTAGGATGCACTGTCCAGAAGAGCTGCAGCGGGAATCATCCCATAGACCTCTGTCTCCACCACCGTCACGCCCCACTTTCGTGCCTCCATGCGGATGAGTTCCAGGACCCGGTAGAGGGAATTTCTTTCATAGTCCACGATGTTCATGCTCACTTGGACCAGCCCGCGGCTCTCCAGGGCAAGCCCGATTCCTTTCACATGGCAAAGCCCGCCGCCTGAAGATCGGACAGCTTTTGCGATCTCCCTGGCCACCTCCACATCGGCCGTTCCCAGGTTCACGTTGAATGCTATGAGAGCTTTGCGTGCGCCGATGACGGTGGCGCCTGCGGAGGGGTGGAGCTTTGGTTCCCCCACGTCCGGGTGCCTTTCGGGGTTGGTTATTTCCACCTTCAAAACTTCGTACTGACCCTTTCGGATGGCCTCAAGCCCTTTTCGCTCGAGTCTCAACGCCGCGTCTTCGTAAAAGTAAACGGGGACTCCCGTATCCCCGTGGTAACGGTAGCCAAAACGGCGGGCCAACTCCACACATTCCTCCATGGATATGTTTCGCAGCGGGACGAACGGAATGACATCCACCGCCCCTACCCGGGGGTGGCCGCCCTGGTGATGTTCCATGTCGATGTGGGATATGGCCACCCTGGAGGCCTCCAACAGCGCCTCCTGGATGGGATCGGGTGCCCCCACAAGGCTCACAACCATTCGGTTGTGGTCCTTATCCGCCCGATAGTCCAGGAGAGCACATCCCTTCCTTTCCCGAAACGGCTTCACGATGGCTTCGATGACATCGGGTCTCCGGCCCTCACTGAAGTTGGGAACACACTCGAGAATTTTCATGTCTCGCTCCCTAAGAGGCCTCTATCCTCCCAGATAGGCCTTTTTTACCCGGGGATCCGAGGCCAACCTCTGGGCCTCGTCTTCTATCAGAATTCTGCCCGTCTCCAGAACGTAGCCCCTGTCTGCCACAGCTAACGCCTTACGGGCATTCTGTTCTACCAAGAGCATGGTTACCCCCTCTCCGTGAAGGCCCTCGATCGTCTTGAAGACTTCCTCCACATATTTGGGCATCAACCCCAGTGAGACCTCATCCATCAGTATCAATCGGGGATTTGCCATCAGGGCCCTTCCAAGAGCCAACATCTGCTGTTCTCCCCCGCTCAGCGTTTTTCCTATCTGAAGTCTTCTCTCCTTCAGGATGGGGAAGATGTCGTATATGCGCTGAAGATCCTTCTCCATTCCCGTAGCATCGTTTCGCGTGTATCCGCCTATCAGGAGATTCTGTTCCACTGTCAAGTCCGGAAAGAGCCTCCGCCCCTCGGGTACAAGGGTGATGCCCAACCGTGCCCTTTGGTAGGTCAACGTGTGGGTGATGTCTTGCTCCTGGAAAGTAATCTTTCCGCTCTTGCAGCCTTGGAGGCCCATGAGGGCCTTGAGGATGGTCGATTTTCCAGCTCCGTTGGCCCCGATAATGGTTACCAGTTCACCCTCTCGGACCTGGAGGGAGATCTCCGAGACCGCCTGAAACTCTCCGTAGAAGACATCGACCTTTTCGACGCTAAGCAACGTTCTCCTCCCTGCCGATGTAGGCCTCGATCACCTGGGAGTTCGTCCTGATCTCCTCGGGCAACCCCTCCGCAATCTTCACCCCGTGATCCAACACCACGATCCTCTCACAGAGGTCCATAACGACCTGCATGTTATGCTCGATCAAAATGATTGAAATTCCCTCCTCTCGGAGTCGGCGGATGAGGCCTGCTAGTCTTTCGGATTCCTCATACTGGAGGCCGGCCATGGGTTCGTCCAGAAGGAGAAGGCTCGGCTCCAAAGCCAAAGCCCTCGCGATCTCCAGTTGCTTCTTAAACCCCAAGGGGAGATTCTTGGCAAGACTCCCCTGGTAGGGCTCCATTCCTACGCGAGCCAATATCTCCCGTGCCTGTCCGAGATGATTCTCCTTTTCAAAAGGAAGTACGAGGGATAGGAGACCGGGATAGAAACGGTGGCCATGGGCAACCAACACGTTCTTTAAAACGGTGAAATTGTTGAAGGGCCTAACGATCTGGAAGGTTCTGGCGATCCCCCCCACGGCGATCTCATGGGGCTTCAGGTGGTGGATCGGGACCCCCTGGAAGTGGATCTCGCCCTCAGTTGGTCGAAGGAGGCCGCTGATAATGTTGAAAAGCGTCGTCTTGCCCGCTCCGTTGGGGCCGATAATCCCCAAGATTTCCCCCTGTTCAAGGGAGAAATGGACTCCGACCAAGGCCTTGAGCCCATAAAAATCTTTCGTTAAAGATTTGACCGCTAAGAACGCCATTCTATTCCCCGGTCCTCATTGATTCCAAACCCCTTTGGCGAACCGCCCTCAACGTTCGGGGAAGGAGACTCTGATCTCCCAGGATACCGGCTGGCTGGAAGCGCATCATGAATATGAGGAGTCCTCCATAGATGAGGGTGCGATAATCCAACACGGGGCGGAATATTTCAGGGGCGACGCCCAGGATGACAGCTCCCAAGATAGCCCCCCTCAACGTGCCAATCCCTCCAAAAACAATCATGGAAAGGATGACGATGGATTGCGGAAANNACATCGACCCCGGAGATAGCCGCTGCGGTCTCATCTTCCCGCAGAGACTCCAAGGCCAATCCTATCCAGGATCTGACCAACCAGCGGTCGAGGACGATGCACAGGATGACGAATATGAGGGTGATCCAGAAGAATGAGGAAGTGCTGTAAGGTGAGACTATTCCGCCGATTCCCATGGCCCCACCGAAGAAAGGGACATACAGGAAAACCGCCTGTACCACAAAATTGATCCCGATGGTGGTGATGGCTAAGAAATCCTCCCTCACCCGAAGGCACGGGATAGCTAGGAGGGAGCCGATAAAGGCAGTCAGAGCAATGGTCAACGGGAGTCCGATCCAAAAGGGGAGGCCGAGCCGCGTGGCGAGAAGGGCAGAACTGTAAGCCCCGATTCCCCAGAAGGCCGCGTGGCCCAAGGAGATCTGACCGGCGTAACCCGTGATTATGTTGAGGCTTATGGCCAAAATTATGTATATCCCGATGGTGATAGATACGGTAATGATATATCCACCGAACACCTTCCGCCTNNGCAAGCGCATCTCGTGGAAAAGGGATATCGGTCAGACCGAGCAGGAGAGTCTCTCCCAAGCCAATGAGGAGCCCACCAAGTACCGTTCCGGGGATCGAACCCAACCCCCCCAGAACAATGATAGCGAGGGCTTTGTAGGCAGGGGTGGACCCCATGGTGGGGTAAACGGAATTAAAGTAGACCCCTACCAACACACCGGCGGCCCCAGCCAGGGCCGATCCAATGAGGAAGTTTGTGGCAATGATCTTCTCCGTGTTAATCCCCATGACCGATGCTGTCTCTAGATCCTGACAAGTAGCCTGCATGGCCAACCCGAGTTTTGTTCTGCTCATGATAAACCAGAGGATAGCGAGGAGGGCAAAGGTAACCAGAAAGACCAGGAGCTGATTGCTGGTGATCCTGACAATCCCCCACTGGATGCTTCCAAGGCCTGGATTTGCCGGGAATGAGAGAATATAGGGGCCAGCAATGAGGCGGAAAATCTCCTCCAGTGCAATGAAGAGACCAATACTGGCGATAAGGGGGACGATGCGAGGAAGAGCCAAGAGCGGCATGTAGAGGTAGCGTTGGACGATGACCCCGGCCAGTGAACATCCCACCATAGTGAGGCCCAGGGCGAGCCAGAAGTTGGGTATGAAGCGAAAGACCAATAAGCCCATGTAAGCCCCGAGGGCATAGACTCCAGCATGGGCGATGTGTAGGATGCGCAGAACCCCGTAAACCATCGTCAGGCCGAGGGCGATGAGGGCATAAACACTCCCGATTGCCAGCCCATTGGCGAATTGCTGCCAGATCACGTCTTAGTCCTGAAGGTGAAGGGAAATCATTTTCCTTGTCGAAAACTGGTCATTGGGGAGAAGAAAAAAAACAGCCGGTCCTTCCTTTCCTGACCAGAAGGAACGAGCCTTTACTGTCTGGGAAAAGAAGTATGCTGAAAAAATGGCTGAGGGGCCAGGGGTTCTCCCTGGCCCCTCTTGGACGGCAATCACTTTTCCGGTGGCGTAATGACAGTTGGATCATCCACTACCGCGTAGTACCGGAACTTCCCTCCCTTGACGATCTGGACCTGGACGGGCTTCGTCACCTCCCCGATGCGATTGAAGCGGCTGATCTTTCCCGTAATGGCGTCGTAATCCCTTAGATCCGCAAGGGCCTTGCGGATGGCATTCGGGTTCGTACCTGCCTTCTGAATAGCATGGGCGACAATCATAAAGGCATCATAGCTAGATGCACCCACCATATCCGCGTCTAAGCCATACCTTTCCTTGTAGGTCCTGAGAAATTCTTGCACATGTGACCTTTCGTCATCGCGGTTGAGATTGGTGACGATGATTACCCCTTCGGCGGATTCCCCGGCAATCTCAATGAATTTGGGAGAATCGAAACCTTCTTCGCCCAAGATTTGTGCCTTGAGTCCCAGATCTTTGGCCTGGCGACAGACGAGTCCTGCCTGCTTGTAATAGCCCGAGGTAAAGACCACGTCCGGGTTCACCTGTTTGACCTTGGTGAGAAACGGTGTGTAATCCTCTTCCTTGAGGGAATATACCTGTTCGGAGATGATTTCAGCACCGGATTCCTTCGCACGCTTGACGAACCCTGCCGAGAGTGCCCTTCCGAAGTCATTATCCATGGTCAGTACGGCGATCCTCTTGGCCTTCAGTTTTTTGACCGCTACTTCGGCTGCTGCAGCCCCTTCTATCTCTCCAAGGAACCCATTGCGAAAGATGAAATCCCCGGCCCGAGTGATGTCCTTGTGGACCGCATAACCCGCCACCATGGGGATACCTGCCTTCTGAAAAATAGGGGCCGTCACACGGGTTGGACCGCTGTATGAGCCGCTCACAATCGCCACTACCCTGTCCTTCTCGATGAGTTTTCGGGCAATGGCCACCGCCTCCTTGGAATCAACCCTGTCATCATAGACGACCAGTTCTACATTCTTTCCGTTGATCCCACCCGCGTCGTTGATCTGCTTCACCCCGATTTCAACTGCATGTTTGGCGCTTGCCCCATCAGCAGCAGCAAATCCCGTCAAAGGCGCAAAGAACCCAATTTTGATTACCTCTTCCCCGTAAGAAGGTTGAATCCACATCCCAAGAGAGAAGATGATAATACAGACAAACAAACCCTTGAGATATCTCTTATCGCTCATACCATCCACCTCCTTAGCAAAGTGCATTTCCGCCTTTCTTCTTGACTCGGGAAGGGTTCCCCTCATTATCTTCCACCCCGGCACCACCGCCTTGGAGCACATAACAACCACTCCGGTTTGAATTCGACGCGGGCCTAGAACCATCTCCTCGGTAAAGGCCTATCTTCCTGAGGAGTAACCATCACCTCCTTTCCTGGAAGTCCCCGCCTGGAGAAAACCTTCCCCCTCATGTCCTCCCTTTTCAAGTTGACTCGGTTTTAAAAACCTGTATTTTTATAGTTATATTTCGATTGTTATGTCAAGCACTAACTTCAGGTATCCAGAAGCAGATTTGAGTATTCCAATTCCCTCCTGACCAATCTTGGAAAAAGGAGAAGATCCCATGTCGAGACCTATGTATTATGAAGAGAGACCCCCCTTGCCCATTAAGGCCCCAAGAGGGACCGACCGTCGTTGCCAAACCTGGGATACGGAGGGGGCTTTGAGGATGCTGATGAACAATTTGGACCCGGATGTAGCTGTTCAACCGGAGGAGTTAATCATCTATGGAGGAACGGGCAGAGCAGCCAGGAACTGGCGGGAGTACAACCGAATTGTAAAGGCCTTGGTAAAGCTGAGGAAAGATGAAACCCTCTGCATCCAATCGGGTAAACCGGTCTATATTGCCCGAACTCACCCACAGGCTCCCCGAGTGATCTTGGCCAATTCCAATATCGTTCCGGCTTGGGCCACCCAGGAAAACTTCGATCTTTACGATGAGTTGGGCCTCACCATGTATGGCCAGATGACCGCTGGAAGCTGGATCTACATCGGAACCCAAGGCATCCTGCAAGGAACGTATGAGACTCTGGCTGCTTTGGCTAAGAAGGAGTTCAACGCCACTTCCCTGCGTGGAAAGCTCGTCCTTACCGCAGGGATGGGAGGCATGAGTGGTGCCCAGCCCATGGCCGTCACGATGAACGAGGGGGTGGTTCTGGACGTGGAGGTTAGGCCCGAGAGAATCCAACGGAAGGTTGATGAAGGGTACTGCGACCGCATCACCCATAATCTTGATGAGGCATTGGAATGGGCCATGGAGGCCAAGACAAAAGGATACCCCCTATCGGTTGGATTGGTGGGCAATGCGGCCTCGGTGCACCCCGATTTGGTCAAACGTGGGGTAACGCCTGATGTGGTCACGGATCAGACCCCGGCTCACGATCTCTCTACCTACGTCCCCCTTGGAGATTTGGAGGAGTTGGATGAACTCAGGAACAGGGACCGCAACGAATATTGGCACAGGGCTTTAGATGCTATCGGGAAGCACGTGGAGGCTATCTTAGAAATGCAGAGAAGGGGTGCCATTTGCTTCGATTATGGCAACAGCCTGAGAGCACAGGCCGAAAAAGCGGGGGTAAAGATCCGGGATGAGGGGGGGAATTTCCGCTACCCCGGTTTCATTCCGGCATACATCCGGCCTCTCTTTTGCCAGGGGAAGGGCCCTTTCCGTTGGGCTGCTCTCTCTGGAGATCCTGAGGACATACACAGGACGGATCAGCTCGTGCTGGAGCTCTTCCCCGACGATGAGCCCCTCCGCAGATGGATTCGCCTGGCAGGAGAGAAGGTCCCATTTCTTGGATTGCCCACCCGGATCTGTTGGCTCGGATATGGAGATCGAGCCAGATTCGGATTGGCAGTCAACGATCTGATCCAAAAGGGAGAGATCAAGGCACCCGTTGTATTTGGGCGAGACCACCTTGACTGTGGTTCCGTGGCATCCCCCTACCGGGAGACCGAGGCGATGAAGGACAGAAGTGATCCAATTGCCGACTGGCCTCTCCTCAACTTTGCCCTTAACGCCGTCTGCGGGGCCAGTTGGGTGAGCTTCCATGACGGAGGAGGGGTGGGCATTGGCAACTCACTCCACGCGGGAATGGTGATCGTGGCCGATGGAACTCCGGAGAAGGCTGAAAGGTTAGAAAGGGTCCTGACCGTCGATCCAGGGATCGGTATCGCTCGCCACGTGGATGCGGGTTACGAAGAAGCCCTCGAGGCGGCAGAAAGAAACGGGGTTACGATACCTGAATGAGGCACTCCTGAACCCTGAGGCAGCGCGGATGTTTTCTCCGATCACCCAACCGGTATTTCGCAGAAGATACTGGAATCATCCACTTCGGTTATCGTGGGAACGATGCCAAACCCGGAGGTCAATGAGATAAAATCATCCGGGTCAACGGTACTGGCCCTGAATCCGTCCTTGCAGACGATAACACCATCGCCAGTGGCATCGTAGTCAATCTCTCCAATGAGCCCGTGATCGGATTGAATGCGGAACCATTCGATGCGATGCTCCCAAAAGCGTTCCGAATAGCTGGAAAAGAGGACTTTTTTCCCGGAGCGGGTGACGCGCATTGCCTCTGTAATCAATTT
>JABAOH010002158.1_pt2 | contig 21520 bp, 26 predicted proteins | sample 7062181 | NCBI WGS metagenome assembly JABAOH01 (sample SAMN14538630, study PRJNA623070) | marine sediment metagenome | biome: marine biome [ENVO:00000428]; feature: marine pelagic biome [ENVO:01000023]; material: deep marine sediment [ENVO:00002113]; isolation source: pool of 5 deep marine... | reverse complement strand
GCAAACTGAGCTGCTGAGAGCATGCCACTCGTACGACCATACTGTTCCTTGGACACCATAGTAGTCACAGCAGCGGAGTAGGCTGGAAATTGAAAAGCTCCAAAAGCACCGGAAAGCGCTCCGGTCAAATATAGGTGCCAAATCTGCAGGCTTCCTGTTGAATACAGGAGCAGCACAATTACTGTTGATAGAACAGCAGCTAGATCACTGAGCATCATAACGAATTTCCTGTTCCAACGATCCACCAGTGCACCTGCGAAGGGACTGGTTAGCAAAGTCGGGGCAAACGCAAAGAACCCAACCAACGCTAAGGCTGTGGCCTCTCCAGTGATTTCCCACGCCCAGATTGTGAGAGCGAATCCAGTCATAGCAGTGCCTAAGAGGGAGATCACTTGACCAATCCAGATAATAGTGAATGCCAACATGCCTGCGGGGCGAGTTGTTGTCAACTTATGGTATTCCTTAGACTGCCTCATTGTCTCTGCAACTCTCTAGTCCGAGTTCATACCCTAGGAAACAAATGCAAGAAATAATTGCAACTTATAAGCGTGTTTATATTGTCATGACAAATCGTCTCGCATGCAGTTTGAACAGATTTCCTAGAAAAGGATCAATCGCCGCGGCCTTTCCCTTAGGGAGCAATAGCGAGCACGAGGCGCGTGAAATCATGTGAGAGCGCGTGGCAAGATGAGAGACAGGAAGTCTACATGCTTGTATTTGGATCAGGAAGTAGTCGAGACCGCCAAGAAATTCAGACTCAACATGTCGAGGGTCTCCGATAACGCCTTGTTGGATGCACCAGGACGGTTGAGGAAACCGAAACAGGGAACCAGCCTCCAGACCCTGACCGACCTTGAGGGCCGGGGAGGGGATTCGGACCCCTGCGCCAGGCTTTCCGAGCCAAGACGGCTCCACAGGCCTGTAGGCTACCAGGCTACCTCACCCCGGCCACTTTTTCCCCACTCCGACTACTTTTGCAGCATGCTTATTTACGTTTTCTAAGGAACACAAGGTCATCCTTCTCACAGACTCGCGCGTCGTTGTTTGTGCTATAGGAAACACAACACGCGCTTGTAGTCGTCGAGGAAACCACAGAAATCAAAGACGACGACAACTGAAGAAGTCCAGTCTGGCTTCAGTCTTATTTGGGAAAGTCGGGAAAGGCTCCTTCAGTTGTCACAGACGACAACACAACAAAGGCCGTTAAGTATTCAATGATTTCTTGTTATCGCACTGTGCGTGGATCTGATTGCGGGGTTCAGTTTTCTCAATGCTTTCTGTGTTTCTTCTGTACAGCCTTTCTGTCAGACTTTAATATACGGGCTGATAATTTATTTTTGGCGAGTTTGATGTCTGATGTTTCCGGTTTGGCGTTGATAGAGTCTAAGATGAGGGGAAAGACTCTGCTGGTGTACTGGTATCTGCTGGGGTCTTCTAGTCCCAGAGTTGGTGTCCGTGAGGTTCAGCGTTCTCTGGGATTCTCGAGTCCAAGCGTTGCTGCTCATCACTTGAATAAGCTTCTTGATCTTGGCTTGGTTGACAAGAGCACCAGTGGTGAATACTTCTTGGTTGAGGAGGTTGACGTCGGCATCCTCAGGTTCTTCACCAGGCTGGGTCGCTTCCTTGTCCCTCGTTACTTGTTCTATTCTGTTTTGCTTACGACCATGCTGATCATTTATCTCACCTTTTGTGGGTGGTACGGTTACATCCCGAACCTGTTTGCTCTCATCTTCGGTTCCATAGCCTGCGGCATCTTATGGCTTGAAACAATGAAGCTTTGGAGGCAGAGGCCATTTTAGGCCCAAGAAAGACTGTTCTAAAACGTGGACTTAAGAATAAGCGATGTTCTTTATAGCCTTGGAAGAGAACGAGTCATGGGAAAGACTACAGCGTATGTAGTGACGGCGGTTCTGCTGGCTATAGTGGCTATGCTTCCAGTAATTACATTCACTCCAGAAAGGACAGAAATTCCCGGTCTAGTCTACTTTGACACTGATGACGATCCACGTCTTTTGCTGAGAGGCGATGTTGAACTTTTGCCAAGCCAGAAATATTTTGAAATACCATTAGTTCCCTCAGGTCCACTCCCTATGATGGTAATATTTGTCCTGAGTTTTGTCTTCGCCTTCGGGGTCTTCTTCTATTCTAAGAGGAAGATGCTCTAACTTTACCATATTTCTGGTCACGTTTTGAGGGTTTTTCTTGCGTATGTGATGTAGCCTGTATGTCCAGTCATCAGAGTCTGTGGTCGTGTCTTTCCTTTCTCAGTCTGCATTCCCCTCATGAGGCACTCTATGGTTTGGATGTCTACGAAGCTGTTGTCTTTGAGAGCTATCACAGTCTTCTGGACTTGGTCGATTGTGGGGCTGAAGGAGACCAAGAGTCCGCTGCCTTTGAGGGCATTGTATGCATGTGGTATGACTAGCCAAGGCGTTGCCAGATCTAGGATGACAGCGTCCACGTCTGCTTCGTCTATGCCTTCTGTTATGTCCTTGTTCTTGACGGTTACGTATTCGGAGACACAGGCTCGTTCAAGATTCTTCTCGGCTAGCTCGATGAACTCTGGTCGGATCTCGTAGGTGTAGACACGGCCTGTTGGGCGCAGATGATATGCTAGGGCTGTTGTCAGGGCGCCTGTTCCCGTCCCAGCTTCAACTATCTGGCTGCCTGGTCCCGCGTTGCTGAACATTAGTATGAGGGCTATATCCTTCGGATAGGTTATCTGCGTTTTTCTCCGTATCTTGAAGACGTAGTCTCTGAGGGTAGGCTTTAGGGCTACAAATTCTACGTTTGTGCTACTTGCTACTCGTGTCCCGTATTCTCTTCCTATTAGTTCGTCTAGTTGGATGAAGCCTTTGTGGGTGTGGAAGCTCTTTCCCTTCTCAACTTTGACGAGGTATGTTCGCTTCCTATCCAGGTAGAGAAGGACGTCCGCTCCTTCGAGAATTCTATGGTCCAAGCAAGGTTCCTCAAGCCTCTTAGACAAGTGGAAGATTATAAACTGTATTCAACGGCTTTCCTTGTCGTTGTGGTGAAAGTGTTGCCGCGAAGGTGAAGTAATGGTTGATGTTGACTTAGATCGTAAAGCCTTCTGTAGCATTTGTTGGATGCGTATGCTACTATGACTTTTCCGAGGCACAGGATGTGATCCTTAATCTCAATTACTTTTTCAAGCTTGCACTCAAGATGTGCTATGCATTCCTTTATGATTGGCGCTGCGATTTTGCGGGCCTTCATCGGTGTCAACCTTGTCTCTTTGAACTTGTCATAGTCTCTTCCAGATCTTCTTCCGCAGAAGACCAGTTGCTTTGCAAGGCTGAAATCGGGAATATTCACGGCGAATTCTCGGGTTTCCCTAAGCAGTTTGTATGAATGTCTTTGGGGGCGTAGGGTCAGGGCTATGTAGGGAGGAGTGACGCTTACCGGCATAATCCATGCCACTGCCATAACATTTGGTTTTCCATCCTCTCCTACTGTAGTTACAAGTGTTGCCGGATAAGGGTGCAGAAGATATGGAATGTCTTCTATAGCTACATCCTCTCTCTCATCCATGAATTCACGACCTGGGTGATGTAGAATGCGTTTTGAATGATTTATTATTAATCCTGCGCGCAGACAATGCTGAACAATGGATAGAACGAGCCTATGTTGCTACGATAAGACTATAGACGTCTATCCACGAATATCTGCTTGGACCTTTATTTCGCTAAACATCTCTCTCTTTGCTCTGCATATAGGGCAGACATAGGGTGGTTCCTCTCGGAAGCAAACGTAGCCGCATTGCTTGCAGTACCACATCCTCATCTCGACTTCAGAAGGTTTTTCGACAAACGAGGCAGTCTCTTCAGACGGCTTTATAGTATCAACTACTTCAGACCCTGCGTAAGCTCTCGCTTGTTTTTCCAGAGGTCTACGTTCTGGAATCGGCTGTATTGGAGTTTTTCCTTCGAACACATCCTCTCTAACATAAAGCGCGCAGTAGCAACATCCATATTCTTCAACATCGGGGTCGCGATAGTCGCAAGGACAGACAATATCTCGGTCAAACTCAAACTCTCCAGAGGCAAGTCTACATGGACATGACGGATATCCATATCGCTCTTCGTTTAGCCTGAGGCCCTCAAGGAGGTTTCTGAGAAAATCGGATTCAGTGTTTAGACGGTAGCCATGACGTCTTGCATCACTTTCAGCCCTGTGTTTCACGTTTTCCAAGGTTATCAAATTTCTAAGGCCTCCTTTATTCTATGTTCTTTAAAACCAGTAATCATAATCTTGCCGTCAACAATTATGGTAGGATAACTCAGATGTCCTCCACGGCTCAGAATGTCATTTCGTATTTTTTCTCGATCTTCCCTGCTGCACAGATCAATATCAACATATTCATATTCAATCTTGTTATCTTCAAGAAGTTTCTTTGCTCGTTTGCACCAAGCACAAGTGCTTATTGCATACATGAAAACCCGATGCTTATTGTCCTTACCCGGAACTTTTGTTGATTTCATTTTCTCATTCTCCTCTTTGGCTAATATCGCTCAGACATGAATAGCACATAATAGCACTAGACAATCATAAGAGTTTATTAGCTCTGATTCGATGTAGGCTGCGTATAAGGTTTCACTTTGNNATTCGATGCGAACCCCATGTATTCAGATCGCACGCAAAATTAATGAACTGCTAGAAGAGCAAACACTTTCGCATCATTAACGAGATTTTCTACATTGGTATACTCGTCGGGTTGATGAGCTGTCTCGTCTATTGTGCTCCAAACTACAGCAGGAACCCCCGCTTTTCTGAAGAAAGCGGCACATGTTCCGCCCCCTATTCCTCCCACTTTGGGCTCAATCTTTCGAGAAATATTGATGGCCTCTTTCAGAATACGCACGACGGTAGAATTGGCATCTGTAGGTTTTGGTGCAGCACCTTTGCCCAGAACTTCAATCTTTATTTTTGCCCCATGCTTCTTTTCGAACTTGTCTGCCATCTCAAGAACATCATTCAGTATTTCGTCAAGATCGTATTTTGGAAGTATTCGACAATCGAAATGGATTATGTCTTCTCCAGGAATTATGTTAACAGCATCCACATTCCTATCTTTCTTGGTGGGTTCGAATGTGCTTTCGGGGGGAACGAAATTCTCGTCCATTGCAGAGTATTTCTTATGGAGGAATTCATCTAATGCCAAAGTGTATTCCATTCCTACACGGTGCGCATTTAAACCTTTACCAGGAGTACTCGCATGGGTTTGTTTCCCAATGGTGCGAACCCTAAAACCCATCATACTCTTCTCAGCTATTTCAATGAAATCTCCTATTTCATTTCCACCGTCGGGCACCACTATCAAGTCATCTTTGCCAAACAGGTCTTGTTTGATGAGATGCTGAATTCCATATCTGCTGCCCACTTCTTCATCAGCGACAAAAGCCAAGGCAACCGTCCGTCTGGGTCTCATTCTCAAGTGCTTCAATGCTTTCACTGCAAAAACTGACGCAACCAAAGATTGGCCATTATCTTCGCTGCCCCTTCCGTAAATCTTGCCATCAGTGACTATTGGTTCAAAGGGTTTCGTCACTTTCCAGAGGGACTCTTCACCGGGGGGAACAACGTCCAAGTGGGTGATAATCCAAAGCTTCTTGGCTTCGTCCTGACCATTGTAGTAGGCTACAATGTTGGGTCTAACTTTAGAAGGAACTCTCCCATCTTCAGCGTCATAGTGCTCTATTCTATCAAAACCTATCTCTGTCAACATCCGAGTTAGCTTCTCCGCCTTCTCCGACTCACCAGCCCCACCATTCTCAGGAGCTATTGCGGGGATTCTCACAAGTGCCATTAATGCCTTTACCATCTCATCCTGCAATTCCTCGATTTTCGAGAAAAGATGACTGAGGTTCATTGCTATCACCGTTGCTTAATGGTTGCGCCTTGACTCCATTTAAGTTTCTGCGTGTGCGCAGAGTGTCACGCAAAGAATCTAGCATTCTCGAGGATGGTTCCGACTCTCGTGAGGTTATTGATCAAGAGGTTGAGTCTGTAAGTGCTTTTGAAGGTTTTGAGAATTTCTTCCACCATGAAGCTTGGTCGGAGGAGGAAGTGGCGGAGATGTTCGTGGATCATCTTGTTAATCTCTTCCAAGGGGACGGCGTTTGGGGAAATTTCAGGGATCAAGACTCCTGTCTCCCAGTACTCGTCTTCGTGTAGAGTGCCATTTGTTTTTAGTTCGTCCCAGATGTCTACTCCTGGCGTGGCTGCGAGGATGTTGATTTCTGGGATGTCTAGTTGAAGCTTTTTGGCGAATTCCAGAGTGTTCTGGATTTCTTGCGGGGTTTCGTCCGGGGCGCCGACTATGAGGGAACCTATGATGACGTCGACTCCTGCTTTTCTTGCTGCTTTTATCGCGGTTATGGATTGTTGTGGGGTTATTCTTTTGTTGTAATAGTCTAGCGTGCGCTGGTTTGCACTTTCTATACCGAAGTGGATTATCTTGCAGCCTGCGCGTACGAGTTCTTTAAGCATTGGGTAGGAGCAATTGTCGACGCGACCGAGGCATATCCAGTCCACGTCTAGCTTTTCCCGTCGGATCTCCTGGCAGAGTTTGATGGCACGTTTTTGGTTGAGCATGAAGTTGTCGTCGACGAAGTGGAATTGTCTGTAGCCTCGGCTTTCCAGCAATAGTAGTTCTTCTAGAGCGTTTTCGACTGATCTGGGGCGCCAAATGTTGTGGGCTAGGGCTCTGATTCCGCAGAATCGGCAGTTGTAGACGCATCCGCGGCTGGTGACGAAGCTTGTGTATTTTTTCGGTGCGGCGTTTATTCCGGCGGCTAGGGCGTGGTATTCGGTGTCTAGTAGTGTGCGGTCTGGGAAGGGTATGATGTCGACATCTTTTATTAGTGGTCTGTCCGGGGTTGAGATCATGCTTCCGTTGTTTCTGAAGGTTATGCCTTGAACGTCTTTGAGGCTGCTGTCTTTTTCTAGGGTTTTTGTGAGTTCTAGGGCGGTTTGTTCTCCTTCGCCTCTGACGATTATGTCTATGCATGGGTATTTTTTGAGGATTTTTGTGGGGTTGTATGTTGCGTGGAGGCCGCCGAGGACCGTTGTCAGGTTTGGGTTTTCTTGTTTGGCTTGTTTGGCGATTTGGGGTGCTGTTCGGCTTGTGCATGTTAGCGTTGAGAAACCTACAATGTCTGGGTTTTCTTTTGTTATCCAGTTGGCTGTGGCGGTGGTTGTGAGATTTTTTGCTGTGGCATCTAGTAGAGAGACTTCTATTCCGTGATTACTTAGAAAAGTGGCTACGTATAGGATGCCCATGGGGGGGCTTGCCCCTATCATCTTCTTCTTTTCTCTTGCTGAGACTTCCTCGTTGAGGGGCGGGTTCACGAAGGAGAACTTCATCTATACACCGACTTTAAATGGTCATATCTTCTGCTGGAGCAATTAAATCTAACTATGTCTGGGTTTTTTGCACACGGCTTGCTGAGCGCTTTCCTAATCTCCGAGTCGCGCACAAAGACGGTTTCGACAGTTCAAATATTAACTTCATTTTGACAAACTGTCACTGTTTATTTACGCATGCAGGAAGAAGAAGCCCAGATCTTTAGGCACACTCACATATCTTAATATGTGACCAAGTGTATTACATTGACAGGTAGAGTTCTCCTAAGGAATATTGACAGAAGGCTTTCACTGCATTTTGTCGTTTATCTTGACGATTCTACCGAAAAAATTGAGGTGAAAACTGTGAAAATTGCAGATAAACAGTTAATCAGGTCAGCACAATCGTGGATTGACAGAGTGGTGAGAAGGCACCAACCTACAGAAGACTATCTTTCTGAACTGAGAGATTGGGTGCGCCATGTCATATTGGAGGCAGAAAAGAACGGAGACTTTAAGAAAAAGGATCAGTTCCTGAGTCTTCTGAAAGATCTTGACGTTGCTAGGCCAATTGCAGGTGCATAGGGGGCTTTATGATTTGTCTCTTTCCGGGCTTCAATTTAAAATGCGTTACAGAATTACTTATAGACTTGAGAAGGCGGGAGCCACTTCGAAAGAGAAAGCGGTGACGATTGAAGAGGCTGAGTTAGACTTGCAGGAACAACAATGGTTGAATTATTTTGTTGGAGGGTTCTTCGGCGAGATAAGGAAGACAGAGGACAAGCGATATTACATCTAGAAAAGCAAGTCATACATTTGGGAGGTAAACTGTTTTTTCCGCGTGCGTGCTCATAAGGAGTGACTAAGAAATGTGTGAACTTAGAACAGGTCAAGTGACTTGTAGAAGATGTCCTGCAAGAAGCTATTGTCAAAAGAGAAAAGGGAGAAAATAGAAAGCGCGCGCATTTGCTTTTCTAAGTTATTAGCTCTTATCCTCCGGGAGCACCGTGGAATGGAACATTCCGCCAGAGGACGTCCCACCAGTCTTCTTCTGTTATGGTTTCTCCTCGAACAAGAATCTCCAAGACCTTCTCTAAGAGCTTATGGTGCCTTGTCTCATCCTGCAATATTGCGCTTAACAGAAGCCTAACCTTCTCATTCTTAATGCTCGGTAGTTTCTTGCTGATCTTTTCAATAAGCTCTAATTCCAGATGTATGTGCTCCTCTACGAGGCTCTTCTGTTTGTCAAGATGCTCCTGTGTTAGGGCCGGAGAAACTTCCGTCAACAGCTTCACTGCGGCACCATACATATCCGCATGCTTCGCAGAGTCCAGCGATATGCCCTTCAAGACCCCCTTCACCGCCGGATTTTTCATCTCCACCAAGGAGCTATTCAGAGAATCCACAATCTTCTTCTCGACCTTAATCTGGTCCTTAAGAAAATTCAGCAATTCACCTTTTGAACTCAAAATATGCAACCTCCTTCCTCGAAACCTTGTCAGGTTAGAAGAATAAGTCTTTCGGCAATTTGTTTCTCCCGATGACGAGTCCTATCCAGTCAGCCCGTTGCTGTGCCGAGTGATCCGAAAGATACATTATGATACATGTCATATTCATACCTTGCGACTTGACCCTCCTTCTCAAGAACCTAAATGATCTCTGAGATTCTGGGTATACGGTCGTTCAACAAGTATTGGGAAAGTAGAAGGTTGAAAGAGTGGCGTTCTGTTGTATCGTATTAAGTGGATTCTTCTATTCAGGAAAAATAATGCCCAAAGACCATATGAGGCTGATCCCTAGAATGAACACGACAAATTGAAAGGCAGATTTCTTCAAACTCTTCTCTTTATGCAATTCTGGAATCAACTCCGCGGCCGCCAGATAGATGAAACCGCCTGCTGAAAAGGCTATTAACAATCCGCTCAACGCTTCTGTGGCTTCTAGGAAGAAAATCGCAGAGATCCCTCCTAATACAACTGCTAGTGCCACCACAAAATTGAGCAACAAAGCCTTACCCCGCCTGAAGCCCGCATAAACCAGAATCCCATAATCTCCCATCTCCTGAGGAAGCTCATGGAAGATCACAGCAACAGTGGCAGCCAACCCCACCGGAAATCCAACAGAAAAACTGGCTGCAATAACCATCCCATCAATAAAGTTGTGGACTCCATCTCCAATAAGGTTCAGATAAGCAAAACCTTCCGCGGCAGCCCGATCAGCGAACTCAGCAGTTATGTCGGCTTCATGGGGATGCCCATGGTACCAGTAGATGAACCGCTCGAGAAAGAAGAACAAGACAAAACCCAGGGTAATGTAGACAAACACAACTGACCCTTCTACAAGCTCTATAGCCTCTGGAAGAAGGTCAAAGTACGCGGCTCCAAGAATTGACCCTGCGGAAAATGCAACAAGAATTAACAGGATCTTGTGCAGAGTATTCTCTTTCAGAGATAGGGCATAGATTCCAACCAATGAAAAAAGACTGGTGATCACAGTTGCTGTGATGATATTGATCAGACTGGACAACTATCTTCACTTTCCTCTGGATAATCTCTAAGAATTATTAACTGTTTGGACCTAACACGAAATTTAGATTTAATTAGTGGAGGAGGGATGACTAGTATTAGGGAAGTTCCGATGAACGAACACTTACATCGACCGCGAGGCATGAGAGCTCTTGGAATAGCCTTGGGGATTACCATATCCTTCTTCGTTGTCGAATTCGTCGGAGGAATATTGACAAATAGCCTAGCCCTTCTGACAGATGCCTGGCACATGCTAAACGACGTCTTAGCCCTAAGCTTCGCCCTAGTAGCAGCATGGCTTACCCTACGCCCAATCTCGACGAAAAGGACCTATGGGTACTACCGCATAGAGATTTTAGCAGCCCTCTTCAACGGCATCTTCTTGTGGGTGGTCGTAGCCATCCTCTTCTACAGCGCCGTTCAGCGAATTCTACAACCAGCCCCCGTAGAGAGCTTAACTATGTTGATAATCGCTGTTTTCGGCCTCATAGCCAACGGGCTGGCGGCAATCACCCTTTCAAGATCAAGAGAAACAAGCCTAAACATCAGAGGCGCTTTTCTCCACGTCATAGCCGACACCTTTGGGTCAATAGGAGCGATCTTCGCCGGACTTGTCATGCTTTTCACAGAATGGTACTTGGCAGACCCCCTAGTCGGCATATTCATAGGGGTGTTAATCTTCTACAGTTCTGGGAAGTTGATCCGTGATTCTCTGAACGTTCTCCTCGAGGGCGTTCCTTCCCACATCGACCTTAGTGCACTGGAGCGCAGAATGCTTGAAGTAGAAGGCGTGCAGGGAGTCCATGATCTTCATGTATGGTGTATTACCCCCACTAAGATGTGCTGCATGAGCGGTCACGTGGTAGTGAACGAAGGGATACACAGAAAGAAGCTAATCGCAACCTTGATCAATATGTTGAAGAAAGAGTTTGGAATCGATCATACCACTATCCAACTGGAGGACGAAGGCTACCCAAAAGCAGAAGGCGAACACTAGGAGCATAGTTGCGCGCGTACATAAGTATAAAATATGATTAGCTACCCCCGCGTGGAAAGGTGAAATTTGGCTTTGTTCTCAGCAGGTAATCTGGTCGCTATTTATTCTGTCTTGATTGGCTCATTTATGATTGGTTTTTGGGTCTTCGCCCTTTCAACTAATCAAATTCCTCCAGAGGAAAAACCCTGGTTGATAACTTTCCATGTGTTAGCTGAATTCTCTACCGCTATTCTTTTGATCGTCTCTGGGGCTGGATTGTGGTTTGGTAGCAAATGGGCGAGAATGCTTTCACCATTGGCTCTGGGATTGCTGTTATACGCAGTGATTAATAGCCCAGGCTACTATGCACAGAAGAACAACCTGCCCATGGTAGTCATGTTCATCCTACTCATTCTTTTAACCATTGCTGCGGTAGTCGCACAGCTTATCTTTACTTAAGTGTAATTATGAGTTCAATATATGCACGCGCATGCGCGTACACGGTTACTTTGCCTAGACTGTAGTACCTTATCAACTACTTCTAACATTTCGTATAGGGTATTCAGATCGATCGAAGAATTTTCCACTGGTCACAAAATGAAATTCCCTTTTAGCTGAGAGTTGGCTCTCCATTGACTTTCTGCGTAGGATCCGTTAAGTAATTCTGCCACCGCGTCCGCAGTAACTTGAGTTAGTTCTTCAGGTCCGAACAGATCCGACTTTTTATCGCAGTTGTGGTGTGAAACAGGAATTTGACGCACCACCACAACTCCAAGCCAGTTCTGAGTTCCGATGCCACTTGCGGCAGTGTCGACGGAACTACTTAAGATAGTGACCGCTTTTGATTGGAAAAGAAGGCTGATGAGGAGTATCAGGAAGGCGACAGTGCGAGGCATTCAAGGTCTTTTGGCGTGCGGGGTGCATGAAATGAAATAGACATGCCGTGTGACCTTGCGCGAATAGAAAATCTACGTTGTCAATATTTTAGGTAATTGCTCTCAAGGGGCATCGTTCTTGATTCTTTGTTGCATGATTTTGCAACAGTAGATGTGTTCTTTTCCGTCAATGATTTCTATGTGAGTTGCAAACACACACCTGTCCGCGGGCACTTCAGCATTGCACATTTCGCATTTCCTGAAAGTTTTCATTTCTTTACCCCCTTTCTCTTCTTGTAGTCTTCTATTGCCGCGTGTAGAGCATCTGCCGCTAGATTAGAACAGTGCATCTTGACTGGAGGGAGACCGCCTAGGCGGTCCGCCACATCGCCCCTGGTGATCTTTAGGGCTTCTTCAAGGGTCTTTCCTTTTGCGAGTTCGGTGATCATGCTGCTTGTGGCTATGGCTGCTCCGCAACCGAAGGTCTTGAACTTGACATCCTCCAACTTGCTGTCTTTAACCTTAATGTACACATTCATGAGGTCACCACAAACCGGATTACCTACGGTCCCAACACCATCTGCGTCTGCGATTTCGCCCATGTTTCGCGGATTCATGAAATGGTCCATCACTTTTTCGCTGTACACTCATATCACCTCAACATCTCTTTCGGGGTCAACGGAGAAATTTCTCTCAGCCGCTTCACCACGCCAGGCAGAACTTCCATTACGTAATCCACATCTTCCTCCGAGTTTTGCTTGCCCATGGTAAAAACTAAGGAACCGTGTGCTTCTTCGTGGGCTAGACCTATGGCGAGTAATACGTGGGATGGCTCTAGGGTTTTGGAAGTACATGCTGAACCCGAAGACACCTGAACACCGAGTATGTCCAGACCCAAAATGAGAGATTCCCCTTCTATATAACTAAATCTGAGATTGGCGTTGTTGGGAAGTCTTCCAGTGGGGTGGCCATTAAGGTAGGAACTCGCAATCGTGCCCAAAACACCCTTAATGAGTTTATCCCGTAGCTTGGTCAACCGTGTGCCTTCAGCTTCCATTTCTGCTTGGGCGAGTTCCGCTGCCCTACCCATGCCGACTATGCCCGGTACATTTTCTGTGCCCGAGCGCAGCCCTCTTTCTTGGCCGCCGCCTTGTGTAACTGGTTGAATTCTCGTTCCCTTTTTGATGTAGAGGGCGCCGATGCCCTTCGGTCCATACATGTCGTTAGAAGAGATGGACAAGAGGTCTATGTTTTCCTGTTCAACGTTGATGGGTATTTTTCCTGCTGCGGCTACAGCGTCAACATGAAAGCAGATCTGGTTCGTGCGGGCTATCTCTCCTATTGCTCTTATCGGTTGAATTGTCCCGATTTCGCCGTTTGCGTATATGACAGATATGAGGATTGTTCCGTCGGTTATTGCATCCTCGACTTCCTGTGAGTCAACTAGGCCTTGTTTGTCCACCGGTATGCGGGTTATTTCGAAGCCTTGTTTTCGAAGGTGTTTGCAGACGTTTATGATTGATATATGTTCAATGGTAGTTGTGATGATGTGATTCCCCTTCTCCTTGTTCCGGTAGGCAACTCCCTTTATTGCCAAATTGTTGGATTCTGTGCCTCCTGACGTGAAAATGACTTCTCCTGGTTTTTCGGCGCCTATTAGCCGAGTAACTTTTTCTCTCGACTCCATTAACGCGTCTCTGGTGGCTGCTCCGAAAGAGTGGGAAGATGAAGGGTTTCCGTAGTTCTCTAGATAGTATGGTTTCATCGCTTCGAAGACTCTGGGATCGATGGGTATCCCAGCTGCGTGGTCCATGTACACTTTTCTCAATCTATTGGTCCTTCCTATCTCGTTTTCTTAATAAAGAAATGAAATTGATCTCCATCTTTGCGTAGCTGGAGGAGTTGGTGGCCAAGCCTCTTCACAAGACGTTTTATGTCTTCCTCAGCCGCGGGATCATCGGCAATCACCTCTAGAACTTGGCCGACAGACAACTTGTCGAGTTCTTGTCTTGTCCGAAAGACGGGTTCTGGGCAGTAGAGACCCAAACAGTCCAATTCCTGGTCGATTCGAGTTTTGTCTCCCATCTACGAACTTCCTGTCAACAACACTCGTTTAGGTGACTCTTCTGACCTAGTGTGTTCACCTCTCGCATCGCCAGTGAAGGCTAGACGAGAAGCGTTATGTCGGCATCTGAGGCAAGGTCGAGGAAGGCGGCGGCGCCTGCGATCTTGTCTACTTCAGGGATGAGATCTTCCTTTTTAATGTCGAACATCTGCATTGTTGGGCTGCAGGCGTAGATCTTCAAGAGTCCTGAGGCCTTCATTCTCTTGAGCATTTCGTACGGTGTTGGATATTTCATTTCTTTCAGCTTCTTCTTCAGTTGTTCTTCCATGGGTTTGTACGTGGCAGGCAGTCCAGCTTTCTCCATGGCTCCCTTTACGAGCATGTTAAGACCCCAGAAGGTGAAGTAGAGGTGCGTTTCCATGTCCATGGCTGTTGCAGTGGAACCAAGGGTAAAAACGCAAAAGAGTCGGTCTAGAGTTCCGCTGTGAACGATTATCGCCAATTTCTTCTTTTTTTCAGACATAATCTTTTACTCCCTTCTATTTTTGAAAGACTTCAAATTTAAACTATTCCTTTTAAGGCTTTACGACTAATGATGCGAAAAACACGCTCGCGACACAAAGTATTAAAACATCCTCAGCGTTGAACAAGGGTTAAGTGAGGATTGTATAGAATGCCAAAAGTAAAAGTTGATTGGGAAAAGTGCAACGGCGACGCTGTCTGCGTGGATGTCTGCCCTGTCGAAGTCTTTGAGCTTCAGAACCTTTCTGAATATCCAGACACCGAAAAATCTGTTCCTGTTAGAGAGGATGACTGCATTCTCTGCATGGCTTGCGTGGTTCAGTGCCCAACTGAAGCCATAACCGTGGAAGAAGAGTAGAAGATAGATACCCACGAAGACACGCACAGAAGACTGGAGGTTGCCGGTCAACACCACTATTCAAAAGGTTTACCTGTTATTCTTTAGTTGTGATATCTGGCTTCCTGCATAAGTCAATTTCCCAGAGTTGCTGGAATCTAGTCGAAGTCTACTTTCTTGCTTCCAAGAGTTTTAGGGTCTCACGACAAAAGTGTGGGAGATCCGCTGGAAAACGAGATGACACTAGATTCCCGTCCACCACAACTGATTTGTCCAGATAGACTCCGCCAGCGTTCTTCAGATCAGTAGACACAGAGACATAGCACGTAGCCTTCTTTCCTTTCACAACCCCCGCCTCTATTAGAAGCTGAGGCCCATGGCATATAGCGGCAATCACCTTTCCCTTTCGGGAAGCCTCCTTCACCAAATTGACCAGTCCCGTATTTGTTCTCATGCGGTCTGGGGCACGCCCTCCAGGTATAATTATCGCCACATAGTCATCCATTTTGACTTCGGCAGGCGAAAGATCAGATTTCACTGTGAGTCCATGCTCGCCGTCGTACGCGGCTTTGGCTTTGGGTCCTACCAGGTCTACTTTGTATCCGGCTTCTTGGAAGCGGTAGTAAGGATACATCAACTCTCGATCTTCAAACCCATTCTCTACAAAAAATAACACTTTTTCCATCGTCTTTAACTCCTAAATTTTTATTTCTTTCATCCCGTATTAAATTAAGGTTTGTTATCTGCATCCCAATTTGGATATAGCAAAAAACAAGCAGGGGGTATGGTTAAGACAGTAATGGAGAGCCTTAACCCGAAAGATGATGCACAACAATTTATAGACAGGTCGTGTGCACGCCAATACAATCTTTCAGTTTTCGCCCAAGACTCCCATCTACTTCAACAAATCAGAGATATTGGTCTTTCCAACCTTAAGCTCCGGGAATGTGTCCAGCAATTGTTTAGCAGCCTCTGCAAGTATCCTCTTAACACCTTCCGTCTTCTCGACCTTTGAGCCAGGGTAGATCCTTACTACAACACCATCTTCTCTCTCGCTTATCATTGCAAGGAAATCGGTCTTGTTTTTCTTCTCAATTGCCAGCGATTCGATTAGGATTGACTTCTTTTCTCGGTCAATATACGTCTTTGATGTTTTCAGAATGAGATCCTTGTTTCTTATAAACAAAGGATTAAGATTATCAAAGATATTCTGGGCATAGACTTTCCCCTTGAGTACTACATGCGGCACCTCAATTCCCCCTGGTCACACAGTCTTTCTGGCAATAAAAGTGGGCATGTCATGCCTCCCTTAGTATTTCTGTGGATTTCTTGAATTTTGATGGATGTCTTTTTGCGTCTAGAATCAGGACTTCTCCATTGTAACCGTCTACTGCTACCATAGTACCATCTTTGAGTTCGAGAGCTCCTTGAACGGATACCACTGCAGGAATGTTATATTCTCTCGCTACGGTTGAGCAGTGTGAAAGCATCCCGCCCGACTCCGATATGACAGCCTTAGCTCCGCCAAACAGAGGAGTCCAGCTGACATCTGAATATGGTATTACCAGGATATCTCCTTCTCTTATCTTATGAAAATCGTGCATGCCCTTAACAACCTTTATTCTACCCTCACAGTACCCTTTTGAAACACCTAATCCCTTCAACTTAGTAAACAACTTGCTTTTTGTTAATGGAGGTGGAGGAGAATCTCCACATATCAAACCGGGCAGAACTATGTCTTCATATTTGACCACTTCTTCCTTCCTTTTTTCAAGGTCATTTTTGTACCCAACCGGCATTGTTCCCAGCTCGCTTATCCGTTTTATTTCATCCAATTTCAGATAGAATATGTCTTGTTCCTCTTCTATGAAACCATTCTCCACAAGAAACTTCGCAAGGTGTAGGAAATATGGCCTAAACAATCCATAACCATAAGTGTAAAGGAAGGTCATTCGCTCTCTATATTCCCTGAAGCCTACAGCTTTTTTGTATAAGAATCTGAGTAGAATGTCTTTGATAGGGCTCCTGAACAAAGCATAAATATCTACCTTACCAGCTTTCTCACCCTCCGGCTTCGTGAAACCCATTATCATCCTCACTAGGATTTCAGGTGTTTCTCCCCAAGTCACCGTAGAAAAGTCATTACCACTATCGCTTAAGTGCCCAAATCTACCCAAGAATCCCTCGATCTTTCCTCTAAAATCTCTCATCTCGGGTGATTTAGAGAAATCCTGGTGGCTCATCACGTGCATCTGTGCTTTTTCGTCTTCAGGCAATGCGTCATATTCACTGCGTAATATTGACAAGTGATAGTTTGGATCAATGTCTCTTATCCTTTTTGCGACCTCTCCGAAATCGATTTTTTCGATCTCTAAGCCGAGTTTCTCCAGTTGCCTTTTCAACATCATATTGTAGAAACCCATGAGCAACTGTGTGATTATGACAAAATACGACGTTTCTTTATTCGCCTGAATCAGTTCCTCTATGTAACCCAGAGTTTCTCTCGTGTTCAGTTTCTCTTTATTTAGAAGATTGAGTGAGTCGTACTTTCTCTTCTGACTTGCTAAAAAGCGCTCTATTTCTTTTGAGTACATGCTTTTCTTTACGGCGAACAACATCATCCTAGGCAGGTATTTGAGGGTTTTAGCACTTGGTTTGAACTTGGGTTTTTCACTCCCTGCAACTTGGATTCCCATCAGTAATTCAACAGATTCTCTTGGCATTCCTAAAAGCTCAAAAATATCTCCTACTACCCCCATATTGAAATATGATCTGTAGTAGAAGGACTTTGCCAGATTGTCTATGTCGATGCTTCTTGCCTCTTCACCGATGAGCTCCACGAACAGTCTCTTCCAGGAACTATTCACCACAGATATATTCACAGACCAGATCAGAGGTTTGATGATGCCCGGCATGAATTCCTTGGATATCTTATTGGAATACAGATTTGTGTCTTTTAAGGTAGTGACTTCTCTGAGCTGCAGCCAGTAGATTTCATTCCCATCATACACACATTCCAGATTCACTGGCTTGCCGTATCTCTTGGCTATCTCTTTGGCCTGTAGCACCATCCTCGATACTGTAGGGAGAATACCTTCTGTGTCTTCAGGTTTCTCAATCCATTCTCCCCACTTGTGGACCCATCTATCGGGAGTTATCCCGTCCTGTACCAATGCATCTCCAGAACCATATACGGATTCTACTACAACTTCATCCATTCCGTTAATGGGATTTTTGGTGAAGACTACACAGGACAGCTCAGGGGCGATCATTTCTTGAACTATCACTGCCATCTTCAGCTTTTCACCAGATTTGCCGATTTTGCTGAGATAGGCCTTTACCCTATCCCCTCGGGCAGATTGCCATATCCTCTCAATAGCCCTCATTATGGGCTTTCGACCCTTCATGTTTAGATAGCTCTTAAACTGGCCAGCAAAGGAGTAGCTTGTTGCATCTTCTAGGTTTGCCGAAGATCTCACAGAATATTTCCTGTTGCTATCTATCAGATTCTCTATCTCTTTCTCTAATCTGTTTAGAACAGAATTGTTGCCAGAGATATATTCCTCATACGCTCTGAACGTACATATGTATGTTTGAGGGATTCGAAAACCCTTTTTCCTCAAATAGCCTAATTTGCTTGCTTTTCCTCCAACTTCTGACACACCTTTAGCATCGGATGCTTCTACTATGTATCCACTCTTTGCGAAAAGATCCCTAAATTTGTTGGTGGCCTTGAAGTTTGCGATATCGTCTCTACTTCGATCATAATTCAAAAAGAATAGCGTCGCCGCTGATAATCCAAATACAGTGAGAGGTATGTTCTGTTCTATAGGCAGAAGCACAACCGGTATGAGAAAATTGTTCAGCACAGTAGAATAGTAGGAATCCTTCCATATTTTGAACATGACTAGCCATACTACCCCCAAAAGAATAGCTGAAATTGGAGCCAACGCAAGTAAGGTCAAGATTAGGATAGTTCTTCCCAGTCCCCCTTTGCCCCGCAAAAAAATTGAAAAGTTTGTGCCAATGATAGCAGAAAAGGTGAATGCAAGAGAAGTATTGAGATCACCACCAAAATAGTAGGTGGATACTATCAGTGGAAGTAGCCCCTTTGACGTTTCGCCAATGACTGTAGAAAACCCCGCAGCTAGACCGCCAACCATAAAGGCATTGGCGACGCCCACATTCTTGGTTCCTTTCTCGTAGATAACCTCACCACTAACCAGATAAGTGAAAATAAAGGCAAAGGGAATCGCGCCGTAGATATAGAAAAACAAGATAAATGATCTACTGAGAAATGAACTCTGAGTGAAAAGAAGTACCAACATAGAAATTGCTGAAAAGGCAACTTTAGAAACCCAGCTAGAGTTCTTCGTAACTCATCACCTGCTGTAAGCGTTCAAGGTGACACTAAATACAAGGAGTTTCAGAGGTGCAAGCTTTTAAGCGTATGTTACTGTGACACAACAGTAACATAGCTTTAAATATTCACACCTCAAACTAGAGACTCAGCATGCCATTTGATGCAGAGGAGGTGATGTTCCTTGGCGGAAAAGGATAGGATTCCGGTCTTTCCAACGGCGTGTGTATATCATGATAAGGAAAGATACACAATTGAAGTGGAGCTTGCGGGCGTAGACAAGAAGAATATACACTTTGAAATGTCGGAGACAAGCTTCTGTATCAAGGCACCTAGGAATGACGTTGAATATTTTGGCTGCTGGGTTCTGGCCCACGAGGTCAACCCAAGGAAGGCAAAAGGCACCTTTAAGAATGGGCTGCTGACAGTCAAGGCCCCGCTAGCGAAGCCAATGAAAGGCATGAAAATACCGATAGAGTAGTACACGAGCATCTAACAGAAGTGAGAAACAAAGGAAGCGATGCTTTGGCAAAATGTGGCATTTGTGGAAAAGAGGTGCCTGTAGAACCAATTTTACGGCACAAGACAAGTGTTTGGTTTCGGAGCAAATCTGATCTGACAATTGAAAATGTAGAACCCGATTGCGCGAAAACAAAGGTCTTTGCAATGGGGCATGCGTGGGCTTGGAAAAGCTCGAGGTTATGAGGCAAACCGCTAGAAAGTCAGTTAGATATCAATAGCTTCCCTGCGTTTCCCGATCATAAATTAGAGGTAAAATGATGGATCCTTTGAAAGCCATATTTTTCATCTTATCCTTTTACGTTTATGGGTCGATTCCTTTTGCTTTCATCTTTACCTACGTTCTTAAGCGTGAGATCATCTACGAAAAAGGAACTGGGAAGGTAGGCGTTGCCAACACCTTTATGGTTGGCGGATTGCTGGCGGGGTTTTTGACAGTACTTGGCGATGTATCAAAGGTAGTTCTTGCGTTGATTGTGTCCGATCTCTATTTCAGCAATGATTTCACAATCTCTCTCGCACTCATATTCTCAGCGATTATTGGCACTAATTTTCCAGTATTCTTGAAGGGGAAGGGAGACATGGGAACCACCATGTTGATATGGACTTTGGCACTCTTGTCTCCCTTTTCGTTGATTCTTTTCTTCGGGACAGCCTTATTCACATTCATAACTACTAGGGACTCATACTACACGTCTGTCATCGTCCATTCTCTAGTACCAGTTGTGCTTGTTATCATAGAAAGAAGTGTGCCATTTGCGATATTCGGGCTTTTAGTGGCGATTTTGTTTGTTTCCAAATACCGCCGAGGCAGAGACGAGTTTGAACATTTCAATGTGAAAGAAAGATTGAGACGTATCCTACGAAAGATATCATAGACAACGGGTTTTTCCTGTAAGTATGGCCCGCCTCAGAGCTATACTCCCCTAAACATTCTTTACTTTCTCAACGTATCCATCTGCGTCGAACTTCCTCTCTAATCCTTTTGCGGTCATGTACCTTATCTTGCCAAAAATCCTTCTTTCTTTCCATGGTCGGTCATGCTTTCCGAGACACCATGCCACACCAGTGAATCCATTCGGGTCCCTACCGTCAAGTTCATACTTATTGTTGAGGAAAAGGGCGTTTCTGAAGGCATCCTCAGGAGTCGTACTCCATTCGAGAATTTTCTTTCCCCAGTACATCCTCATATAGCCGTGCATCTTCCCCATGGTCTTCATCTCTTCCTGAGCAGCATTCCAATAGGGATCGTGAGTTTCCGCACTATCCAGTTCTTCCAAAGTATAGAGGTACTCTCGTCGGTCCTTCTCGTGCTCTTTTAGTGTCTTTATTGCCCATTCAGGAAGGCTGTTAAAAGAGTCATAATTCTCATTGTAAGACACGAAATTGATGCTCAATTCCCTCCTCACGACCAGTTCTTCAAGATAAGCATCTTTCCCAGGGCTATCGGTCGCTAGAACTCTTAGAGCGATGTAGAGAGGAGAAATCTGTCCGAAATGCAAATACGGACTCATATTTGAGAGAGAGTCTTGTGTTGGGTCGTTCCGCAGTTCCGGATATTGGTCCAATCTGTTTTTCAAAAAATTTTCGAGATGCTTTTTCGCCTCACTTGTTCCGCCTTTAAAATTGCTCACTTTTTTGACACTTCGATCAATCTTAAAATGAGAGATCGCTCTTTTCACATCCTCAACATCAAATGAGTCAAAATCCATGTGCAAAGAATCCGCTTTGGGATTGTTTTCTCGCAGTGGCGCAAGGAAATAGCCTAGTTTCTTTTTTATCTTGGGCCTGAAGGTGGCAGCAGAATATTCTTCCTTTGGCGACGCTTCTTCAACAGGAACAATTACGTCACTCTCAACTTGAACTAAGAGGCAAGCTACATTTTTCGCTGCATAGCTACGCCATTTCCGCTGTATCCTCAAATATCCCCTATCTACGACAACCAAGGAGGCATCTTGGGATAACTCAACCGCGCC
>JABAOH010004549.1_pt4 | contig 21538 bp, 27 predicted proteins | sample 7062181 | NCBI WGS metagenome assembly JABAOH01 (sample SAMN14538630, study PRJNA623070) | marine sediment metagenome | biome: marine biome [ENVO:00000428]; feature: marine pelagic biome [ENVO:01000023]; material: deep marine sediment [ENVO:00002113]; isolation source: pool of 5 deep marine... | reverse complement strand
CTCATCAAGAAAGACTCGAAAAGCTTGATAGCTTTCGCCAAGACTGATCTTGCTTGCATGCAGGATAGCCGGGGGGTTACCATTCCTAGCGCGGCGCCTTTTTTCATGAACGCATGCCCACTTTCGAACATCTTCGGGAAAGCCATAACCCCTACAACTACCAATCACTAAAACATTACAGTTTAGGGAGGTGAAGTTTTGAATAGAAGAATCCTCATAGCGTCATTATTCCTGTTAATAGGAGTCTTAGCATTAACGAATACTGCGTCAGCAGCATTCCTCTGTCCAGTTGTCGGTGAAGGCGTATTGAACGCAGACAACCGTAACGGGGACCACGGCGTTGAAGCCATCGAACCACCGGTAGGAACATCATTCTTGCCAGGGAACAACCAAGCCGGAATGCATGCCAATCCTAACGCGTACAACACGCACGGTCCAGACAATCCAGATGCTGGACCAGGCGGAAACCCTGACTTTTCACCCATTTGGCCATAGTACCTACATCTGCATCTACGTTTCCCAAATCTGCTCAGCAGTGGAGACGCCACCCGCATCTTCCCCATTTTGCGCGCGCGCTGGGAGAAAGACGTTCAGCCATACTTCAGGAAGCGCAAGTAAAAACGTATACCTAGCTACTGTAAAATTCTACGTAGCGAGGCAGCTATGTAGTCTATTTGATCTATTGTCACGGCGGGATTGACAGGCAGCGAAAACACTTCTTCTGCCGCTTTTTCCGTGTTTGGTAGCTTGTTCCTGTGAAATCGGTGGTAGAAGGGCATTAAATGGATTGGGACTCGATAGTAGACAGCGGCTCCGATGCCAAGTTTTCTTAGCTTGTTTACTGTGGAGTCTCTGTTTCCATTTCGCAACCTTACTGTGAATAGGTACCAGCTATGGTTGCGATCTTGTGGTACGATAGGCAATTGCAAGGCTCCAACGTCTTGTAGCTTCGCTGTCAGTCTTTTTGCATTTTTCTGTCTGAGAGCTAGGAATTGGGGCAACTTCTGGAGTTGCACGTAGCCGATTGCCGCTTCGATTTCAGGCATGCGGAAATTTCCGCCAATCATGCTTGAAGTGTATTCGGATTTTTCGCCATGGGTTCTCATGTAAGGCAGTTTGTCAGCGTATGATTTATTGCTAGTCGTAATCATGCCTCCTTCTCCGGTTGTCATGTTTTTGCTTGCGTAGAAGCTCCAACAAGCGAGGTGCGCAAGATTTCCCACTGGCATTCCATGATACTGAGCCCCGTGGGCCTGCGCTGAGTCTTCTATAACCACGAGACCGTGTTTCTCTGCGATTTCTTGTATGGGTTTCATGTCTGCGGGCAAGCCGAAGAGATCAACAGGTATGATCGCCTTGGTCTTCTGTGTAAGGGCTTTTTCGATTTCTTCTGGAATAGCATTGTAGGTGTCGAGGCTGATATCCACAAAGACAGGCGTGGCCCCTACTAATGCGACTGTTTCAGCAGTCGCTACAAAGGTGAAGCTGGGAACGACTACCTCATCTCCATATCCCACTTCCGACGCCAACAGAGATAGGTGAAGAGCTGCAGTTCCGCTGCTCACTGCAAAAGCGTGTTCAGCCTTGACATACCCTGCAAAAGCTCTTTCGAATTTTCCGACCATCGAAGCGCTTTCAGTTCGACTGGTCAGGACACCGCTCCTTAAAACCTGCGAAACTGCAACGACTTCTTCTTCATCGAAGAGTGGCTTATTGATCGGAATCACTCGGTGATCACATCTTCAACGGATCTACAATGTAAAATGAACTAACTAAATAAACTTTCATGCACCGCCTGTGTGTCCACTCGCGTCACAATACAACTATAAGGTGCAGACACGCAAGGATGGGTGGAGACGACAGTTGGCTCGCTGCCAGATTTGTGGAGCAAGTTCCCCCCTAATCTCGGCGCAGCTTGGCGTGTGTTTGAACTGCGTTCGCTCAAACCCTGATAGGGCGCTGCAGTTGAGCAGCCGAATCCACGCTCAGACCCGTAAAGCTTTCAACTTACCAGTTAAGCCCCCCCAGACGCCTCACGGCCTTCAATGTGGGCAGTGTGCCAACAACTGCCGGATTGGCGAAGGACAGCAAGGGTATTGTGGCCTAGTCGAGAATCATAATGGTGAGATATTACGCCACGGTGGAACCGCCCAAAAAGGCGTGTTGCACTGGTATTACGACCCTTTGCCCACGAACTGTGTCTCGTGGTGGTTTTGCCCAGGATGCACAGGATTGGGATATCCTCAATATGCCAATAAGGCTACAGCAGAGACAAACTACTCAAATCTGGCAGTCTTCTATGGAAGTTGTAGCGTCAACTGCATTTTCTGCCAAAACTGGCAGCACCGAGACTTGGCTTCGAAACATGAGCCTACGGTTTCAGCGACAGAGCTAGCATCTAAAGTGCATGACGAAGTTTCCTGCATTTGCTTTTTCGGAGGAGACCCATCCACACAAATGCCCCACGCCCTAAAAACTAGCCAAATCGTGTCGGCCGGAGCTGTAGACAAACAGCGAATAGTGCGAATCTGCTGGGAAACAAATGGTCAAATGATCGAAGGCTACGCGCGACAAGCTGCAGAACTTTCACTGAAAAGCGGAGGAAACATGAAGTTCGACTTGAAAACATGGGACGACAATCTCAGCAAAACACTCTGCGACGCCTCAAACGAACCAGCTTTTGAGAACTTTCAAAAAATCGGCCAAAAATTATACTCCCAAAGATCTGAGTTACCCCTCCTGACAGCGAGCACCCTATTGATACCTGGCTACGTAGACGCTCATGAAGTGGCAAACATCGCAAAATTCATCGCAGATATCGACCCACGAATTCCTTATAGCATACTAGCCTTTTACCCAGCATACGCGCTAAGTGATCTTCCGAGGACCAGCCGCAAGTACGCCCACGCCTGCTACGAAGCTGCGACGAAGTACCTAGAAAATGTGAGAATTGGCAACGCCAACTTACTTTCATAACATCGCTCCAACTCGTCGAGGCGCCTCGTTTCATCATACGCCGACGCAATCGAATGTAGACACAAGCCATAAAACGCAGAGCGGAGACTGATTTCGTGGCGGTTCAATTGCTTGAAGGAAAACGAGTTAACCTGAGAATAGTCGAGGAAGAGGAGCTTGGTGTGTTCGCGGAATTCTTGAATGACCCTACTGTCGGTTCTGAATACATGCCCATTCTTCAACAGCCAAAGTCCGCAATTAAACAGAGGTATGAGAGGCTTTCTCCTGACGACAAATGGTTCTTCGTTGAGGAGAAAAACAGCAACATAATAGGCTGGATCTCGCACTCCGTGATTGGTGGGCACATGACGATTGAATATGCATTGGCTCAAACAGCAAGAAATAGAGGCTGCGGCACCGAGGCTGTCATGATGATGGTGGATTACCTGTTTCTTTCGAGGAACATCAGACGCATTCAAGCTGAGGTCCTCAGCGTGAATGTGGCCTCCCAAAGAGTCCTCGAAAAGGCAGGATTCACAAGAGAAGGGATTAAGAGAAAATCCTCCTTCGTCAAAGGGCTGTGGCAAGACGACATTGTATTCAGCATTCTTCGAGAAGAATGGGCGAAGCCCAAAATATTAGCGCATTTAACATTATAGTGAATTGCTCATGAGACTAGTGATAGGTTGTGACTTGGAGGAGTTCAAGCGCTACTACAAGCAGTTGGCCCTTGACGGAGAGTGGAAAGGAACATTTGGCTTCACGGAAGAACTAGATACGAATTGGGAGAAAATCCTCGTTGATAACCCGGAACTACTGCTTGTCTGGAAAGAGAATGATGAGATTATTGGTCATGCCATCTGGCATGAAACAGGCACTGAAGCGCATCGAGAAGGTGATCCCAGAGACAACGAAGATCGGAATCTGCTGCGAAAACTGTGTGGACGGAAGATCGACAACATTGTTGAGCTTCATGAGCTCTGGCTGAGAAAGAAGTATCGAGAAAAAGGCTATGGCACAAGGTTCTTTGAATTCTTCGAGGACTTCATAAGGGACAAGAGGTACGACGCTATTGTCTATTATGCAGATCATCCTGCTGCCATAGCCGTATGTAGAAATCGAGGTTGGAAAGAAGGATACTTGGCAAAAGAAAGATGGTACGTCTTCTGTCTTTCTCTCAAGTAATTACCAATGTGGCCTGCCTCCTCAGACACTCGTGGCACTTTTTGAGCTAATCTAAAGACGGGGGATCAGGGGTCTTTCTGACCCCTCTGAAGTGTCAAAAGCGTTAAAGGAGTCACCCAGCAACTTATGTGGGGATTCGTCGCCATGGAGATCACAACTTACAGAGACCTTCAATCCAAGGATGAGCTTCTGCCATTGCTTCAGCACGCGTTTTGGTGGTCGTTCAACCCGTCGGAGTTCGACGAAACAATTCACGCCGATCCAAGATTGAGAAGTAGCCCGGTGGGCTTCGCGGCTTTAAGCTGCGGCCGTGTTGTCGGGTTTGTTGGTGTTATGGACATTGAAACACGAACCCTTCAGCGTTCCGTAGAGGCGGTGGGCGGAGTCTGGGGAGTAGTCACCAGTCCAACTCACGCGCGAAAGGGCGTTTTCAAAGTTTTAATGATGAGGAGCCACGACTATTTTGAAGAGCAGGGATATAAGTTCTCTCTCCTGTACACGAGCAAGATTCTCATTGCTCACGCATTCTATAAAAGACTTGGATACAGGGACGTGGCCGCGCATTCAAGTGCTTACAAGCTTATGAGGGGAACCGCGAAACCGCCTCAAAGAATTGAGAAAAAAGAGAAGGTGGATTGGAGTAGAATTCAAAGAATCTACAACCAAGCCACCGAGAATTGCACTGGCTTTGTAGTTAGAGACAGAGAATACGGAAAAATGCTAGAAACACGTAAACGGATCCAGCCAGAAAAAACGATAGTGACCGACAAGGGGTACGTTCTTTTGAAAGCGAGTGAAGGCGTCACCTTTGTGCAGGAGCTCATAGCCTTGACAAAGAAAGACGTGGACAATCTGGTTACACGTGTAGAGGAGAGGACGGAAAAGGCGGTGATAGACCAGAAAGTTCAGGACAAAAACGCGATGGATACCTATCAATCACGGGGATACATGATCCTCAAAAAAGGATACGATCTGCTAATGTCAAAGCAACTGACAACTGCTACTTTCAGAGAAACCTATGGTCCCCAATTCTACGCGACAAGTGCGGACTTCTTTTAAGGTTGCTCAGGCGACTCGAACTCTAAGAACCTCGCAGTAAGTGAACAGTGTTAATCAAACTAAGGAGTATTCTTATAGATTGTTTGTTCATAATTCTTATCTAATTCTCAAGCCAAGTTGCATTTCGCAGGTGAAGTTTATGGTGCAACGCGACGACGCACAATACATTGCTGTTAATTTTGTTAAGGAGAAAAAAGATGTGACCGACGTCACTGTGGTGATAACAGAGCAGAAAGACGGTTTTTGGATAGTTAAGGGCACATGTCCCATAGACCTGTGTGGTCATCCGTGGAGAGAAAGCTTCGAAGTGAAAGTTGACCGAAAAGGCAAGGTCACGGCTTCAAACTTCAAGCTGATGTAGGCCCAACCGCTCAGAGCTAAGGAATGTCAGAATCGTAAGACGATGAAGCTGGCAAGCAAGCCAAACAATATCGAGAATGGCAATCCAGGGAACAAGTCTTTCTTCTCAACCATCTTAAACGACAAAAACGAGCCGGCCAACACTCCGACGATGGCAGCAACGCAAACCGCTAGGCCAAAGTTCAGGAACACGTGGCTAACTAGCATTGAATAAAAAGTGAGATCGCCCAACCCCACGGTGATGCCTCTGAACGAAAAGCTCGCGCCAGGCAGATTCTCCAACCCTCGAGCTGCAAGCTTCCCAATAGGACCACGAAACACAGAAACTACGTCATACATGGCTAGCAGCAGGAGGATCGAAACGGCACTAATGGTTGGAATAGCAGCTCCCAGCAGCGTGCCCGCAGCGCCCCCGACCACGAGAATGACACCATCATAAAGCCAGTCTTTTCTCAGAAAAATCCCCCAAAGCCCGAAAACTGTAGCTAGAGACGCAAGAAGCAGAGACACTGCAAAGGAAATTCGTATGTCGGCGATGACAAACGCAAGTTCTACATAGAAAACGACGAGGAGAAAAATGAGAACTGAAAACGCGATGGCCATAAAAAGGCGGATCACGCGATACACATTACGTCTCATGAGAAACAAGACAGTGGTAGCACCGATGCTTGAGGCCAAGACAAAAATTGCGGCGTTCAACAGTGGTCCATACCCGCTCTCGGGGAAAACCGTGGCTGGACTCAAAACCACCTGCGACTGTAAAACTAAGAAAGCACAGGAAACGCTGATCAGCAGACTCGCAAGTATCGGAGTCATAAGTATCGGAGTTGCCTTGAACACTTTCTGAGGTTTTTCTTCAACCAAACCGTTGGCCAGCAAACACTCACAAATTTAAAACATGCGAATAAACGTTCTGCAAGGCAGATGTCCCGCGATTTAAAGTCAGCATCATGAGCCTTCAACACATATGCTGGATAGAAGCCTCAAACGGTGAATCGGTCGCCTGCTTTTGGAGCCACCGCTTTTAGGCCCACACTTCGTTTCACCCATCTCGCAAAGCGTTCACAGTTGCCTTCCGCGCCATGGACTGTGAAGACAGTGGGCTGGCCTTTCAGGTTTTTCACGACTTCTTTCAGTTGGTTCGCGCCGCAATGAGACGAAAAATCGAAGTGCGCAACCTGGGCTTTGATTTTCCGCATTTTGCCGTCTATGACGCACATGCCCTTTTCCATAAGTTCTCGTCCTGGCGTGCCCGGTATTTGATAGCTCACGAGGTAGACGGCGTTGTGACTTTTTTTGCCCAACTTCGAAATGTAGAAGGCGGCTGGCCCGCCTTTTAACATTCCTGCTGGCGAGATGATCACGCCTGGCTTCTTGGCTGCGATGCGACGGTCTCGCCAACCGTCTACCCACATCGCACCGCGTACAGCCTCCATGAACAAGCGTGAATCACGCAGAACGTTCGTGTTGTCCATCATAATTCGATTGGCGGCACGAGCCATACCATCGATAGTGACCGGATATTCAAAGTGGTGCGCTGCGAGAAGACAGGCTATTTCTTGAGAGCGCCCGATGCTGAAAGCAGGAACAAGCACGGTGCCGCCTTTTTCCACAACCTCTAAGATGTGGGTCACAAAACTTTTCTCCAGTTCTAATCGATCAGTATGGTCGTCGCTTGCGTAGGTGGTTTCGATGATGACAGCGTCAAGCTCGCCATAGTTGTCATCTGCTGAAGATAAAAGACGCGTCTTGGAGATGTTGAAATCGCTCGTGAAGAGAATGCGTTTTCCTTCTGCCTCTAAAATGACTTGGGCGCTTCCAGGAATGTGTCCTGCATCAAGAAGGTGGAAGACAATGTCGCCAACTTTTCTCGTCTCTCGATAACGGGTATAGACCGAGCTTTGCATCGTGGTCCTTAATTCGAGGTATTCAAAAGGAAGATAGTAGCCTGACAGGTGGATGAAGTCTTTGATTAGAAGCTGCATCAACTCCAGGGTCAAGCGGGTTGCGTAGAGCGGGCTCTTGTCCTGTATGTAGAAAACAGGCAGTGCTCCAGAGTGATCAAGGTGGCAATGCGTCAGAATCAGCGCGTCTACTTCTCTGGGGGCAATGTGCATCGGAAAGCCGGGTTCGCGATCCATCATGACTCCGTAGTCCAGCAAGACCTGTGACTCGTCGGTTTTTGCTGCTATTGCGATTCTTCCCACTTCGCGGGCGCCGCCGAGAAATCTTATTTCAACTGGAAACTTTTTCACCTCCATCATGATCTGTCAGGTTTGCTGTACAGCCCCCCTGACAGCCTTGACAAGCCCGTGCTGAATAGCCTTCAGAACGCTTTCAGCGTTCGGCTGAGCTTCAAGTTGAGTCAACACTGTCCACATTTCCTCTGCTTTATGAGCGTCGGTTCCAGCGACTCCGGGCAAGTGAAGCGTCTTTGCCAATTTTTGGGCCAACATGTTTTCTTTAGGTGTTGCGGTGGGATTTAAAATTTCAATAGCGTGTGCGTCGACGTGCATTGCGAAATCGGCTATGCCTAATGACCGGTATGGATGTGGCACCACAACGACTCCCCCGTTTTCCTTGGCGAAGTCACGCACGGAGTTCAACGATACCGGATATGTTGGTTTTTCTTCAACGCCCAACACAATGATGTCTCCTTTGTCGGTGCTGATTTCAATTCCCGGTACGATGGTCAGGTCTTCATAGGCCTTGACGAGTTTGCAGACACGAAAATATCCCTCCAAAGTGTTGTGATCTGTAATAGCCACGCCTTTAATGGACCTGTGTGCATTTAGCTGGTCTACGATGAGTTTGGGGCTAATCGTCGAGTCGCCTGAAAAAAAGGTGTGCAGATGAAGGTCTACTTGGAGCATGTTTCTCTTCTCTCAAACTGCGGTTTCTTAGAGGTTTTCAACAATGTTGTCGAGAATTTTAGTACTCAACTTCTCCTTTACACCTACAATAGTTAGTGATAAGTCTTTGCGCATGATCCGCCTGCAGGCCTCTGAAACGCATCCTCTCCAGAGTGGTCCTTCAGCTAAGACCACCTTTTTGTAGGAATTTGCGCGAACGTATTCCATGACTTGATGAGCAACGTGATTGATTGTTTCGATGTCGAATGGCTCAGCAGTCTCGCATTGGGAGAGAGGGTAGACCTCGTCCAGCTCGAGGGGGATTACGCCGAATGGCGCTGCAAACACGCAGACATGAAATAAGGCAGACTGCTCGTGGAATTTCTGTCGAATTTTCTTAATTAGGTATCTGACCTCTTTGGCTTTGTGATATGGTCTCTGGGAAGGCGGTGGGAGCAAAATGAGAACCGACGCCTCTTTGGGTGGCAAATAATTCTCTGCCAACCGTTTTCGGTGGCGCTGAATCTCAGGCCGCATGAGTCCCAAATTGCTGAAAAAAAACATTCCACTCTTCTTGGTGACAGGGCTATGGCGTTCAATGTAATCTCCGTATTTCGTAAGCCGTTTGACCGCTTGGAGCAGTGCAGGGTGTGCATGAGCTCTCACTTCGAGGTGCTCCCAGAGTCGACCTTCAATGATCGACTGCTTTATGCGGCGTATTTCTGTGAAGCTTGCATGCAGGTTGTGCTCCGTCAAGACTTGCTGTCGCTGCTGTGGCGGCATGTTCAATAGGTCGTTGGGCGTCCTGTTTGCGCACGCCGGGCAAGAACACAAGAAGTATTCGAGTTTATCAAGTCTGGTGGTGCCGTTTTCAGTCATGTAGCGGTTCTGCCTTGCATAGATCGCGTAAGCAGCTGAATCAAACATGTCGCATCCTAAAGCCACGGCTAAAGCAAACATAAAAGGATGACCTGCACCAAAAAGATGAAAGGGTCTTTGGGGAGGAGTGTTCGCTTTTGCCGCCACTATCATCTCGGCCAATGTGTCAAAGGAGTACTGCTCCATGACTGTGGTGGGGCTTCCCAGAGCGTGGATGTGAAAAGGCAGTTCGCCAACTTTCTTGGCAGAATAGGCAACCAAATCAAGATATCGTCCACCTTGAATTGGAGCCACCCACAAAATGTCATCCCGTGTCTTAATTTTCGCTAGCTGTCTTGCCCTTCGCAGTGTTTCGTCCACAGTGTGTCTTGCATATTCTTTTGTCGTCTGCCACTTTGTTGGGATGTCCAAAATGGTGCCGATGTCGGTGGAAATGCTCTCTTGATAACTCACAATTTCTGCAGGGGCCACGTCTACGTTTCCGTAAACGAGTATTTGATAGGCACCCGAATCAGTCATGACGACTCCATCGAAATCGAGGATTTCATGCACATCGGTTTCGGCGGCTTCGCCGCCCTTTTGTCTGCTCAGAATGTAAGCATTTGTGATCACCGCGTCGCAGCTGAAGGCTCGCTGCATTGTCCTCGGCGCGACCAGTTGAACGCCGGGGTTTATTACGGGAAGAAAAACAGGTGTTTCAATCGTCCCATTTTTGGTTTTTATCGCACCCAACCGTGCAAGTGCGTCTCGGCCGCGTACCTCAAAACACATTTCCGCATTCGCCAAACATGCTTTAATATTCCTTGCTATATTTCTTTATGGTAGTTGGAGGACTCTAAAGGGTTGGTCTGTATCGTTTCTTCGCAGGAAAAGCCGCAGCTAGACGATCCAGTCTTGATAGAAGGTTTACCCGGGATTGGATTCGTCGCTAACATTGCAGCGCTGCATCTAATTAGAGAGTTGAGGGCAACCCTCTTTGCCGAGATCCACTGCTCTTCCTTCCAAGATTTCGCGGTAACCACTGAGAGGGGAAGCCCTCGTCACCCCATAAATGAGCTCTACTACTACAAAGGCCACGAAAAAGAACGGGATCTCATCATTTTCTACGGAAACACGCAAGCATTGACTACGACTGGGCAGTACGAGCTTTGCGGCCGCGTCTTAGACATTTCAAAAGAGCTTGGCTGTAGCCACGTAATCACCCTCGGCGGGTTTAAAAGAGAACGGGCAGTCGAGAAGCCGAAACTATATTTCGCCGCCACCGACAAAGAAACGGTTGACGACTTGTTAGAGAGAGGGGCCCAAATCATCAATGGGCGAATCTTTGGCGCGGCGGGGCTCCTTGTTGGGTTAGGAAAATTGAGGGGATTCCGCGGTTTTTGTTTATTAGCAGAAACTCTGGGAGTGTATCCGGACGAGGCGGCTACTCGCGAAATTTTGAGTGTGGTCTGCAAGGTACTCAATTTAACCGTAAACCTGGACAATCTCGGGAGTACGGTGGAAATAACGCGAGACCTCTTGGAAAACTTTGGGCTGATTGAACGGTCGTTGAAAGAAAAAAGAAAAGAGGAATCTCAATTTCGCTGGTTTGTTTAGACCTTCATCTCGGCTAGAAACTGGTCATACACTTTTTGTACGCGTTCAGCTGCAGGTCCAGCGCCTTCGACAACGCCCTTTTCTGTGACCTTGATTTTTTCCATGATCCAGATGAAGCCTTCCACATCATACAGTTTCACCATGGTGGGAAACACTTTCTCTAGGCGTTCAGCCAGCGCTTTTAAATCAAATGGCTTTTCAATTGCGAATATTTCAACCACCGCATTGCCATGCAACACAACTCGATGCAACGTCTTGCCTTTGTCGTCTTTTGCTTCTGACAGGCAAAGGTTCATGTTTTCTGGATTTATTCCGGCGAGTATGCCGCTGTACGATTTTCCGTTGGCTGTTGTCACGGTGACAAGCTTATCAAGCAGAACCGCGATTTCGCTGAGAAACCTTCTTTGAGCCGTTGACATCACATTTCACCCTCATCTTTGCAATGTTATTGTACGTCATGCCTTTTTAGGATTTCAGCTGCTCCACGAGGTTTCTCACCGTTTTCTGCGTCGTTCCAGCTGCTGTTTTGACAGGACGACTGTGTTTGGCGGCACGTCTCGATACACTGTGACGCCGGGTCCTATCCAGCTGTTGTTGCCAATTGTGGCTCCAGGCATGAATAGCGCGTTGATTCCAGTCTTGACGTTGTCGCCGAGTACGACGCCGAGTTTCCTCCTTTCGGTGTCTAAAACGCGGTCGTTGACCGCCATTTTGACCGATTCGCCGTCAAGTCGGTAATTCGCGATTGTAGTCCCCGCGCCAAAATTGCAGTTTTCACCGAGTACGCTGTCACCCACGTAGGACAGATGGCCAACATGGGAATCGTCCATGATTATGCTGTTCTTAATTTCGCATCCATTTCCAATTCGGCAGTTTCTGCCGATGCTAGTGCAAGGTCGTATAAAACAGTTAGGGCCCACGTCGCTATCTTCTCCGATGAAGACGGGACCTTCAACGTATGCCCCAGAGCGGATCCGTGCCCCTTCTTCAACGATCGCTCGACCAACGATGTGAGCGCTGTCCTCAACTTGGCCTTCAATTCGTGTCTCCCCTCCATCGAGGACCCATCGGTTGGCTTCCAGCAAGTCCCACAGGAGTCCCACATCCAGCATTTGGCTTGCAGAAGCCTGGGTAGCCATGATTGTGTGTCCCTTCTCCAGAAGATACGCAAAAGAATCGGTCAATTCGACTTCACCTCGCGGTGAGGGTTTTGTGCACTTGATGGCTTTGAAAATCTGCGGTGAAAGAACGTAGTAGCCTGCGTTGGCTAAGTTGGTGGGCGCTTCTGCTCGACGGGGCTTCTCAATAATGCTTCGGACTTTGGAGCCTTCAAGTTCAATTATGCCGTAATGCTCTGGATTCTGGACGGNNCCGCAGTGATTGCGTCCGAACTGGTCAACCAGTCACCGTAAGTTAAGAGAAAGGCGTCTTTCACGAAGGGCTCCGCGAAACTGGCAGCGTCAGCTGTGCCCCTCAGATGCTTTTGGAGAACAAATTCGAATTTCATGCCATATCTCCCGCCGTCTCCCAAATGCTGTCGCAACCGGTCTGCCATGTAGTTGAGGACAAAAATGGCTTCGTCTATTCCCGCGTGGTTGAGAGCCCCCAACACGTGGTCGATTATTGGTTTTCCCCCAACAGGAACAAGGTGCTTAGGCCGTGTTAAAGTGAGGGGGTGGAGGCGTGTCCCCTTTCCTGCTGCGAGGATCACTGCTTTCATTTGCTTGCCTCCTTGACTGATTCTTTAATTAGCTTTGCTGCTTTGCCCATGATTGACTGAGCAACTTCTCTAGACTCTGCTTCTACCGTCAAGCGAATAAGAGGCTCGGTCCCTGAAGGCCTTATTAGAAGTGAGCCTTTCGGCATGGTCATGCGGACGCCGTCTATTGTAGTTAGGTCTGTGATGTGAGGAAAGATTGCAGGTGTTTCTTCACGTGCGCTTTTCATTGCAGGGGCTTTTAGGGAAGTGGGACAGGCCACGTTTTGTCTCAAAAGCGGGTAGAGGGGGGCCTTCGAGACAAGTTGGGAGAGGTTCTGGTTTGTTTCTTCAAGAATCTTCAGCAGCAAAAGTGATGAAAGGATTCCGTCAGGGCAGTAATGATAAGTTGGATGTATCCAAGCTCCGCAGGGCTCGCCTCCGAAGAAGGCTTGGTGTTGTTGAAGTGCTGCTGTTATGTTTGCGTCACCTACTTTTGTTCTCACAACTTTCCCCCCTTCTGCTTCCACCATCTTCTCGACGCACATAGATGCTTCCACGTGGGTGACGATGGTCTTGTTTTTTTGATGCTTTACGGCTTCAGCAGCGTACGCCGCAAATATTTGATCGAGGGGTGCTACCGCCCCCTTTCCAGTAACCGTGATCATTCGGTCTCCGTCTCCGTCGTATGCCACCCCTAAATCAGCTCGTAGTTCTCGAACCACGGCGCCTAGCGGTCGGAGCGATGATTCGTTGGGTTCAGCGCCTCTGCCGGGAAACCTTCCGTCTGGCTGCGCGTTAATGGTCAATGCGTCGCAGTTGAGTTGCCGGAATATTTGGGGCGCCAATTGGCTCGCAGCACCGTTGCCAGGATCTAAAACTATTCTCCAAGGCGTTTTGAAGTGGATGCCTTTTATGACCATGTCGATGTACTGGTCTGTAGCATCTATTGGGATTGCTTTGCCAACTTTTTCCCATGGAGACAGCGCGAATCGGTGTTGAGTGATAGTTTTTTCGAGGTGGCTTTGTTGAGCTTGGTTGTAGGCTGTTGAGTCGGGGTTATAGAGTTTCATGCCATTGTATTGTGGAGGGTTGTGGCTTGCTGTTATCATTGTTCCCGCATCAGCTCGTGTTTGCTTGGTGAGGTAGGCTAGGACTGGCGTTGGGATCATGCCGTGGTTTGCCGCGGTGGCACCACATGCAGTTATCCCAGCAACTAGGGCCCTTCGAAGCATCGGCGATGTGGTGCGAGTGTCGTGGGCCGTGAGGATTTTCTTCGCCTTGGTGTAGGTAGCGAGCGCACACCCGAGTTTGATGGCCAACAAGGGAGTCACAAGCGTGGTGGTTGTGCCCCGTATACCGCTTGTTCCGAAAAGCTTTGTCATTAGGGTTCGGTTTCTGGTTGTATAACGGTGGTTTATAGTGTTTGTGGGTGGTGCGCCGCGCGGACATAGTCGATGGCATTTTCGTCCTAGGGTGGAGAGGGTGGGGGGCTAGTGTGATCTGTGCGAATCACATTGAAGATGCTGGTCAGATTGCGATGCGTTTGAACAGAACTACTCCCACGCAGTCAATGGAGGTTTCTGATCTTTTAGGAGTGGTGATTTGTAGCTTTGGTCCATTATTCTCTTTCTGAACTCTGTTTGGGCGTTCCTAAGCTTAGTTTCGTTTGTGAAAAGATCTATCGCCGTCGTTGCCATGGCTTTGGATGCGAAGATCAACGATTTGTGTCCCAACCCAACTCCGCTTTGAGCGACGGCCTGCCACGAATGTGCGGGTGTTCCCAAGATCCAAGTTGCCGTGCCAAACTCAAGTGTCGGAGTCTGCCAACTGACATCAGCCACGTCAGTGCTGCCGTGGATTGTCTCTCCTTCTCCCCAGGGACGTGGGATCTCGTCATCAATCAACTTGTCTAGCAGATCTTTCCAGCGAGGGCGCTTGGATTTCCTCAGTTGAGCCATCTTGGTGTCTTTCGGTATTGTCTTTGCGATGGCTTCGGCAAACTTCACGTCTTCATTACTGTATTTGGGAAGGCCTATCTTCCGCATGTTGTGAACTAATAGATCCGCGATGGTGTGGTTGGGGATCACATTGTAGATGCCTTTTATGAACTCCACTTTGACCTCTGTCCTTGTCATCATCGCTGCTCCTTCTGCGATGTCCACAACCCACTTGTAGATGAATTCAACTTGCTCCCGTTCAGGAGCTCGCATGTAATACCAACTTCTCGCGTACGCTGGGACCACATTGGGCTGCTCGCCACCTTTTTCGATCACATAGTGTATTCGAGCATCTTGGATCAGATGTTCTCTGAGGAAGTTTACTCCCGTGTTCATCAACTCAACAGCGTCCAAGGCGCTTCTTCCCTGCTCTGGCGAGCCACCGGCGTGAGACGCCCTACCATAGAAATGGAACTTGGCAGAGTTTAGTGCGAGACTACTTCTCAGATCAACAGCATTCATGTCATTCGGATGATGACTCAACACAGCGTCCACACGATCGAAAACACCATCTCGAACCATGAACACTTTGCCAGAAAAATTCTCTTCCGCAGGACAGCCGAAGAATCGGATCGTGCCTTTGATCTTGTATTGCTCCAGCACCCTTTTAATCGCGACAGCAGCAGCTACACCGCTTGTTCCATGAATGTTATGGCCACAGCCATGACCCGGCTGACCACGTTCTAACGGCTCTTTCCACGGAGTCTTCTTCTGAGAGATTCCCGGGAGTGCATCATATTCCCCCATTACCCCAACAACAGGTCGACCATCCCCCCAACTGGCCACGAAAGCAGTGGGCAATCCTGCAACCCCACGCTCGACCTTGAAACCTCGGTTTTCCAATTCGCCTGCTAAGAGCGCTGAAGACTTGACTTCGATTAACCCAAGTTCAGCCAGTTCCCAGACGGCATCACTGATCTCGACATAGTGACCTTCGTTGTTGGAAATCCATGCACATGCAGCATCCTTCACAGCATCCAACTCAATCACCCTGAAAGGCCAAACAGCGTTAAACTGTGGCTAGTTCTTCAATCGCTACATACGATTCCAGTATCTCAGATCTTTCTAAAACGTCTTTCCATAACATTAGACCTTGAGGAGTCCGCCATTTCGGTGGAGCTGGCAAGCCCAGCACTGTCAAATGATCCCCTTCGTTTATCCTTTCCGCAGTTATGCACTTACCAGTCTGAAAATGCAGAGGCGTAATGATGTCAGGAGCCATGGCAACTAGCGATCCATCTCTGTAGGCGACAAGCACCTCATTCTTAACCTTGAGCTCTAGCGTGCTTCCGTCGTTTTGACGGAGGCCTTTGATTGCAATGTTTATAAATGTGAAGCCGGACTCAGTTTTCCGCTCAACGAATCTTACGTTACCGTCAAAGAGTTTAAGGCCTCCAGTTTCATTCAATAACACCTCGATTGGATTCTCATGCGTTCTCAACAGCTCTCCGATTTGCATGGATTTGGTCAAACTCAGCTGGATCGGTGAAGTCTTTACCTGAGATCCTGTGAGGATTCTTCTCGCTGTGTAAGCGCTTTGATTCCACTCTGTCGCAAGGAGACGAGTCATCCTCTCACATGTCTGGAAATCTGACGCCTCTCGAATTATGATCATGTTCTTTGCGTGTGTATCTGAGACAGCCATAGGCGTCATCGAGATGTCATCAAGCGTGTAGACTTTCAGATGAACCTCAGGCACCGATCTGCCAGCACCATCTCCATCGACAACGGGGAGGCCGCATCTTGCTGCAACATCCACTGCCGCCAGCGTGTTGAAACCACCAAGCTCTACTGGAATCGTGGCGTAGGCGGAGAAACCCACTGCCTCCTCGAGCATCTTCAGGGTTCGCACCGCAGCAAGTGGATCGTATTCAACCGCAGTGGTGGCTCCAACACACGCAAAATTCACGACTCGCGCATCAGAAGGCACGTTAGAGGGGTCGACAAGTTTCACCGTACATCCTTCGGACACTAGATCGTCTACAATCCGTTGACCAGCCTCTGGACTCCCCCCTCCTCCTGAGGAGAAGATGGCGGCTCCATCCTTCAAATCCATCAGATTCTGATGACTCAAAACCTTCAACCAGATCTCCCACCCATTCCGTGAATCTGCCTCTCTCTCATGTAATGTTCAAGCAGATGTGTGTCAACTCGACTGAAGCTATTCCTCAATGGATTTCTTATTATTTGCGGCCACAGCGTAGAACACGTGGAAACACCAGCTAATCCAACACAGGGTTCGGAGGGTTTAGAACGCGTGCCCAAATAGCTCAGACTTGAGGGATTGGTGGAACACGCAGCCCCTCTCACCGAATGGGCGTACAATAATCTCTGCAGTCACTCTTGGGCTAACTTGAGAATTAGAAATATTCCAATTAGGAAGCAGATAAGACCAAGAGTAATCGCGTAGATTTGGGAGATAAGCTCCCGCAGCACCAGCACGAAATACGTGGGTCCCGCGAAGCAGAACAGTGCAGCAAGAACAACATACAACGCGTGCTTTGCCTCTTTCCTCATTTTATTGGTAGGTTTCTTCATGTGAATTAGCTTCCATTCCAGAATCATACTTGAAATTGCATTATTAACCTTTTTCCCTTCCACGATCGTGGGTGCTGTTGGGCATTTTACCTAATATCTTCAGGAGTAGATTGTACACGGCAAATCCTGCGTCTTTGTCCGATTGCACTCCCGCCGTTGCGCCTAAGAGGCATATCCCCCGTAGACCTCGTTCTTTAGCCAGCCCCAACAGCAGACCTGTCGCTCCCATGATCCGCCCTTTCCGATAGATGAGGCTGCTGCCCTTATCTACGACTTCAGCTGCCAACCGGCTTGATGTAGCAGCCACGTAAACATCTTTTTTTCCAGTTGACACCGGCACTCCGCCTATTGTCACGACAAAGGCGCAGCCGTGCTTCACGGCAAAATCTAAAAGCTCCTCGCAAATCTCGTAATGCGCTGTAACATTATCCAACGGCGGCTGCGAGTCTCCAGTCAAGACAACTGCGTCAAGCTTCCCCTTTTGTGGAGGTGCATAAAACTTGTAGCGCGGAGCGCTGCAAATTCCATCTTTGCTTACGGCAACATAGTCTGGAAAGTAAGGGGAGTAATATTCTGCGAAGAGCTTGGCTTCACTAAACTGAATCATCAACCGTGCTGCAATCTTCCCCACATTTCCAAATCCTGGTAGTCCTTCGATGAAAATAGGCGCTTCGAGTTTAGGATGAAAAAGCTGGCGGATGTATGGTTTCTCCAAGTTTAGCCCCAACGAAAAAGAATGAAAAGACTTTAATAATGTTTTTTCTGACTCTGGACGCCTCAAAACATTTAAAGCATGCTTCAGTATCAATTGGAAAGAGAAGCGGGGTGGGGTAGCCAGGTTTAACCCGCTGGGCTCATAAGGGCTTTGAACGCCCAGGAGAGACCCAGAGATCAGTAGTTCAAATCTATTCCCCGCTACCACAACATAGTGCCCTGTTCTAAAGTCGCCGAACAATGCGAAAAACTTTAGTTTAGCTGCTTTCCCACTTTAAAGACGCGTGCGCACACGCACTCAAACCCATTTGTCGAGCAGTGAACTAATTGGCAGAAATCGTTCGCGTAGGAATAACGTTTCCAAGAAAACTTCTCGCAGAGTTTGACACACTCATCACGAACATGGGGTATACAAGCCGATCTAAAGCTATTCACGACACTATCCGCACTTTTGTTAATAAGCAGACATGGCTTGCTGCTAGAGAAGGAGCAATGGTAGGGTCAATCACAATGTTATACAATCATGAGATGAGAGAACTAGAGTCTGATTTGACAGACGCGCAACATCATTTCGAAGCAATAATCTGCGCTTCCATGCATGTGCATTTAAGTAAAGGCAAATGTCTAGAAACAATCGCGGTAAAAGGCGAGGTCCACGAAATCAAGCGCTTGGTGGAAAAATTAAAAGCCAGAAGAGGCGTTGAAGAGGTGAAGCTCAATGTTTTTTCCATCTAAACACAAGGGACACACCTCGAGAGCAATTGGAAGAGAGATGCATGACCAACCCGACTAAGAGTTAATAATGACAGTGCACAAAACAGTGTGGTTCGCATGGTGTTTACATATGTTTGAATTTGGAGACATCCGATTCAGACCTGTAGAAAAAGAAGATTTAAAACTGCTTCACAAGTGGGAGAATGACTTCGAGTTAATCATGTATTCACGAAGCAAGCCCATGAATTTCGTGAACATGACTCAATTAGAGAAACAATACGAAGAATGGGTTAAGGACGAAAAACACTTCCATTTCCTTGTAGAGCTAGTGGATTCGAAAATGCCCATCGGCGTCGCACGCATAGAGCAACACAGCTGGGGCAACGTGAAAACCGCCGAGCTTGGAACGTACATTGGAAAGAAGGAGCTGTGGGGAAAAGGAATCGGCAGACAGATCAGCGTAGCCTTGCTGGAGATGGCCTTCCACCAATTAAACGCTGAACGCTGCGAAGCATGGAGCGTAGAATACAACATACGCGCTCATAAGACACTAGAAGAGTGTGGCTTCAAGAAAGGCGGAGCCGTTAGGCAAACAGCTTTCGTTAATGGACGAAAATGGAATGGCTTACACTTCGATATTCTTCGAGAAGAATACCTGAAAATGCGAGAAGCTTTGCTGAAGCAGTCATTAGGAAACAAACTGGAAACATACTTGACGAAACACTGCACTATCAGTGGATACCCCACTGATTTCAAGTGATACTGCACAGTTTTTCACTGTCATTTCCTCTTTTTGAAGAGCATGATGTCTTGGGAGGTCGCCGTTAACGTATTTGAAGCCTTCTTCGATGAGCTTCTGAGCCTCATCTGTCGTCTCAGCAGTAGCACAGTGAAATTGCTCTGGTACAACGGGCAGTAGGTGTGTGTAGATTTGGGTGCTATTGATGTAGTACGAGCTGATTTGCCAAGACTCAAACATGAGTCTCAGCCATGCTCTTTGTGCTCATGGTCGATTACTTTGTTCACATCATCATCTTTGAAACGACACCAGCTGCAGTGCCAAGGGTCGGTCAAGCTGTTACGGTACACCATGATCAGTGGTTCACCCTTGAAACTATTTAGAGGCTATGAAGAAACGACATCTAACAGGCCTCTCAGAGAGAGGGAAACGAAACAGATTCTAATTATAGAAGAAGTTTTTGTGGCAAATATCTTTGAGAGGCTAGTTATCTTAGTTAATCTTAAATACTGGAAACAAGAATCGGATTTCTCCTTAAGAAAGGAGATAGGTGATGATTCGTTGACAGAAAAGCCAGAAATTTCGATTCTAAGGAACTGGAGAAGACAAAAGAAACTCTACCGACTTCCAGCTTTCCTCCTTCCGAAAGAGCAAAAAGAAGCTCTACTTCGTTCAAAGAAGCATGTCAGAGGGAAGCCCAAAAAATCACTGGACTAGAAAGAATCCATGTAGAAAATTACATTTATATGTCAAAAATGCCAGGGCAAACTCTTCAAAAAGGAGCACTTCAGCCATTGTCTCCTCTGACATTTTTGAAGTATTCTCCTTGACTCCATAGTTAGCTTGGGAGTTCAAAGCCAGTGGCTTTCTTGAATTTTCGTCTGAATATCCAGTCTAAGTTCTTTAAATTGTCAGGGTATATAGATATGAATTTGATGCCGTTTTTATAGTAGATAGCCATTTTTCGTTTCATATTTCTAACATATTCTGCTCTTGTCCAACGGTTATCAGCATCTACTAATCCCCAGTGCGCGCGCGCTATAATTGCTTTCCCTATGTTATCATTGAAACCATACGAACTAGAAAAGTCTTCAATGAAAAGTTTCAATTTTGTGTGCGCGCGCATTACAATTTGGTAGCTCACTATATTCCCTCTTCGGTCCACGAAGCTACCAAAAGGCACGCATCAAAATAATACAAGGTAGCTGAAGTGAAATTGTCTTTAGCCTTCTTTATGGCTAGTTTTGATGAGATTGTCCACATCGAAACCTTTTGACTTCACAGATTCTATTAATTGAGAGAATAGCTTCTCATCCATTTGTGGGGTTCTGCTCAATATCCAAAGATACTTGCGGTTTGGTGTGCCTACGACAGCATATTCATAGTCCTTACCCAGGTTTATAATCCAATAATCACCGTAGAATGGCCAGAAGAATGTCACTTTGAGTTTCGCTCCAGAGTTCTTGTCAACCACTTTTGCCTTGCCCTTTGCCCGTTTTATCTTGCCGTTTTTGATGCATTCGTTGAGCACAGATATGTTGCCATCTTTAGATAGAGTATAGGTTGCCGTCGTACCAGTGCAACCTTCTTGAAATCTAGCGGGAAGGCGTGCAATCTCATACCATTTGCCTAGGTATTTTTTTAGCTCGACGTGCGGCACAACTTCAAGCTTGCTGTGTTCCTCTTTTGTTAAATGAATCACGCAACATCAAAAGCTGGACATCAATGTATAGCTTTCGGGTGGGCTTCGCGCTATGGCAGTCCTTAATGATTTTCGGTAATGCTCTATCCAAACAGTGCGCGTGCGTACTTCTTACGCAGCAAGTCTGCTTTGTTCAAACCGATAGACCGTAGAGTCAGACCTTTGATTCATCAGTGACTCGTTCAATTCGCCACACGGTTCCCTTCTTTGAGATGCAATGAATGCGATAGATGCTTGGGTCGTCTGCCTCCCAAGAGGGAACACGCGCAGCACAAAGAGACACCCACATGTGGGCTGGGTCCTGTATGCCGGGACACAACTCCTTTATGTAGCCGCCGGGATGTGGATATACAAATGAATCTCCGACCTTATGAGGGGAGCATTTGCCTTGTTTTTCCTCGCATGTTATACGGATTTTGGTCTTCCAGAAGTCGTCACTCATTCTCCATACCTCTAACATTATCTTTTGGGATTTGGATCTGAAACTTATAACTCTTATGTAATAAGGTTGTTCACAGCGTGTGCAAGAAACTCGATCTAGTGGGAAAG
>JABAOH010075069.1_pt1 | contig 21542 bp, 30 predicted proteins | sample 7062181 | NCBI WGS metagenome assembly JABAOH01 (sample SAMN14538630, study PRJNA623070) | marine sediment metagenome | biome: marine biome [ENVO:00000428]; feature: marine pelagic biome [ENVO:01000023]; material: deep marine sediment [ENVO:00002113]; isolation source: pool of 5 deep marine... | reverse complement strand
AAGATTTGACCTGGACTATCAAATCTTTCTGCACCTGCTACCAAAACAGTATCTGCTAACCCTGAAGAAATGTAAGCATATGCTGAAACTATGGAGTTTGTTCCTGAATTACACAGACTTTCTATGGAGTGAGCAATTTTGGGTTTTATTCCAACAGATTCAGATAAAATCGCAGAAAGATATTTTGAATTATTGTTTGTCGATACTAAAACTGCATCAATATCTTTTTGATTTAGATTTGGATTTGAATCAAACAAGTTTTTTGTGGAATTCCTTAAGATTGATTCTATTTTCAAATCTTCTTTTGAAAATTTTGTAATTCCATATCCCGCTATTGCTACTTTTGGCATCATTTACCCTCAAAGAAAGTTTTTGAAAATAATCTAAATGAATCAATCACATTTCCCACTGGATTAAACTGAATTATGGGCAAATCTATGCCTGATTCTTTAAATTTATTGAGTTGTTTTAAGCAGTCTTCAGGTGNNTCTAACATTTTGTCAGGAACTAACTCATGAATCGATTTTAATCCTGTTTTTTTATACTCCTCAAAAATATTTTGGGTTTCTTTTTCAAATCCATTCTTTGCTAAGAATTCTCGATAAATTTTTCCAACTGCAACATAAAATGCTAATGTTTTTTTGCATCTATCAATAGCAATATCTGAATCACTTGAAACACATGTAATTAATTGACATGTGACATCAATTTTTCTTTGAGATTGCATCTTAGATATGGTGTCTTTCATCTCCTTCAAGGGCCTAAGATAAAAAATCACCCCATCCCCAACTTCCCAAGTAAGATCAACCATCTTCTGATTGACAGCTGCCAAATAAATTGGAATTTTATCTCTGGGAGGTTTAATCAACAAAGAAAAATTTTTTAAATTAAAAATTTCTCCAGAATAATTTATTGGATTACCTGAAATTATTAAATTTATAATTTCAACATACTCTCTCATTCTTCTTACAGGATTTTTGAATTCATATCCATGAAAATCTTCTACTATGGGTGGGCTGCTTGTACCAAGACCTAAAATTAATCGGCCATTAGAAATCGTATCAACAGTTGCTGCCCCCATGGCAATGGCTGATGGACTTCGTGAAAAAATGTTGATAATTGAAGAACCTATTTTTGGTTTAGAAACTTTTTGAGAAACCATACTTAACATAGAAAAATTTTCCATTCCCCAAGTTTCAGGAATCCACAAAGTATCAATTGCTGTATTTGATAATATTTTAGAACATTCTAAAATTTGCTCAACTGAAAGCAGTGAACCAAGACTGCAAGCAATTCTCATACAAATTTTATTGTAAATGGATATTCTAGTGTTTCTTTCAAATTTCTAAAAAACCTGAAAAAAATATTGCATTTTTTTTAGCATAACTCTTTTAGTATTGTGTAAATTATCCTTGAGGTTCCAGATTATGATTAGTTTTTTACACAATGGATTATGAGTTCTCAAATTTCAGAAATTCCCAGCACAAACACCGTTTTTTGGAGTAATGCGACAAAATACGCATCAGCCTCGAAGGATGATGAGAATTTTGTAAGTGAAATGGCCTATGTGATGGTCACCTTACATAGGACTGGAGCCTAATCTTTGAATTTTATTTAATTATTTTATGAACTTCTAATGAACATTCTTCCATGTCCTTAAAGGAATCTACAGAATACCACTTTGTATTAGGAAATTTCACTGTGCTCAAAAGTCCTTTTTTGGCATAATCTGGAAAGACTGTTTGTTCAATGTTTCCTTTTTTTGGTAAATCTCGTAGTAGTTTTTTTTGAAGATGGTAAATTCCTGCATTCATCCAAACGTCAGAAATTTCCTTTTTTTCCCTAAATTTTGTAACCTTGTCATCTTTTGTTTCCATAATTCCAAATTTTGTCCTTAATTCTATTGCCGCAATGGAGTTGGGCTTTTTCATTAATTTTCTTAAATCAATGTCTGTAATTGTGTCTCCGTTAATTACCAAAAAAGAATCTTCATCAATAAATCTCCCTGCCTGTTTAATTGCGCCTCCTGTTCCTAATGGGGTCTTTTCAATTGAAAAACGTATTTTGATACCAAAATTATCTTTCATTGAAAGAAAGTGTTCTATCATTTCAGTTTTGTATCCAGTGCAAATTATTATTTCATTTACTTTGAATTTTTTCAAATATTTTATTTGCCAATCAATTATGGGAATGTTGTTTAGAGGTACAAGTGGTTTTGGAACATAATCTGTAATTGGGCGAAGTCTTTTTCCTCTTCCTCCAGCAAGGATCAACGCCTTCATGATTTTTTTTATTATGCTATCAATTTTAACTTTAAAGAAATGATCTTAATTTTAGTAATATCCTATTTTTCAGTCAGATAATAATGAAGTTCAGTATAGCAGTCTTTACAATATTCCTCATCATCAGTATGCTCACAATCATAAACTTTGGCAACATCTGCGTTGCATTTCTTGCATAAAGGCATTATTTTGCGACGGAGTTTGCTTTCTTTATCTTTATTGCGCCTAGTGCAACTATTATTGCTCCAATTGCAATTAATCCCCCGCCTTCACCTGCCATCCTTTCTGTATTTTCAGCCTCACTGGCACTGGAAATTGAGATTGCGCCTCCGATAATGATGAGAATTCCTGTAATAATTAGCATGATTCCTAATCCCTTGAATGGCGGCTTTTTTGATATGAAAAACGCAATAAATGACAATATTATTGGCGGAAGGCCAAATCCTATCCCTCGTGTCATAGCGTCAAATGGCAAAAATCCATCTCCTGCTCCACCACCACCGACCATAACATCGATTCCATAAATCACCAAAAGCACAATTGAAATTCCTGAAAGTACGTGTGGGACTGAAACCATGATTTAATTTCTTTCAAGTTTATTAATAAACGTATTTTGGAATTACGTGCTAGGAGTAGTTTTGGTTTTTTCTTTAATGCTGTCTACCTTCTCCAAAAGATCTTCTGTTGAATCTCCCTCTTCTGCTACAATATTGACGTGGCCTAATTTTCTAAGAGGTTTTGAAATTTTTTTTCCATACATCTTTAGAAATGTTTGAGGCTCTGAAATTTGGATTGGATTGTATTCTCCCTCAAAATCTTGAGAACCTAGAATATTATACATGATGGTTTTTTTCAGTAATTTTACTCCTCCCAAATCCAATCCTAATATCGCTCTTAAGTGCTGTTCAAATTGGGAAGTTTCACTTGATTGCAAAGTATGATGCCCTGAATTGTGTACACGGGGTGCAATTTCGTTAATTAATATTTGATCATCAGAGGTTACAAACATCTCAATTCCAAATACCCCTGCTCCTTGTAGGACAGTTAATGTTTTTTGAGCGATTTCATCAGCTTTATCTGAAATAGTCTGAGATACTCTTGCAGGTGCTATTGTTTGTCGAAGTATGTTGTGTTCATGAATATTTTCAACTAGAGGATATGTCTTGATCTGCCCTTTGGTATTTCTTGCAGCAATCACTGACACCTCCATTTTAAACGAAATGAATTTCTCAAGCATCAAATTTCTACCGGCAAAATAATCAAAGGCTTTTTGGATTTCATCAGGAGAATTAATTTTGTAATTCCCTCTTCCATCATATGCATCTCTTCTTGCTTTAAGCAAGGCAGGGTATCCAAATTTTTCTAAACCACCTTTTAATTCTTCAATATTTTTAATTTCAATAAAATCTGCAACGGGAATATTATTTTTTAAAAGAAACTCCTTTTGTAATAATTTGTCTTGTATTATTCGAAGAGTTTCCGGTGATGGATTAATTTCAGTCCTGTCTTCAAGGGATTTTAACACCTCGCTATTTCCAGATTCAATTTCATAAGTAATAATGTCTGATTTTTCCGCAAGCTCTTGAATGGCTTTTTCATCTTTAAAATCTGCTACAATTTGTTCTGCACCCACTTGAGCTGCAGGACAATTTTGTGTTGGATCAAGCACGATAATTTTTGAGATCTCTTCAGGCATTTTTTGTGCAGCCTCTGTAATCATCATTCCAAGCTGACCTCCTCCGATAATACCTAAAATTTTACTCATCAACCAACTAATGATTGAGGATTACAAATAGCTAATGTTGAGTTAATCTAAAAAGATCCCTTTTCAATTCGTTATAGATAATAACTCTGATAAATCACAATAACTATTGAGTTATTCAAAAAAGCCTCTTGTTGGAATAATTATGGGCTCTAGTTCAGATAGCAGAATTATGAAAGGAGCAGCTGAAGTGTTGGATGAATTTAAAGTAAAACACGAGGATCAAATTGTTTCAGCCCATAGAACCCCTACCAGGTTGATTGAATACGCTGAACATGCTGAAAAAATGGGATTCAAAGTAATAATTGCAGGTGCTGGTGGTGCGGCTCATTTGCCAGGAATGATAGCATCTCATACTGTTATACCTGTTATTGGAGTACCTATTCTGGTATACAATGATAAACAGGCCAAAAAAACTAACAATTCAAAATTTTCTGCTTTTGGTGGTCTAGACTCTTTACTTTCAATTTCTGAAATGCCAACAGGTTCTCCCGTTGTTGCAGTGGGTGTTAATAAATCAGGTAATGCAGGAATTTACGCCATGAAAATTTTGGCAAATGAATTTCCTGAATTGAAAAGAAAACTAAAACAACATAAAGTAAATCAACACCAATCAGTACTCAAAGAATCCGAACAACTAAAAAAACAAGGACTTTCAAAATTTGTAGAAAAGAAATTCAGGTAAGCAAATTAAACTGAATATTCTTTTTCTGAAAAGTTTCAATTAGTTTTTCTGATTGCTCTTTTCCGGCAGTTTCTAAACTGAGTGTGACTGATGCAGAACCAGCATTGATGTTAGAACTGAGTCTATCATGTACAACCTCAACTATGTTGGCGTTTGCAGCAGTAATTTCATCTACAATTTCTTTAAATGCACCAGGTCTATCAGGAAGAAGAACAGAAATTTTTAGTAATCTTCCCATAGCAGCTAATCCTTTGTCTACAATCTGTCCTAGAAGATACATGTCGATATTTCCTCCAGCTAAAATTGATACTACTTTTTTATCTGGTGATGGTTTTTTAGAAATCAAATAAGCTAGTCCTACTGCTCCTGCAGGCTCGATAACGACTTTCATTCTTTCCATCAACAGAAACATTGCTTTTGTAATTTCAGAATCGTCCACTAATACAATGTCGTCAATCAACTCATTTATGATGGCAAAGGTAGTCTGCCCTGGAACTTTAACAGAAATACCATCTGCTATTGTTCTGGCACCGCCAACACTAGTGATGGCACCTTTTTTCCAAGAGTCATACATTGAAGGAAAGGATCTTGATTGTACCCCTATTACCTTGACATGAGGATGAGTTTTTTTGACTGCAAGTAGCACTCCTGCAGCTAATCCGCCACCTCCTATTGGTACGTAAATCTCTTCAACATCAGGAATTTGTTCTAAGATTTCTAATCCTATCACACCTTGTCCTGCAATAATGTCTGGATCATCAAATGCATGAATTAGAATTGCACCTGTTTCTTTTGCAATATTTTTTGCTTTAGCTGAGGCCTCGTCATAATTTGTTCCCTCTAAAATTACATCTGCGCCATACCATTTTGTTGCAGAGACTTTAGCTGGCGATGCATTTTTTGGCATAACTATTGTGCAATGTATTTTTTCTGCATTGGCAGCATATGCAACTCCTTGAGCATGATTTCCAGCAGATGCCGCAATAACTCCTTTTTGTTTTTCTTCATCTGTGAGTTGTTGTATTTTATAATAAGCCCCTCTTATCTTAAAGGCACCAGTTTTTTGTTGAAATTCTGATTTTAGATAAACTTTAGATTCACTTAACATACTGAAGGTAGGAGAATATACGAGAGGGGTTTTTCGTATTTTATCACTTTTCATAGACTTTGCTTTGAGAATGTCTTCGTAAGTGGGATTCATTGGATATGTTCCTATTTTGATGATATATTTTACTTCTTCCATNNCTTCCATTCAAAATTTACATTTTTAATCAATTTTTGTGCATACAAAAACTGTCATCAATATTATAGAATTTAATTGAATTTTTCGACAAATTTTGAAATTCTAATCTAATAACACCTTTAAGATTTCATCAATTCGTCCAGAAATTTGTTTTTTTACAGGTTCTGAAATCTTCCTGGGATCAAACAGTCCCTCTCTAATCTCACCTTTAACAAACTCTATATCTAATGTGCATAGGCACCCTTCTTCCCCAGTCACTAATTTTGCATCATCGATAAGAACAGGTGTGGTTTGATAAGTTTCAACCAAAGAATTGTCTAATTCTTTAATCAACTCTTCTTTTTTCTTTTGCAATTTTTGAAAATCTGTTTCAGATTTTTCTTCTATTTCTTTATAGATTTGTGTTCTTAATTCATCATTTTCAAAAAATATCTCAAAAAGTTTTTGATGATCAAAATCTTTGTATCCTTTTTCTTTTAGTTTTTCTAAAACTAAACTATCACTATCATTAGACATTTTTTGTTCCTGGTTTTTAGTGGTTTCAATCACGTTTGCGAGCTCTTTTTGTGCATCTAAAACCCTCTGGTCCGGTTTGTAAAATAACAACACATGATATTGTACAGAAACGTGACCAGAAATTAGATAATTCCCTTCTTTGATTTCAAATTTGGTAAAGATTCTTTGCAAATCTTCGTTTTTAGAAATTGATACTTCTTGTATTGTCCATTCAAACAAATTTTTTAAAATTTTTTCATAGAATTGCCTAATTAATTCTGGATCAAAAGTTTTTTGCTCTGTGACAGTAGAGTCACCTAACATTACTTTTATGGTTCTAGGTTGTGTAATTTGGCTTATTTTTTCAACAAATAATTTTTGGATCTCTTCATTTTTTATATTTAAATTCTGAATAAATTCATTAGGGGATCTAGTACCTAGACGCACAAAATAAACGAAATTTTAGACGCCTTAAACCTTCCACCCTCAAAAACGCTATTAACGATAAAATTCTATTAATAATTATATGAACGATGAAGATATTACCTGCCAAATTTGCTATTCAAAGATCGTAGTATATTTTCATGAAAAATATGATGGCAACAGAGGCAAATGTCCTGTTTGTGGTGTAGATTTTCCACTAGAATAGGTTCAAAAGTATCTTAAATGTGATTAACAATATGTCTTCAGAAAATAACGCTCCTAGTAAATCTCCAGATTTAGTGGATATGTTACTTGGTAAACGTGGTGAACCAGTTATTGATTCTGAAACCATGATTATGGAAACTCAAAAGAGAGTTTGGGGAGCTTTAAAGAAAGGATATGAATACACTGGAATTATAGATGATTCTGATAAATTTTTACGAGAACATGTTTTCAAAAAAATCAACATAGTTACCTTGTACGTAGATTTGGTAGGTTCAACAACTATGACCTTAGAATTACCTGCAGAAAAATTAGCCACCATAGTGAGTTCTTTTTCTCAAGAAATGGCTTCTGTTATCCGACAACATAAAGGGCTAGTCTTAAAATTTGTAGGGGATGCGGTAATAGGATATTTTAATGCCATGGATAATACTTTGTTGGCATGCGACAATGCAGTAAAGTGTGCCAAATCAATGTTAACAGTAATTGAAAAAGGAATTAATCCTATTTTGAATCAATATGATTATCCTGATTTGATGGTAAAAATCGGTGTAGACTATGGACAGAGTATTGTTGTACGCTATGGCTCAAACGAAGCTACTTCACATGTAGATTTGATGGGCCCAGTAATGAACATTGCTTCAAAAATTCAGGGAATGGCAAAACCAAACCAAATTCTAATTGGGCAAGATGTTTACCAAAGAATTCATCCGACAACCCAAAAACATTTCCAAGAAAAAGTTTGGGAGAAAAATGAATGGAAATATCGTTCACGTCTTACTGGTGAAATCTACAAAGTGTATGAGTATAACGGTTAATTTTTAACAAAATCCCTTTTTACTGCTAAAAATACCCCTATTGGAACTCCTACATAAATCCCCAAATTCAAGAGTATCAAACTAACTCCATAAACTAAGACATCATAATCTGAATTTAATTCCACGTAATTTAGAATAGAAAGTGATGAAATCATTGGAGTTATTGTTATTTTTATCATTTCTTTGAATAATGGATTTTCACGCTCATAATCAGCTACTGTGGGGCTGAAAATATAATAAAACTCGTTAAATGTTTTCACAAAAGTCGATCCCGTTTGAGTCTGTAATAATTTATTATCCCTAATTTCCCTCAGGATTTGAACTTGTGGAGATAATTCTGAACCATGAGCAGCAGTTGCTATTAGGCATCCTCCGCCAGCTGTTTCCTCAATCTCTTGAATTATTTCTGAACCCTTTTCTTCAACTTTATCCGCAAACTCTTGCCTTTGTTCTTTATTTTTTTCATCAAATTCCTTTGCTTCTGTTATCGCCTCTTCTCCTTTTTGAACAATAACTTTCTCAGCTTCTTTTCCAGCTTCAATAATTAATTCTCCCGTTTCGGTTCCTGCATCTACCAAGGCCTCTCCTGCATCTGTGACTTTTTCTTCTAATTTGCTATCTGCTTCTTTAATTAAAAAATTTAGATTTGTTTTTTTATCGTCATATTTTGCCAAAACTGTATACTCTTTATTATCCAAAAAGCCTTGACGTGTGTCTATTTCGAATGAAAAAGTCCAAGCAGTATTTTCAAAATAATCTACTGTTTCTTTACTTGGGGTTAAATTAAATTCTAAAACTGTTTTTCCGGTCACTGTTTCAAAAACTGTTACATAAACAAACTCGTTTTCAAGTGGATTAGATCCATAAAGATATCCTTCGTAATTTATTATTTCACCCAACTCTATGTTTCTCTTGCTTCCATCCATTGCCATAGAACCATCCCATGCAAAAGAATGTGGGATGATTGATAAAATCATAATTATAAAAAACACAAAAATAATCCTTTTCAATCTCTCCGAAAGTCAGACGTGGATTTATTTAATTAATTTTCCTTAAGATAATTTGTAGGGATTTTTTCATATTTGTGATATTACAAAATTTATAGAATTAACGTTCATAGATAATAGATGGTCAGTGACAAGGTTCTTCCAAAGGATAGTGCAGATGATTATAGTCTTCCAGGTAGATTTGAGGAGGCCAATGTGCCATATTATACTGTACAATCCCCTACGCCAGGCTCAAAAAATAAAGGGCTATACATAATGGGCATAGTCTTTGTGGTGGTCGCAATTGGGTTTTTTTCTTATTATGCTATTAATCAAAATGATATTGATTCTAGAATAATTCAAAATACCCTAGTCAGGGATCCTGAGAAAAAATTGGTTAATGAATTTGATGTGGGAAAATATGGAAGCGAACACGCTCATAGCGCCATCGCTATTTTCGTAAATAATCAAAAACTTGATTTTTCTCATGAACGCTTTCAGCTTGCCAGTAAATACATCCACTTTGAAAATCATAATTCTTACCTTATTCATAAACATGCCACAGGAGTTCCTTTAGAGATGTTGTTCGTATCTTTAGGAATAAAAATATCACAGCAATGTATCATTCTCAATTATTATTCTGAAAATAAAAGTAGTTTTTGTTCCAATGAAGAAAATTCTCTGATGTTCTTTGTAAATGGGGTCCCGCATACTTCTAATTTTTCAAATTATGTTTTAAGTCACGGTGACAGGATTCTTATTTCATACGGTGATCGAAAAAATCTAAAACAGCAAATGACATATTTAGAGTCTTTGGAAATATTTGACATTCCAAAAAAAATTCCAAAATACCCTGGCGATGGCATAACTATTTGATCTAGTTTGAAAATTCAACATAAAGAAAACCTTCAATTAGTATTGTAAGGTAAATCTAGTGTCTTTTCTATCCCATGAAAAATTGATCAAGAGTAGATGCCAGACGCGTGGGAGACAATTAGATACTGAATTATTAGCTCACTTTTCCAACAAATATCTATTTCAGGATAATCTCAAATCAAAAAATTATACACACTAATTATACTGTAAATTTGTCCGGACACTCAACATGCTCATAATGATGTTCTGTAAATTTTTCTTGAACAACGTAAATTACAATCTTGTGTAATTCCTTTTCTTGTATCATCTTGTGACATTTCAAGCACTTTTTTGTTGAATCGGTCATGTGTATCAGCGATCCAAAATGGTACTCTATAAGGATCTGCGATCAGCTCAATTTGAGTAAAAATTACTCAAATTACACTTTTTGGTATATCAAGCGCCTAAAGCAAGGCAAAAATAGAGTAAAAAGAGGTTCTAGACTATGGATGAATTCGTCTTAAAACACCTTAGAGAACTTTATGGGTTAAATCCGGATACCCCACATCGTGCCTTCCAGTTCCCAAGGTTGCCCCCAGGAATTATGCATCCAATGTTTAAAATTCATGACAATCCCTCCAAGGAGAGATTTCATCAAAATACTTCAAATTTAAGTAAAAAACTAGATGGTTTTCAAAAATTGTATCAACAACATGCATCTGGTCTGTTTAGTATGAGCTCCGGAATTATTCCACCTGGACATCCATTGTACTCTGAAAAAAATTCTGTTGAATATCTAAAGGCAGAAAATGATAAACTGTTAAAACAGAATATAGCGTTAAAAAAGAAACTCGATAAAAAAACAGAATAGTTTTTTTCAAACCTTTTAACAATTTTAAGAATCCTTATTAATTTCCAATCTAACTCAAATTATGGTAAAGACTCCTGCAGAAAAATGGAAAGAAGCAGTTGTAACTTATAGAAAAAAATGTCAAAATATTATTGAAGTTTCAAATAATGTGCGCTATGCTGGCGCGATAAATGCATATGGACGAACCCTTGCGGGAATCGTTCGACCTGACGTTAAACCACTTTTAAAATCTGAACAAGTAAAAAATGAATTTTTTATTTTATCAACTTTGATGAACTTGAGAAAAGATTCTGAAAAAGCTGTCGGAAAATTAAATTATGTTTTGTTAGAACATCAAAAAGTATCAATAATTATTTTCCAAAAAGCTGCTCTTACCTTTTACGTATCAATTGATAGAAAAGCCAAGAATGTTAATGAGATTATATCAAAAATAAAGAAAATTATCTAGGCCGGAGTAAATCCGTGATAACCGCCAGTTTGTTCTGTTTTGTCCTTAAAGATAGGCTCAAACAATGATACTAGATATCCGTCAGGATCTTTAACAATGGCATTTTTACCTGCTTCTCTTTCCATAACATCACGATAAATTTCTACTCCCTTTCCTCGTAATTCTTCTACTGCAGATTTTACATCTCCCACAAGAAATCCGATGGTTATTCCATTTTCAATCGAACTGCCTATGTGTTCCGCAGTAATAGATGCAGGATGCAAGCTTAGTAATGCACCAGATGTTCCTAAATCTACCCAAGAACGTCGTTGATTTTTAATTGGTAGGCCAATAAGTTCATGATAAAACGATATAGACTTGTCAATATCCTGGACTGCCAAAATTACATTTCCGACCTTTTTGATATTCACAATAAACCCTCAGTATCCGTATGTTAAAATCTTTGTTATTCGACTTCTACCATCGTCTCAGTTCTTTCTACCCCGCTTATTTTTTGAATTTGGGTTGTAATGTCTTTAATTTTACCTAATTCTTCGACTTCGATAAGGGCAACTGCATCAAATTGCCCACTTGTTGGAAACGAATCCTTCACAGAGGAAACTTTACGCAGTCTAGCTGCAATTAGCTTTTTAGGAGATTTTACTAGAATTATTGCTCTCACCAACCTAAATCAACCTCCACCTCGATTAAGGTTTCAGTGGTGACAATTTCCTTAATTTTTTTCAAATCAATCACCATTTGATTAATTTCATCAATAGTTCCACTCAAAATAGTACTAATGTCTGCCCTTCCGGTAACCACCATTACATCTTTGATAATTTTTCGTTTCTTCTTTAAAATTTGAACTACGTTATCCACCTTACCTGGTTTGACAGTTATCAGGCATAAAGCACGCATAGATTGTATATGTAATAGGATCCAATAAAGATTGCTTAATCGCTAGCTTCCTGAGACCTTGCTTCTTCAAGGTAAGCTCGTCTTTCTTCGTTAATTTTTTCTTGGTCGATTGACAAATCGTCGTCAATTATGGCGATTCCATCTCCAAAATCTTCTTGTTGTGTTTTCTTACTCTTTGATTTTGCCTTTGTTTTTGTCTTAGATTTTGTCTTAGATTTTGTCGTTTTGGATTTTGTTGCCTTTTTGGTTGTTTTAGTTGTCTTTTTCTTGGCTTTTTTTTCTACCATTAAAGTCGAAAATCAAGAGGTATCCTTGTTTATAAAAATTATGAAGAAATCCTTTTTGAACATAAAAAGTGCCAGGGGCGGGTTTTAAAGTGATCGTTCATATCCCCTCCAAAAAATAATTTCAGTTTTAGATTCTCTTATTACATTCTTAATGTATAATCTGAGCAATGAACAAAACAATAACGATTGCCACAATTTCAGTTGCCTTTATGGTTGGAATATTAACTAATGGGATATTAGTTGAGGCATCCCCATTTTCAGTACTTATTCCAGAGAGGCCTGAAGTTCAGGGAGAACCAATTCCAGACTGGGTGGACCAAAATTTTAGATGGTATGGAGAAGGACTAATTGCTCAATCAGAACTCCTCAACTCCTTAGAATTTCTAGTAAAAGAAGAGATAATCATACTTCCTAGCACGGCACAAACTGCTCAAGCCCAAGAAATTACAACTTCAATTGAAGAATTACAAAAAAAGGTAGAAGCAATTCAAAGTGATGTTGAAGAAGATCAATTACAAATGAAATTGATTGAACAGGAATTCATAAAAGCAGAGATGGCCGAATTTGACGAGAATCCAATTCCTGAAGGTGCAATTACTACATATGTAAAATACAAAAAAGGAACTCTTGAAAATCTCAGGTTGACTGTTGAGTGCGATAGAGGAGATGTTGCAACTGGCGGTGGCTTTGCTCCCTCCATAAATGTAGCCTATGAACACACTTACATCTCAAGTATGGCATATCCTGAAAACTATGCAAACAATCCACGGATGAGTAATCCTACGGGATGGACGTATATGGGAATGGATTCAGGTGAAGCCCGTGTTTGGGTTGTTTGTTTGGATCTTACACCTACAACGTTGAGTGCACAACCAATTCCATAACTCCAACTTTTTTCTTTTTGCTCTTACAACAAGTCGATTTAACTACTTTACAGACATAATCACTTCAATGACAAAAACAAAAACCACAATATTTGCAATGATATTGGCAGCTGTAACGATAGGATTGTTAGCAAGTACAGTATTGGTTTCAAATAATGCCAATGCCCAGTCGGGTGTAACGGTGCCATCATGGATACAAAATGTAGCAGGGTTTTGGTCTAATGGCGATGTCTCTGATCAAGAGTTTGTAAATGCCATGGAGTTTCTAGTGGAAGAAGAAATCATGAAACTTCCAAATATGATTAGTGCCGCTGAAGCTCAAACAATAACGAGTTCACTTGCAGAGATGGATGAACGTCTAGAAAAAGTTGAAGCTCAATCTCCAGATTCGACTGAAACTATAGTGACTGCATCGACTTCAAGTACTCCTCCATCTTCAGGTGATGGCTACTCGCCAATCTGTCCGTCAGATATGGTTCAACATTGGGACAAGGTAGTTTTCACGATTAGTGATCCAAGTATAGACTATCTCACAACCAATAATGAAGATGTGAAATACAATTCCATAAACAAAGGTTCTGTATTAGATATGAAATTTCTAGACACTCAATCTGAAGTTGATGAATTCACCATGCTAAAATCCAAAGTGTATCAACGTCTTACAAACGAGATGGGATTTTATGCTGCTCCACTTCCTGATGCAAAACTAGACTGGAATGATATTGAGATTCTAGATGTAGAGTACGCAATAATTTGCGCATATCCACCTGGGGCAGTTGAACACGCAATACCTGAACCTATGAAATAAGGCCAACCCCTTCTCTTTTTTTATATCATTCCCAAAAAATAATTTCAAATTTATCAAAAATTAGAAAATAAAGAAAAGGCATGCCAGGGGCGGGATTTGAACGCGCGACAGCTCGGTCTTCAGCCGAGTGCTCTCCCGGGCTGAGCTACCCTGGCACATGAAAAATTCTTTTAGATGCAAAATTAAAGTTTGTCTTTTTAGACTTTCCAGATTGTATCGGGTTTACCTAATCTTTTGTTAATTACCCTACCTAGGACAAACAGAAGATCGGACAATCTATTAAGATATCTAAGGCAATTTTGATTAATTTTCTCTTTTTCTAAAAGTACTGCCACACAAACTTCTGCCCTTCTTACTATTGTCCTTGCATAATGAATTTGCGCTGCAGCAATATCGCCCCCAGGTAAAATGAAATTGGTTAAAGGATCAAGTTCTGATTCAAAATGATCAATTTTGTTTTCCAAGAAATTTGTCATTTGTGAAGTAATTCTATTTTTATCGTCTTGAAGATCTGGATTTGAAAGGTCGGCTCCTGCAACAAACAATTCATTTTGAATTTGAATTAAAACCTCTTCAATATCTTTATCCAATTTATTGGAAAGAACCACTCCCAACTGAGCATTAGCTTCATCAATGGTCCCATATGCAATAATTCTAGGGTTTGATTTAGAAACTCGCAAATCTCCTTGTAGGCCTGTGGTCCCATCATCCCCTGTTTTGGTATAAATTTTCAATATTTTTTTCATGTTTGTTTTATTATTATTGTATTCGGTTAAGGTCAGAAAAACTGATTAACCATAGTCCTATCGTTAATTTAATCTTGATATTAGATTTTTTTAAAACTGCATCTAATCTAAAGGAGATTCAAAGACAGGGTTGGGTGGACAAGCTAGGTATGACAAATCCTGAATCTGTTGCTGATCATACTTTTGCTATGGCAATAATGGGAATGGTTTTATCTGATTCGAAAAATTATGATACTGAAAAAATTCTTAAAATGATTTTGCTACATGATTTGGCAGAATCTGTTACTGGAGATTTAACTCCAGAACAAAAACCAAAACATGAAAAAATAAATTTGGAAAATAATGCATTTGAAAAAATTATTAAAAATCTTCCTTCAAATCTTGAAGAACAATATGTGTCATTATGGAACGAATACCTCAAAAATGAATCAACAGAAGCAATTTTTGTCCATCAAATAGACAAATTAGAAATGGCTTTACAAGCAGAGATATATTCCCAAAAGAATTTTCCTGAAAAAAACGTTAAACCATTTTTTGATTCGGCAAAAAAAGAAATCACTGACCCTAATCTTTTAACCTTACTTAATCAATTAACAAAGTAACAAAAAATGTCTGAATCTACAAAAGATGAATTAATTGAGGCACAGAAACAAGTAATAGGCATATTGTTTGAAGTTATTAAACGACTGCAAGCAAATAACGATTTAGATGAAGAATATTTTCAATTAATATCAGAGGAAAATAAAAGAGAATCAAATAAGGATAGATTGGATGAAATACTCAAAGAAAGAACTGAAAATGCAAAAATTGTTGGAAGGCTTTTAGAGAAACTTGAAACCTAATTTCCGCAACTACAATCATCATCAGAAATAATATTTAGTTTCATTGAATTTTGGGCTCGATTTTGAACATAATGTGCTAGATTTACAATTCTGTTTCGGGATGTCTTTTCATTCCAGGTTCCTTCATTTTCAAACCACGATTCAAGGTCATCAACATCATATCTTTCACCCGTCTCAATAATTTTTTTAAAAATAGATTTAATTTCTTCAATTTCTTCTTCTTTCAAATTATCTTTATCTTCGACCATCGTCGTAATTTCATTTAGTTTTATAATGACATTATTGGTAAGGGGCATTTTTTCTATTTTTTTGATATATGTTCTAAACTTAAAGTTATAGAATTTTTCATCAATTCTTCAGAAGCTTTTTGATAGAATAATACTCTAAGTGATTTGCCATTCTTTTTATATTCACAAAAAGGCTAATAGAGCGTGCAATATTTTTCAGCTTTGAAATTAGGACAAAAAAGAGTAGCTGATGCAAGAGAGTATCTTAATAAAATTACAGATGGTAAGGCGATGCCTGCTTTGGCATTGAGAGATAACAAAACAAATGTTTGGGAACCTGTTGGGGAGGAAAATCTATATGCTTTTGTTGATGAATCCGCGGGATTTGTATTGACTGATACTAGTGGATACATACTTGCATTGGTTGACAAAAATGGTACCTCAAAATCCATTGTTCAAGGAGTGACCAAGGATCAAAAAGAACAATTTGAGAAAATTTTTCAAGACGATAATGTAACAGAATACAAAGGCAAAGTAATTTTGCCAGTATAGATTAATTTACAATTTTCGTGCTTAAAATTATCCCCAAACCTTTTTGAAGGTAGTTCATTCAGTGTATTTTATGAAAAAATGTTCTCAAGATGTTGAAGTTAATGGACATTTGATTGACTCTATGATTCTGACAAAAATTTTTGATAAAATTATGAATAGAGGGGGAGAATTTGAGATTTTAGAATTATCGGTAGGAAAGAAGAAAAAAGATTCTAGTTATGCGAAACTTCGGGTAACTGGAAAAAACCCAAAACATCTTGAAGAAATCACCGATGACATTCACAGAGATGGAGCCATCATACATAATGAAAGACAGGTCAAATTAAAAAAAGCGCCAAAAGACATGGTTCTGCCAGAGAACTTTTACAGTACTACTAATAATGACACCTGGATATTTCACAATAATTCATGGATTTATGTCCAAAACCAAATGATGGACAAATGTGTTGTACTAAAAAACAAAAAGGCATTTTGTGTTCCAATCAGAGATGTAAAAAAAGGAGATCTTATTGTTGTAGATGAAATTGGAGTTAAAGTGACTCCACCACAAAGACCACGAGACAAAGCTAACATTTTTGCTTTTATGGGAAGTAGTAGTTCTAGTGAAAGGCCTACCCAACATATTGCAAAAAAGGTTGCAATGGATATAGTCCAAACTACAAAAAAAGGCGGAAAAATTGTGATTGTGGGTGGACCTGCTATTGTTCACACAGGCGCGGCTAATGCCGTTGCTGACTTGATTAAAAGAGGTTACATACATGGAGTCTTGGCAGGAAATGCATTAGCAGTACATGATATTGAATATGCTACTTTGGGTACTTCATTAGGAATGTATGTTCACGATGCAAGCCTTGCAAAACGAGGCCATCGAAATCATATGGATACAATCAATGCTGTATTCAAGGCAGGCTCTATTTCAAAAATGGTTCAACAAAAAAAACTCAAGAGTGGGATTTTTTATGAATGTGTAAAGAAGCAAGTCCCATTTGTTTTGGCCAGTTCCATTAGAGATGATGGTCCTTTACCTGATGTAATTACTGATGTTGCAAAAGCTCAAAGAGAATACAAAAAAGTCTTGAAAGACGCTAGTATGGTAATCATGATTGCAACCATGCTTCATTCTATCGCTACCGGAAACATGCTTCCTGCAAATGTCAAGGTCGTAGTTGTGGATATTAATCAACCAACAGTTACAAAATTAATGGACAGGGGTACGTGGCAAGCGTTAGGAATAGTCTCCGATGTGGGTGCATTCTTGCCTCTAGTTGCACAGGAAATAAAAAAACTAAAGTAATTAACTGATTGTCTGAAGCCTGGGATGTAAAACCTGGTATCCATTTTCATTAAATCGGATTGGAAATGTTTGTTCGCTATGTCTTGTTCCTCTCATTTTGATTACTTGGATTGATCTTTCCATAGTGTTTGTTTTTTGAATATGATTCAACAAAACTATTCCGGAGGCTGCATACCATTCAGGTGGAGTTCTAGAGTCTAGATTTTCTGAAATAAAAATTGATGTACATTTTTTCTCATCAAGGGCTGTAATCATTTTTTGAATTCCCTGTCTTGTGTTGAACTGGTTCCCATATTGCATACTTAGAACAGAAAGAGAATCAATGACAAGACGCTTTGCATGAATTTTTTTTATCCCCTGAAGAATCAATTGAGTAAGATGTGTAAAGGGGAAAGGTTCCGAATCATATAGGATATCTGCAGTCTCAAAAAGATCCTCGTCCGTCTTGAATGGTCGAGCGTCAATTATCATTATTTTTTCTTCATCAATTAGTCTTTCAATCTCCCAACCATAATCTCGAAAATCACTTAGTAATTCATGAGGACTTTGGTTTAATGTTACAAAAATTCCTGGCTCATCAAAGTCTAGTGCTCCATTATGAAGAAACTGCATTGCAAAAGTAGACTTTCCACTTCCAGATTCACCGGACAATACAATTGTTTTGCCTTGTTTTAGTCCTCCATCCACTATCAAATCAAATCCCGGAATGCCGGTTCTAATCTTTAATTCGGAATTACTCACACTGAAAAACGGTTAATTTTCTATATAAAGACGAGTGAGTTTATCCGATATACACATGAAAAAGCCCAAATGTCTAAAGTGGAATTGACTTTGATTTTGACCACAATAAATCAAAGAGAAGTCTTTTGGAGTGAATCATTGCATCTGAATTAGTCCACATTGCTGTAATGTTTTCTTTTCCAGATTCAGAATTTTTCATAAAGAACAATACTTCTTCATTGTCTTTTATTACAAAACAAATGTCTCCTTTTGCATTTGAAGGGATTTTTTTAACATTAGTTCTATCAATTTCATCAAACACATAAAGAGTTCTTGAAGATGAATCTGTAAGAATTTGCAAATCAATTTCGGATTTATCAAGAGGTTCTAAGAAGTTTGCATGGTAAAATTTCAAAAAGTCTTTTTCATTACCAATAATTTGAAATACATTTTTTGTGTTTATTATCATGTCATTGATTTTTCCATAGATTTGGTTTTCCCCTTGAAGCATTTGGAATTTGTCTTCTTTAGATAAATCTGGCTCATTATGAAAGTTCGGAATAGAATCCCAAATTTTTGTTAGTTCTTCTTCTTGCTTTTCAAGTTTCTTGATCCTTTCTTTTTCAGTATTAACCATTGATTTTATGGCATTAGTTAATGGAAGGGCTGAAAATTTAATTGGATGCTGGAAAGTAGCAGAAACTATACCTTTGTTTTGGAGTGTGGTTAGTAAATGGTAAGTTTCTGTTCTTGGAAGTTTTAGTGCTTTGCATACTTCTGGGGCTGTTTTTGAGCCATATTTTCCTAAAAATATGTAGACTTTACATTGATTGGTAGTTAAACCAAATTTTGAAAATTGATCTTGTAAAAGATCTATAGACTGTTTATGCTCATAGGAACTTGAATCAGGATCATTTGCAAATATTGTGGTTTGGTTTACTTCACTCATTTTTTTCACTCCGAGGACAACATCCCAAAATACTTTGATTTAGAGGGATCAGGTCAACTTGGGTTGATCGTTCTGATCGGTTTATTGATCTAGAGTAATTTTGCCAATTTGTGCCTAAAATATACTGTTTTTCAAAAACATTAGAAAAAACATTGCTTGATTTCATTATTCGCACCCCACTGTTAAAACAGATTTAAAAGAGAATTTTTCTCTTTTAGCCTCTGATTTGATAAATGCTAATTCGTATGGACCCTCATGTTGTTCATATCCAATTCCTGCAAGGTCTTTTTTGATTCCTGAGGTGAGTAGTTGGTCTAGGCTTTCTTTTGTTTTCTTTAGTCGTTCAGATTCATTTTTCATCTCTTCAAGGGATTTAAAATAAAGTTCAAGTTCGCCCCTAGTTCCTACTCCATTGTAAAGATGGAGATTTTGATAGTCTATCCAGTTTTCTGATTCTCCTTTTTTTCCTTTTTTCTTTTTTGTAGTAGTTTTTTTATTTTGAGTTTTTTTATTGTCAGACTTTTTATCCTTTGATTTTTCTGGGTTTAATTTTTCTTTTAAATCAGATAATTCCTCTGCATTTGTTTTTTCACCTTCTCTAATTTTGTCTCCTATAATTTTTGATTGAAGTAGAATTTTATTATCTAACTCTTTTATTTTTTTATCAATTGAGTCTTGTAATTCTTGAATGGAATTAAAATGATGTATTTTATGGTTCAAATTTATGAAACCTCAGAAATTTTCGAAGTTTCTGCCCCACTTTGATTTTCTGTTTTTTGGTTCATGCTTCCCTCTGATTGATTAATCAATGACCTGGATTCTTTTGTTTTTCCTTCATTGATTTTTTGAATTTTATCTAGTTTGTTTGTAACTGCTTTAAGAAATGTAATATTTTTATTTTGAATAATTTTTTCATTTTTACATAATTCAATTATTGGCATGATTGAATTTTTCAAAATTTCTGCAATTTTTTTAGTGGAAAATTCATCTAATCTATTTTGTTGGATTTTACCATTGCTTGTTCTAATAACAACGTCTAGTGAGGGGGTTAAAGTTATTTTTGTATCTTCAGCCTCATTAAATATTGAAGGAGATAATTCTACTGAAAATCCTAAAAATTCGGTAATTGTTTTTAATGAATTGTATAATTCATCTACGACGTTGCTTTTTTCACTTTCTAACTCATAGATTTGAACTGATTCATCTACAAGCAAATCTGTGCTTTTTAGAACTTCGTCAAATTCCTTAATTTCAGCCTCAGGATTAGCTGCCATATCTGTAAAAACTCTATTTTTGATAAAGAGTGTGGGTATGTTCCTTAATGTTACAAACTAGATGACTCTTACGATGCCTATAGGCGTGGTTTGGAAGAATACTTGGCCAGCAGAGTCATACCCGTCAAGAAATACAAACATCTTGTATCTTCCTTCAGGAATAAGCTGGCTTGACACGTTCCCTGGTTGAGCTCTTGGGATGTCAAATTCTAAAATTGAAGTTGTACTTGCCTCTATTATTGGGCTATCTTGATTATTATTGACAGTCATGGAATCTGCACTAATAATAAAAGAAGCATAAGGGGTACCCGTTATTTCATCTTCAAAAACAACTCGGCTCTCATATGTAATCCAAACATCAGTTGGTCCAGGATTAAAAACACTGATTGTTCCGATATCAGAATTATCATAAGTACCATACCCTGGTAATCCTACATCAGGTGAAGGGATTTGAAGGAAACTATTTCCTAATCCAGAAGTAACATCAGTATCATCTATAATCATTTTTAGATTTAGATTCCCTAATGTTTTTTGTGACATTGTAATATTCATCATCAATCTTTCAGCAGGGCTTATCACTCGAGTATCATTAGTGATTGCAGTAAGATTAAACTGTCCCCAAATATCTGAAATAGGATTCCCGTATTCTCCAAAATCACTAAAATAAGGAATTGGGAAATTAACAGTCTGAGTTATAGTTTTGTTTGCAAAACCCAAATCACTCCCAAACTCATCTACAATTTTAATATCATAATTCATTAAATGTGCACTATCACCAAAATTTGTATTGAATAGATCTGTTACCTCCTGAGTATTTTCATCTAAAGCATAAGTATCCCAATGAATCAGATCATCAATCATTCCGTGAAATCCATTTGAACCACTTCCATCACTGGCACCAACATAAACAGTCCCATCTACAACAAGGTTACTTGCTCCAGGATTTGTATTTGATTGGGAAAGATTACCATC
>JABAOH010003328.1_pt1 | contig 21546 bp, 20 predicted proteins | sample 7062181 | NCBI WGS metagenome assembly JABAOH01 (sample SAMN14538630, study PRJNA623070) | marine sediment metagenome | biome: marine biome [ENVO:00000428]; feature: marine pelagic biome [ENVO:01000023]; material: deep marine sediment [ENVO:00002113]; isolation source: pool of 5 deep marine... | reverse complement strand
TGTGCAAAGGGAAGTTGAGTACATTCGCTCTCTTGGCGTGGAAGTAAGAACTGGCTATGTGATTGGCAAAATTTATACTCTCGATGAACTTTTCTCCCAGGGTTATGAGGCTATTTTCATTGGCATCGGGGCTGGCCTTCCCAAATTTATGAACATTCCCGGCGAGAACCTCAATGGTGTATATTCGGCCAATGAGTTTTTGACCAGGACCAATCTGATGAAGGCATACTTATTTCCTGAGTACGATACTCCCGTAAAAATCGGCAAAAGAGTTGCAGTAATAGGAGGGGGAAACGTGGCCATGGACGCCTCGCGGGTAGCCCTGAGGTTAGGGGCTCAGAAGGTTTTTGATATTTACCGCCGTTCTCCAGAAGAGATGCCCGCGCGGGCAGAAGAAGTGCAAAATGCCAGAGATGAGGGAGTAGAATTTAAATTTTTGACTAATCCCGTGCGGATTCTGGGCAATAAAGAGAATTGGGTTAATGGAATCGAATGTATAAGTATGGAACTGGGGGAGCCTGATGAGTCTGGACGCCGCCGCCCAGTACCGATTAAGGGTTCTGAATTTACCATAAAGGTAGATATAGTAGTAATGGCTATTGGTGCGGGTGCCAATCCTCTGCTTCCTTCTGCTACCCCGGATTTGAAATTGAACAAATGGGGCTACATTATTATAGATGAAACCAGTGGAAAGACCTCAAAACAGGGTGTCTGGGCGGGAGGGGATATTGTCAGTGGTGCAGCCACAGTAATTTCCGCTATGGCTTCTGGCAGGAGTAGTGCCAGGGCAATCCATCAATATCTGATGCCCTCCCATAAAGGCACGTGATTTTTCTTGACAAAGCCTTTTTCAAGTTGTATTATTAAAATTTATTGTTTAAGATAGGAAAATATTATGGCTAATCCCAAGAGAAGACATTCTGTTTCCAGAAGAGGTAAACGTAGAGCAAACTGGAAACTACATATGCCTACTCTATCTATTTGCCCGATGTGTAAGGAATTTAAGCTTCCCCATTTTGCTTGCTTCAATTGTGGCTATTATAATGAAGAAAAGATAATGGAGACAAAGAAAGAGATAGAGGAAAAAAGGAAAAGAAAAGGAAAAAGTTAACCAGGGGTCTTATTTATGCGAATTGCTGTAGATGCTATGGGTGGAGACTATGCTCCCCGAGTAGTGGTGGAAGGAGCAGTGCAAGCGGCCAAAAAAAACCCTTACGGAATAATTTTGGTGGGGGATAAAAGCCGCTTAGCAAAGGAGATGAGAAAATATCGAAGTTCATCTCTGCCCCTTTCCATTCACCACTGTTCGGAAGTTATCGGTATGGATGAGTCGCCAGCAATAGCTTGTCGGCAAAAGAAGGATTCCTCAGTGATGGTTGCCACCCGATTAATCAAAGAAGGTATGGCTGACGCCATGGTTTCTGCAGGAAACTCGGGTGCGGTCATGGCCTCAGCATTGATGGTTTTGGGGAGATTGCCCAAAGTCGATCGGCCTGCCATTGCCGTATTAATACCTACTTTAAAAGGTTCTGTCGTTCTTCTCGACGTTGGCGCAAACGTCAACTCTACGGCAAAAGATTTGCTTCAGTTCGCTGTAATGGGTAACATCTATATGAAGACAATTATGAATAAAGATAATCCCCGCATCGGACTATTGAGTATCGGGGCCGAGGAAGTCAAGGGGGGCGAGGTAACTGTGGAAGCTCATCGTCTGTTGCGCCAATCGGGATTAAATTTTGTGGGCAATATAGAAGGCAGAAACATTGTGAAAGGAAAGGCTGATGTTATCGTTTGTGATGGATTTGTAGGCAATGTTCTTCTGAAATTTAGTGAGGGCATAGCTGAAGAATTCATTAGTCTATTTAGAGATGAGATTCTCAAATATCCTTTCCGAAAAATGGCACTTATATTATTAAGAGGCGCTTTTAAAGATATCAAGAAGAAAGTCGATTACGCTGAATATGGAGGAGCTCCTCTTTTAGGCGTGGATGGCTGTTCCATTATTTGCCATGGCAGTTCCAGCGCTAAGGCAATTTCCAATGCCATCCGCGTTGCAGGGGAGTTTGTGGAAAAGAGGATCAATCAACAGATCAAAGAAAGTTTATAGGAGTTGAAAAACAGTGGGTGTGCGCATAATTGGAACCGGGTCATATCTGCCAGAGAAGGTCTTGACCAATAAGGATCTGGAGAAATTGGTCGATACGTCCGACGAGTGGATTGTAAGTCGTACGGGAATCAAGGAGAGAAGGATATGTTCCGATAAGGAGGCTGCTTCTGATCTGGGGATTAAAGCTGCCCGGAGAGCACTGGCAGATGCTAATGTTAGAGTTGAAGATATCGATTTACTTATTGTGGCCACAATTACTCCCGATATGTTCTTTCCGGCAACAGCTTGTATAATACAGACTAAGTTAGGGATAAAGAACGCTGCTGTTTTTGATTTAAATGCTGCCTGCACTGGCTTTATCTACTCTCTTTCTACTGCCCAGCAATTTTTGCAGACTGGAACATATAAAACAGCGTTGGTCATTGCCACGGAGACTCTTTCTAAAATTACTGACTGGGAGGACAGGAATACTTGCGTACTTCTGGGAGACGGCGCAGGAGCAGCGGTTTTGAGAAAGCAGAAAGGGGATTCAGGAATTCTATCTTGTTATTTAGACGCCAATGGTCAGTATGGCGATTTGTTAAACATGCCAGGTGGTGGCTCGAGAATTCCGGCAACTGTAGCCACAGTCAAGAACAGACTCCATTACCTGAAGATGAGGGGAAATGAGACTTTCAGAATTGCCATACCGGAAATGACAAAATCTGTTAAACGAGGATTGGAAGGATGTGGACTCAACATAGAGGACATAGCTCTGTTGATACCACATCAGGCAAATATCAGGATAATTAAGGCACTGGCAAAGAGATTATCTATACCTATAGAGAAGGTTTTCGTAAATATTGACAAATGTGCAAATACTTCAGCAGCCACTGTAGCTATTGCTCTGGATGAGGCCAATCGCCAGGGCAGGATTAAAGAAGGTGATATCATAGAACTGGTTGCCTTTGGTGCTGGATTCACTTGGGGTTCCTGTGTGATTAAATGGTAAAAGTTGCTTTTCTCTTCCCTGGTCAGGGTTCACAATACGTGGGTATGGGGAGAGAACTATACGAAAGGTACCAGCCAGCAAGAAAGATTATTGACCGGGCAAATGATATTTTAGGTTACGACCTCAGAAAAAAGATTTTTTATGGCCCTGAACAGGAGCTACAACAAACTTTAATTACTCAGCCCGCCGTGTTTACTATAAGTGTCGCTTGTCTGGAAGTTCTCCAGAGACCCGAAAGTTACTCTTCTAAAGAAATCTTAAGACCGCAAACTGTAGCTGGCCACAGTCTGGGAGAATATACTGCTTTAGTTGCTGCGGGAGTTTTCGATTTTCCCCAGGCCTTATCGGTAGTTCAGAAAAGAGCTGAATTTATTCACGGAGCTTCGCGGGATAAGCCCGGAACCATGGCGGCAATCATAGGACTGGACAAGGAAAAATTACAAGAAGTTATTAAGGAAGTTAAAGGAGAAGAAGTACTGGAAGCTGTAAATTTCAATTCTCCTCACCAGATAGTCATTGCCGGAGAATTGAAAGCGATTGAAAGAGCCGTGGAAGGAGCCAAGGCAAAGGGAGCTAAGAGGGCTATTATTCTAAAAGTTAGCGGAGCTTTCCACTCTCCGTTAATGGCTCATGCCGGGGATAGTCTGGCCAGAGAGTTGGAGAATTATAAGTTGAGAGATCCTGCTATTCNNTCGGCAAGTTCCCGGGAAGAGATTAGAAAAGCGCTGGTTTCCCAAATAGATAGTCCCGTATTATGGGAAGACAGTATGAAAGAGATGCTCAAAAAAGGCGTGCAGATTTTTGTTGAGGTGGGTCCGGGGAAAGTATTAACCGGACTTTTAAATAGGATAACCAAAGAGGCTTCCGGACTAAATGTGGAAGACGAGAAAAGTCTTCAGGAAACTGTTAAGAAATTAGAAGGGATGAAGGGATAGTTATCGGAGTCGCTCGGTCAGCAAAACCTCGCTCAAATTCCGCCAGCGCTCACGCGAAACCTGGCGGAATTAAAGCTCCTGTAACTATCCCTTCATCCTCGGGTTAAGAGGTGGGGATAGTTATCGGAGTCGCTCGGCCAGAAAAGCCTCGCTCTAAATCCGCCAGCGCTGGGGCGAAACCTGACGGATTTGAAGCTCCTACAACTATCGCTTCATCCTTGGGGTAGTAAGTAGGTTGTCCTCGTTTTTTGGCTGAAGTTTCTAAAGTCTTTACAAACTATCTTTCTAATTAGTTATATTGGGGGTGATAGGCTTTGGATTTAAAAGGTAAGGTAGCGATTGTAACCGGAGGAGCGCAGGGGATTGGAAAGTCCATTGCTAGTCAATTGGCTCAAGTGGGAGCAAATGTGGTTATTGCAGATGTCATGGAAGAAGTAGCTAAATCTACTGCGCAAGAAATTTCGCAAAAAGCAAATGAATCTATCTCTATTAAGGTAGATGTCTCCAGTCTTTCTTCAGTTGAAGAAATGGTGAAAAAAACTCTTGACAAATTTGGCAGAATTGATATATTAGTCAACAATGCTGGAATAACTCGAGATGCACTGGTAATGCGCATGAAAGAAGAGGATTGGGACCTGGTTTTGGACATTAATCTCAAAGGCGCGTTTAATTGTATTAAGGCAGTTTCCCCCATTATGGTCAAGCAGAAGTCTGGAAAGATTGTTAATATTGCTTCAATTGTGGGGATAATTGGTAACGTTGGCCAAGCCAACTACTCAGCATCTAAAGCAGGACTGATTGCTTTGACCAAGACCTGTGCCAGAGAACTGGCTAGTCGCCGAATAAATGTCAATGCTGTTGCTCCGGGTTTTATTCAAACGAGCATGACCGAGCGGTTACCCGCACAGGTAAAGGAAAAGTTATCTTCTCAGATTCCTTTCGGTGAAATAGGAAAGCCCGAAGACGTGGCTAGCGCAGTCCTGTTCTTAGTATCTGAGAAAGCCAGTTACATTACTGGAGAGGTAGTTAGAGTAGATGGCGGCATGGCTATGTAGAACTCTTAAAACGTGTAACTATTTGCCGTATCAATTTGGTTACACAATTCTTTTGTGGAGGTGAAAAAACAAAATGGCAGTAGCCGAAAAGGTAAAAGAAATCATTGTTGAACAACTCGGAGTAGATCCCGAAGAAGTTACTATGGAGGCTTCATTCGTTAATGATTTGGGAGCGGATTCTTTGGATACTGTTGAGCTTGTAATGGCACTGGAAGAAGAATTTAATATTGAAATCCCAGACGAGGAAGCAGAGAAATTAGATACAGTTGGTAAAGCGATCGATTACATTAATAAACATAAAGCTTAGGCCTAAACTAAGGAAAAAAGAACCGCTACACAGCAGGAATTTTTGGCATGGTAGCGGTTTTATATTTTATTTTTTCTTTTGATTAAGTTCTTGGAGGGAGAATGGACCGCAGGGTAGTGATTACAGGGTACGGAGTCGTTTCGCCAATTGGAATCGGAATAGATGATTTCTGGAATTCACTGATTAGCGGAAAATCGGGCATAACTAAAGTGTCGTCCTTTGATGCCTCTCAATTCTCAACCAAGATTTGTGCTGAAGTAAAGGATTTTGAGCCAGAAAAATATATCGATAAGAAGAAAATCAGGAAAATGGATCGTTTCAGTCAACTTGCGTTTGCTGCTGCCAAGATGGCCATGGAGAATGCAAAGCTTGATATGCAAAAGGAAGATCCCTTTAGAGTGGGAGTTATTGTGGGTTCTGGCATAGGAGGATTATCTACCGTTGCTGCGGAACACAGGGTGTTATTAGAAAAGGGGCCTCGTCGGGTAAGTCCTTTTATGATTCCCATGCTAATAACCAATATAGCTGCCGGAGAGATTGCCATTGCTTACAATATCCAGGGGCCAAATTATTCACTATCCAGTGCCTGCGCTACCAGTAACCATACCGTAGGAGATGCTCTGCGTCTTATTCGTTACGGCGATGCAGATGTAATCATTGCTGGTGGTTCAGAAGCGGCAGTTACTCCGCTGGGGCTTGCTGGTTTCTGCTCAGCCAAAGCCCTGTCTACCCGAAACGATGACCCGGAACATGCCAGTCGCCCTTTCGACAAGGAAAGAGATGGTTTTGTGATGGGAGAAGGAGCGGGAATCGTGATTCTGGAAGCTTTACAGCATGCCCTTTCCAGGGGAGCTACTATTCGCGCGGAATTGATTGGTTATGGAGCTACGGACGATGCTTACCATGTAACTGCTCCCTCTCCTGACGGGCAGAGTGCTGCACGGGCTATGTCTAATGCCCTAGCCGATGGCGGTGTAAAACCTGAAGAGGTCGACTACATAAACGCTCACGGCACTTCCACTCCTTTAAACGATAAGACAGAAACTCTGGCGATAAAGAAAGTGTTTGGAGACTACGCCTACAAGATTCCCATTTCATCGAATAAGTCTATGATCGGGCACCTCCTGGGAGCAGCAGGAGTGGTAGAGTTAATTGCCACAATTCTCAGCATAGAGAGAGAAATGATCCCGCCAACAATAAATTATGAATTTCCTGACCCCGACTGCGACCTGGACTACGTCCCCAATAAGGCACGCCCCAAGAAAATCAATGTGGCCCTTTCCAACTCTTTAGGTTTCGGTGGACATAATGCCACCTTGGTAGTAAAAAAATATAGACCAGAAAGATAATATATGCTACCATTCCTGTGCCGCGATTGAATCCAGTTTTTCCCGAAAGGCTGGAGTTCCCCGACGGAATCGGAGGAGTGTAAACGATAATATGAACTTGAAAAATCTTGAGAAAAAGTTGAAGATAAATTTTAAAAACAAAAAACTGCTTCAGCAGGCTCTGACACATAAATCTTATGCGCACATGTCCGGTATAAAAGAAGATAATGAACGTCTGGAATTTCTGGGAGACAGCGTGCTGAATTTGGTGGTATCAGAGTACCTTTATCACCGCTACCCGACATACGACGAGGGGAAGTTGACCAAAGTTAAATCGAGCCTGGTAAACAGGAAGTCTCTTCTACTCTGGGCCAAGAAATTGTCCCTGGGCGACTATCTTCTAGTAAGTGAAGAGGAAGAGGCCGCAGGCGGTCGCCAGAGAGCTTCTCTATTAAGTAATGCTCTGGAAGCTATAATCGGCGCAATTTACCAGGACCAGGACTGGGAAAAGGCAAAGAAGTTCATTATGGGGCAGATTTCCACGCTTAAAGGTATAAGAAAGGTGGATTACAAGAGCCGTCTTCAGGAGTTGATCCAAAAGAGATATAGGATCTTGCCAGAGTACAGGGTGAAGACAGAGTCGGGCCCGGCACACAAGAAATTTTTTGAAATCGAAGTAAAAGTGAAAAGCAGAATTTTTGGCCGTGGCGCGGGATGGAACAAAAAAACAGCTGAACAGGAAGCAGCTAAAAAAGCACTGAGGAAGATTAAAACCAAGAAACAAACGAAGACGCAATGAATAGTTTTCAGTCTTGAATTTTTTGGAGGGCGATATGGAATACTTTCTTAGTGAAGAACAGAAGATGATTTGCGAATTGGCTAGAAGGATTGCTGAAGAGAAAATCAAGCCGGTACGGGAGCATTATGACGAGACTGAAGAATTTCCCTGGCCAATTGTGGAGGAGCTGGCTAAGGCAGACCTTTGCGGGGTGTATATTCCTGAAGAATATGGTGGAACTGGCGGAGGGGTTTTTGAGCTATGTCTGGCCGTGGAGGAACTGTGCAAAATTGATGGCGGAATCGCTCTGGTATTAGCTGCCACAGCCCTGGCTACTTTTCCCATTATGCTTTTCGGTAGTGATGAACAGAAGAAAAAATATCTCCCCGATATTGCCGCGGGTAAGAAATTGGCAGCCTTTGCTCTCACTGAGCCAGGTGCTGGTTCTGATGCCACGGCAATTCAGACCACTGCCAAAAAAGAAGGAGACAGCTATATCCTCAATGGCACGAAATGCTTCATTACTAACGGAGGGGAAGCACAAGTTTACATAGTAATTGCCATGACCGACAAAACAAAAGGTTCCCGGGGAGCGTCTGCGTTCATCGTGGAGAAAGATACTCATGGATTCTCCTTTGGAAAGAAAGAGAAGAAGATGGGAATTCGCGGTTCTGCGACAAGAGAACTGATTTTCAACGAATGCAAAATTCCCAAAGAGAACCTTTTAGGTAGAGAGGGTCAAGGATTTATAGTTGCATTGAAAACTTTCGACGTTTCCCGTCCGGGAGTGGCCGCGCAGGCTTTAGGGATTGCTGCCGGTGCTCTGGAGGATGCGATTAATTATTCCCGGGAGAGAGTCCAGTTCGGACAGTCCATCTCTTCCTTTCAGGCAATCCAGCATCTTTTAGCCGATATGGCCACGGAAGTGGAAGCGTCTCGAGCATTAATCTATACTACTGCCAGGATGATTGATAAAGACCCGAAAATAAGAGTTACCAAAGAGGCGGCAATGTGCAAACTCTTTGCTTCCGACGTGGCTATGAAGGTTACCACTGACGCTGTTCAGGTTTATGGGGGGTATGGATATATGCGCGAGTATCCTATGGAAAAACGAATGCGCGATGCCAAAATCACCCAGATTTACGAAGGGACAAACCAGGTTATGAGAAATGAGATAGCGCTGGCTTTGATAAAGGAGGCAGCGAGAGCAAAGAAATGAATTTCATTGTCTGCATCAAACAGGTCCCAGGAACTACAGATGTAAAGATTGACCCCAAAACGAACACTTTGATTCGCGAAGGTGTGGAATCGATTGTAAATCCGTTCGATAGCTATGCCATTGAAGAAGGACTGCGGCTGAAGGAGAGAATGGGGGGAAAGGTAACTGTAATCTCCATGGGACCTCCCCAGGCTGAATCGGCTCTGCGAGAAGCTTTATCTATGGGATGCGATGAAGCTGTGCTTCTTACTGACCGCGCCTTTGCAGGAAGCGATACCTTGGCCACTTCCTATACCCTGGCGTGCGGGATTAAAAAGATAGGAGAATTCGATTTAGTCATTTGCGGTAAACAGGCTATTGACGGAGATACAGCACAGGTCGGCCCGGGAATCGCAGAAAAACTGGGCGTTCCCGCAATTACTTACGTAAAAAAGATAGAGGAAATAGACCAAGCTCGCATAAAAGTAGAGAGAATGATGGAAGAAGGATATGAGGTAATTGAGACAAACCTTCCTGCTCTAATTACGGTAGTAAAAGAGATTAACGAACCGAGGCTTCCTTCTTTGAAAGGAATGGTGCGCGCGAGAAAAGCCGAAATTCATATGTGGACTGCCTCTGATATTGAATGTGAAAAGAGCAAGATTGGACAGGCTGGTTCTCCCACGATTGTCAATAAGATATTTACTCCCCCTCCCCGCAAAGGAGGGGAGGTACTATTGGGAGATCCTGAAGAACAGGCTGAGAAATTGGTGGATAAGCTGCGCCAGGCAAAAGTAATCTAATTTAAAGAATTCCCTCTCCCTTAGGGGAGAGGGTTAGGGTGAGGGGGTTCGGAGGAAATTTGGGTATCAAGATTGTCGACGATAAATGTACAGGTTGTTCGCTCTGCGTAAAATCTTGTCCCTTCGGTCTAATAAAAATAGTCTCCAGGGAAGAAGTAGGCAAGCCACATCCCAAGTATAAGAAAATTGCTGTGATTGGAGAAGGATGTAATCTTTGTGGAGCTTGCCTTGAACCCTGTCCTTTAGAAGCCATATTGATTGAAAGGGAAGAAGAGAAACCACGAGTCGATATCTCCCAGTATAAAGGCGTATGGGTATTTGCGGAACAGAAAAAAGGGGAGATTCAGGGTGTTGCCTATGAGCTTCTTGGCGAGGGAAGGAAGTTAGCCGATGAGTTGGGAGAGAAACTCTCCTGCGTATTGTTAGGAGAGGGAATGGATGGGGCAGCTAAAGAACTTATAGCCCATGGCGCAGATAGGGTCTACCAGATTGAAGGCTCTATCCTTAAAAATTTTCAGGATGACCCCTACACTGATGTCCTTAGCGATCTAATTCAGAAGGAAAAACCAGAGATTGTTTTGATGGGCGCTACGGTAATCGGCCGTTCGTTTGCCTCGCGTGTAGCAGCAAGGTTAGGCACAGGACTTACTGCCGACTGTACCGAGCTGGCCATAGACCTCAAAGCCAGGCAACTTCTTCAAACAAGACCTGCCTTTGGAGGAAACATTATGGCCACTATTACCACTCCATACAATCGTCCCCAAATGGCTACGGTCAGGCACAAAGTGTTTAAGAAGGCAGTGAAACAGGAGAATCACCAGGGGGAAATTATAAAAGAGAGTGTGGACGGGAAAAACCTTTCCCTGAGGACTAAACTTTTAGATATGGTTCAAGACCTGACCCAGACGGTGAACCTCGCCGATGCCGATATCATTGTGTCCGGAGGACGCGGATTGGGAGGACCTGAAAATTTTAATATTATTGAAGAATTAGCCCGCACTTTGGGAGGGGCTGTTGGCGCCAGTCGAGCGGCAGTTGATGCTGGCTGGATACCCTACTCGCATCAAGTAGGACAGACCGGTCGCACTGTCTGCCCCAAAATATATATCGCTTGCGGAATTTCTGGAGCCATTCAGCATCTGGTAGGCATGCAGTCTTCGGACATTATTGTGGCAATTAATAAGGATCCTAATGCTCCCATCTTCAAAGTTGCCACCTATGGTATTGAAGGTGACCTGTTTGAGGTTGTTCCAGCTCTAACCAAAAGGTTGAAAGAGGTTCTGGGCTGAAGTAACTATTCTCTAAATTTGCCCTCCTTTTTTCCCACCATTTTTTTCTTGATAATTTAAGACGATTTTGTTATATTTAAAGTAACAAAAAAATAAATGCAGTGCAGGGCTTTATGCCCGTGAAAAAGTACCTGTCCCCATAAACTGGAGATTCGATTGTATTTTAAAAAACTGGAGATATTCGGGTTTAAGTCTTTTGCTGATAAGATTACAGTAAATTTTGAGCCAGGAATTACCTGTATCGTTGGTCCTAATGGTTGTGGAAAGACCAATGTTGTTGATGCCATACGCTGGGTTCTGGGAGAACAGAGCGCCAAACAGCTTCGCGCTGGTAAGATGGAAGATATTATTTTTAACGGCTCTCGCACGCGTAAACCTTTAGGATTGGCCGAAGTCTCCCTCAGTTTAGATAACTCGCAAAATATCCTACCGATTGAATACCGAGAAGTCACTGTTACTCGTCGCCTATTTCGCTCAGGAGAATCCGAATACTACATTAACAAAACTGCCTGCCGCCTCAAAGACATAACTGCGTTATTCCTGGATACAGGGATGGGTACGGATACTTATTCCTTAATGGAAGAAAAGAAGATTAATTTCATTTTAAACAGTAAGCCCGAGGAGCGCCGAACAATCTTTGAGGAAGTAGCGGGAGTAATGAAATACAAATGGAGAAGAGAAGAGGCGCTTCGCAAGCTGGAGAGCACGCAGGCAAATCTTACGAGATTGTCGGACATAATAGCTGAAGTGAAAAGACAGATTAACTCACTCGATTATCAAGCAAGAAAAGCGCGGCAGTACCAAAAATATAGAGAACAACTGAAGCTTCTGGAAATAAGACGGCTGATGAAAAATTACGCAAGAATAAAAGAAGAGTCCTCCCAGGGAGAAGAAAAAATAAGTTCGCTTTACTCTGAGGCGGAGAGGTTAAATAATGAGTGTAAACAAAAAGAAGATTCAACTTTACAGCTGCGGCGGCAATTAAGGGAAAAAGAAGAAGAACTAACGAGGACTCAGAGAGAACTGTTTTCCCTGTCCAGCGAAATTAGCCGATTCCAGGACCGGCTTCTTCTGGGAAAAGAAAGAAAGGAAGAGATAGAAGGAGAAAGAGCACAATTGAGGGGACAGATAGAAGATGGTACGAGTAAAATCTCTCTGCTGGATGAAAAAATTTCTCAAACAGAAAAAGAACACGAAAAATTAGCCAAACAACTTGAGGAGACCAACTCGGCCTTCTCTTCCAAAGAAGAAATTCTTCGCTCCCTTACAGAAAGACTCGTACATTTAAGCACTTCTCTTGAAGAAAGAAAAGAAGCTGTGGTGGAACTGATGAATAGAACAGCTCAGACTCGGAATCGGTTAATCAGTTTGGAATTGGACAGAAAGAGTCTACTTTCCAGGAAGGAGAAGTTGAATGCCGAGGAAAAGCGCAGAAGGGAAGACAAAGAAATTCTCCAGGGCGAAATCTCCGGCAAACAGGAACAAGTGAATAAGGAAAACGAGAAATTGGCGGAGATAGACGAGAGGAACAATCTTTTAGTAAAAGAAAGAGACTCCGTCTTAGAAAGCCTTAAACAGGCGATAAATAAGGCTGACGAGATACAACAAAAATATAGTCTCAGGTTAGGTCTTATTCAATCATCGAGTGAGTTGAGCGGAAAGGAAACCTTAGTGGAAGAAGTTTTAGCCAGAGGATTTCCTGGTGTATACGGGACTGTAGCTAGGTTAGTCAGTTTTCCTCGCGAGTACGAAGTGATTCTGGAGAAACTTCTCGGCGAACGACTACAATACCTTGTTTGCGAAGATACTGAGAGCGCATTAGCAGTAATAGAATATCTAAAAAGAGAAAAGAAGGGTTACCTTACTTTTCTTCCCATTAAGGAATTACCTGTGTCAAATCCTGGCCCGGTAATCCCTCAGGACGTTGTAGGGATACCCCTTTTAGAGAAATTAGGGTATGAAAAGAAGTATCAGAAAGTGATGGAGTTCCTTCTGGGCAACATTTTTTTGGTGGAAAGTCTCGACCAAATCGACCCCGCGGAAACGAGAAATCGCCAGGAAGAAAAGAGCAAAAAGGAAATAATCTTTCTCACAAAGGAAGGGGATATTTTAACTTCTTCGGGGATTCTTTCTGGTGGCAGTCGGGAATTCCTGGAGGAGAATATTTCAATCCGCAATAAAAAGATTAAAGACTTGGAGAGAGAAATCTCTCAATTAAAAAAGGAACTGGATAAGATAATTGAACAAAGGGCGAAATTAGAAGAGAAAATATCCGATGTAAATAGACAGATAGAGAAAAATAAAGAACTCTCCAGGAATACACAGATTAGTATTGCCCAGCTGGCAGAAATAATTTCGCAAAAGGAGGAACTTAAGAAAAGGCTCGATTCTGAAATTAATCTGCTTATTGATGAACAAAGTATCATAGACAAAGATATATCTACCGGCGCTGGCGACGTTGAACAATTAACTAATGACCAGAAAGCGGGAGAAACATCTCACGAGGAAATCCAGGAGATGATAGACGGATTGGAGAAGGACCACCATTCCGTGGCTGAACAGGAGAAAGAGGAAAGAGAAAAAGTCGTAGGGTTAAAAATACTCAAGACACAACTTGAGGAAAAAGAGCGCAATCTGCAATCTGAAAGGTCGCACCTGGAAAGTGAGAGAGAAGGCCTGTTGAATTTGATAGATCAGAGAAAGGAAGCGTTGGCTAATCTGGAAGGCAAGGTAACCGGCATAGAGGAAATAAAGATTTCCGGAGAGAAAGAGATATCGTCTCTTTCTGAATCCAAAAATAGACTGGAAATAGAACTGAAAAGATTACAGGAAGAGAAAGAAAAGATTAACCAAAGTTTGCAAGAAGAAGAGAGTATTCTGGGGCAAAAGAAGGGTGAACTATCAAGGATTGAAAGTGATTTAACCCAGGAAAAGATAGATAGTAACCGCTTCTCTCTAGAGCTCGGCCAAATTAAGGAAAGATTGACAGAGGAATACAGTCTTTCCCTGGAAGAAGCTTTAAACACGGTTTCCCAGGCTCCTGTTGATACTTCAGAGGATTATGGAAGGGAGATAGAGAAGTTGAAACACAGGATTGAAACAATGGGACTGGTTAATCTCGCTGCTCCCGAAGAGTATGAGACGCTAAATGAGCGTTACAAATTTCTTAAGAGCCAGGAGGAAGACTTAATTAAGTCGTCGGAAGACCTGCGCAAAGTCATAAGCAAAATCGATGGAACTACCCGTGCAAATTTCAAGAAAACATTCACCAGCGTGCGGAATAATTTCCAGAAAGTATTTACCCAGCTCTTCGAAGGAGGAGAAGCTGACCTGGTGCTCACAAATGAAGAGGATTTATTGGAAACAGGAGTGGACATCGTTGCCCAACCGCCAGGCAAGAAACTTCAAAACATCTCTCTCTTATCAGGCGGAGAAAAAGCCCTGTGTGCCATCGCCCTTCTATTTGCTCTATTTATGGTTAAACCTTCGCCTTTTTGCGTCCTTGATGAGGTCGATGCTCCACTGGATGATGCCAACCTGCAGAGGTTTACTATGCTATTGAAAGAATTTGTAAATAAAGCACAATTCATCGTTGTAACCCACAACAAGAAGACTATGGAGATGTCTGACGTTCTTTACGGGATTACTATGGAAGAATTTGGCATCTCCAAACTCATCTCTGTAAAATTCCAAAAGCCGAGCCCCGCCTGAAGAATCTTCTGAAAAACGTTCGTATGGCTTGTTCCCATAGAAATTACGTTATAAGGGGTTACATTACTGGCGAATTATGGACAGAGTAAAGATTTCAGATATATTTATTGACAATCTAGAATGGGATAGAATAAGAGACGCCGTAAGAAAGTTCATTGGCAGTCAAAAAGCACAACAGATAATTACTGCCAATTCTTTGATGGTGAATTATGTGGCAAGAGAGCCCGAATTGAAGGGCGCTTTCCATAACGCTGGCCTCGTCCTTGCCGATAGCGTGGGCATTGTCTGGGCATCGGAGTTTCTGGGTTACGGAAAACTTGCGCGCATACCGGGCATAGAACTAATGTTGAAGTTTTGTCAACTGGCAGCTTCCAAAGATTACTCAATATATTTATTAGGCGCGCGTGAATCCGTATTAAAGAAAGCAGGAGAAAATCTAAAGAAAGAATTTCCCGGGCTAAGAATTGTGGGGATGCACCATGGATATTTTACAAATGGTGATCGCCATAGAATCCTGAAAGAAATAAAGAATGTCAAACCCGACTTTTTATTTGTAGGAATGGGCACACCTCGTGGAGAAAAGTGGATTTACCAGAACCTGGAGCAACTAAACGTTCCTGTATGTATGGGGATTGGCGGTAGCCTGGATGTGATTTCTGGAAGGTTGAGGAGAGCACCCGCATGGCTTCGCCAGGGAGGATTTGAATGGACCTACCGCGTGCTCCAGGAACCGTGGCGGGTTGTTCGCCTGCCGGGATTATTAAGTTTTGTCTGGAAAATAATGAAACAGAAATGGAGAAGGTAATCTATGGATATGAAATATGGCATCATTTCTGATATTCACAGTAATCTGGAAGCATTGAATATAGTCCTGGATTACCTTAAACGCAGGGAAAAGATAGACCGATTTATCTGTTGCGGTGACATCGTTGGATATGGCGCGAAACCAAATGAGTGCACAGAGATTATTCGACAGTTGGATAATTGCTACACGGTCGCTGGCAATCATGATTGGGGAACTATCGGTTTAGAAGACACCAGTTTCTTTAATCCCATTGCATTGGCAGCAGTAGAATGGACTGGCCGCCATTTAACCAAAGATAACCGAAATTACCTTGAAAAACTTGCTTCGCAGATAGAACAAAGTAATTTTCTATTGGTTCACGGAAGTCCCAGGGACCCTATTAATGAGTACATCTTTGAAGAAAGAACTTTTCTGGCAAATCTTCCCAGAATAAAGAAGAATATCTGTTTTGTGGGACACACTCACGTTCCTCTATGTTTCTATGCCAAAACTCCACAAGACATCGAGGGAATTCCGCTCGATGATGGAACGGTTCTGGAAATAAATCCATCATATAAGTATCTTATAAACTGTGGAAGTGTTGGCCAACCCAGGGATGGTGACCCCAGGGCAAGCTGTGGGATTTATGATGCGGATACAAATATTCTCAGGATAAAGAGAATAGACTATGATGTTGCTAAAACCCAGGAAGAAATTTTGAGTGCAAAGCTTCCCACACCTCTTGCTGTCAGACTGGGATACGGCAGGTAGTTAGAAGATTCCCTCTCCCCTTAGGGGAGAGGCAAAGGGTGAGGGGAAAAATTACTTGACAAGAAGTAAAAGATTTGTTACTTTTAGGTAAGAAAAGAGTCTTCGGGATAGGGTGAAACTCCCAATCGGTGGTGAAAGTCCACGACCCCCCGATAAAATCGAGGGTTGAACTGTTGAAATTACAGTACCGACGGTGAAAGTCCGGACGGGAGAAGATTCCAGTAAGGAGTCTAATAATAAATAATGTAAAATCTCCCTCGCTTAAGTGAAGCGAGATATCCCGAAGAAATATTCTTCGGGTTTTTTTTATTAAGATGAGGATGAATCCTCAAAGTGAATTACAGTTTATGCATAAGGCGATAGCCCTTGCCAGAGAAGGCTCATTCAGGGTGAGCCCCAATCCTAAGGTTGGCTGTGTTCTGGTTAAGAAGGGTAAGGTTATTTCCCGGGGGAGGCACGAGCACTTCGGGGGTGCACATGCTGAGATTAATGCGTTGTGGGAGGCAGGGGTGAGAGCCAGAGGCTCTACGATGTTTATTAATTTAGAGCCGTGTGGCCATTATGGCAAGACACCTCCCTGCACGGAAGCAATCCTGAAGGCAGGAGTTAAAAAGGTCGTTGTAGGAATGGTTGACCCTAATCCTCTGGTAAAAGGAAAAGGGTTAAGGGAACTGAGAGCCAAAGGTATTAAGATAAAACTAGGAGTGTTAAGAGAGGAGTGCGCTAAACTGAACGAGCCATACATAAAATATATCACCCGGGGAATACCTTTTGTGATTCTGAAATCGGCAATGTCTCTAGACGGGAAAATAGCTACGCAAAAGGGAGACTCCAAATGGATTACCAGCGAAGCATCCCGCAAATACGCAAAAGCGCTACGTAGTCAGGTAGATGGCGTCCTGGTAGGAATAGATACGGTGATAAAGGATAATCCCGGGCTTCTTGCTAGCAGTTCCCAAAAGAGGCCCATCAGAATAATAATGGATAGCCACCTGCGAATCCCTTTGGATGCACGGGTCCTAAATTCCCGGGCTCCCACCATAGTAGCAACCGGGAAGGGAGTGGATAGGAAGAAGATAGAGCGTTTGCAAGCCAGAGGTATCGAAGTCCTCCAGATACCGCGATGGAAAAAACATCCCCGTAGAGGTCTTGACCTCAAATTTTTAATGAGAGAATTGGCTAAAAGAGGAGTAACTTCTATCCTCATCGAGGGCGGAGGTAGAGTCAATGCTTCGGCATTAGAGATGGGATTGGTGGATAAGGTTCTCTTCTTCATTGCTCCCAAAATTGTTGGTGGAGAAGATGCGATTACTGCGGTAGAAGGTGAAGGCATAGACAGGATTGGACAGGCAATAAGATTGAAAGATACCAAAGTCAGGAGATTTGGCGAGGATATTCTATTTGAAGGATATATCTGAGAGGTGAGAAAGTTTCCTCTACCCCGGTAGAGAGGGGATAGTTAGGATACAAGGATAAGCGGATGTTTACTGGAATAATCGAAAAGATAGGAACGGTAGTAGAGAAGAGCCACAGTAGAATTACTATAGAAACTGAATGGAAAGATTTAAAAGTGGGCGAATCAATTTCTGCCAGCGGTGTCTGTCTTACAGTTGCCGGGAGCGAGAATTTTGGACCATTGGGACGATTCACTGCAGACTTATCTCGTGAGACTCTGGAAAGCACCACGCTGGGCAGTGTAAACATTGGAAGCAGAGTAAATCTAGAGAGAGCATTGAAATTAGGAGAACGGTTGGGAGGACATTTCCTCAGCGGCCATGTGGATGGCCGGGGAAAGGTGAAAGCAATTGCAAGAGAAAAAGAGGGAAAGCTTTTCCAGATCACAACTTCTCCAGAAATTCTTAAATATATTGTTTCTAAAGGGTCGATTGGCGTAGACGGAATCAGTTTGACTGTAGTAAAAGTAATTAATGGTACAAGTTTCTCTGTCTCTATTATTCCTCACACCGAGAAAGTTACCACTTTTGGTCTTCTGAAAGTGAACGATTCAGTAAATATTGAAGTCGATATGTTAGCAAGGTATGTCGAGAATCTAATTAACAAGAAAAAAGAGAAATCTGGTATAACCAAGGAATTTCTCTTAGAAAAAGGATTTTTATGAAGTTTAACACAATTTCGCAAGCGATAGAATATATTAGAAAAGGCAAAATGGTCATCGTTATTGACGATAAGGAACGGGAGAACGAAGGCGACCTGGTGATGGCAGCATCGAAAGTGACTCCTGAGGCAATAAATTTTATGGCCAAATATGGTCGGGGACTAATTTGTCTGGCGATTGTCGGGGAACGGCTGGATAAGCTGGGAATAAAACCGATGGTGGCTAATGGAGTGGAATTACGTGAGGCAGCATTCACTGTTTCTGTTGATGCCAGGAAAGGGACGACTACGGGAATTTCGGCTCACGACCGGGCAACTACGGTAAAAGCAGTAATCAATCCCAAAATCAAACCTTCTGACCTTTGCAGTCCTGGACATATCTTTCCTCTCCGCTATCAGGAGGGAGGCGTACTGGTGCGCGCGGGTCATACTGAAGCAGCGGTAGACCTGACGAAGCTGGCAGGTTTATATCCCGCCGGGGTAATTTGTGAGATAATGCACGAAAATGGTAGGATGGCCAGGACGCCCGAACTTCTGCGTTTTGCCAGAAAACATAGGATGGCTATCATTACCATTGCTGACTTGATTGAGTATCGCCGGCGAACGGAGAAATTCATAAAAAGGATAGCCGCTGCCGGATTGCCTACAGAATTTGGCGAATTTAGAATAATTCTGTATAAGTCTCTTCTGGACAATGAACATCATCTGGCTCTGGTAAAAGGCGAAGTAAAAGGCAAGAAGGACGTTCTGGTGAGAGTCCACTCTTCCTGTTTAACCGGTGATATTCTCCATTCTTTACGTTGCGATTGTGGCTCCCAGTTGCATCGAGCAATGGAAATAATTGAAAAGAAAGGTCAAGGGGTCATATTGTATATGCATCAGGAAGGCAGGGGCATTGGGTTGGTGAACAAAGTAAAAGCATACGAACTTCAGGACAAAGGTTTAGATACAGTGGAAGCCAACAAAGTTTTAGGCTTCAAACCAGATTTGAGAGATTATGGCATTGGTGCTCAGATACTTGCAGACCTGGGACTGTCCACCATAGCTCTTCTAACCAATAATCCCCGCAAGATTGTAGGAATAGAAGGTCATGGATTGAAAGTAACCAGAAGAATTCCCCTGGAAATAAGGCCCACCAGGATAAATAAGAAGTATCTCCGGGTCAAAAAAAGGAAATTAGGCCACATGCTCGAAGTTTGAACTAGAGGAGTTCCCTCTCCCCCAGGGGAGAGGAGATATAATAATAAAGGAATAACTTTGTAAAGAAGTATTAAAAAAGCAGAGGAGGAGGGAAAGATGGCTAAAGTGCATGCGGGAAAGATGGTGGCGAAAGGAAAGAATTTTGGGATTGTAGTTTCCAGGTTCAATGAGTTCATCAGCCAGAAACTACTGGACGGGGCTCTGGACGCTCTAAGAAGGCACGACGCTGATGAAGAGCGGATTGAAATTTTCTGGGTTCCGGGTTCTTTTGAAATTCCTTGGGCAGCAAGGAGGATGGCAGCGAGCAAGAAGTATGATGCGGTATTGTGTTTGGGAGCAGTTATCAGAGGCGATACACCACATTTCGATTACATTGCCAGCCAGGTGGCTAAAGGTATAGCCCAGACTTCTCTCACCACGGGTGTGCCCACTCTGTTCGGCATAATCACTGCCGATAATCTGGAACAAGCTATCGAGAGGGCGGGAACCAAGGCAGGCAACAAAGGTGCCCAGGCAGCATTGAGTGCAATCGAAATGGTGAATTTACTGCCAATGATGGAATAGTAGTACAAAGTTGGTCTATTCAATTTAAAGGTGGTAAATATGGGACTACGTCGTTTATCCAGAGAGTATGCTCTGCAAATCTTGTATGCTGTAGATGTTTGTAAATTAGAATCAGAAGACGCCCAGAAATCCTTCTGGAAAGACCGCAAATCTGGCAAAAAAGTTCTGGAGTTTGCCACAACTTTGGTGGAAGGGACATTAAAGAATTTGCCCGAAATCGATTCTTTAATTAGTAAGTATGCGCGCAACTGGGACATACACAGGATGGCTTCAATTGACCGTAACATTCTGCGCCAGGCTACTTTCGAAATTCTCTATCTTCTCGACATACCAATCAATGTGATAATTAACGAAGCAGTGGAACTGGCGAAAAAATATTCTACTGAAGAATCAGGGAAATTCGTTAACGGAATTTTAGACAAGATAAGAGAATCCCGGAGTGTGAAAGATTTGAAGGAGTGAAGTTATGGCGAAACTTGAGGAAGTCAAAAGAAAAGTAGAAAAACTGAGAGAAGAAATTCGCCACCACGATTATCGTTATTATGTTCTTAACCAACCAGAGATTTCCGATAGAGAGTATGATGATTTAGTAAAAAAATTAGAAGAATTAGAGAAAAAGCATCCCCAGCTCATCACACCCGATTCACCCACCCAAAGAGTAGGAGAGAAACCACTCATAGGTTTCAAAACAGTTAGACACCGTGTTGCCATGCTTTCCCTCGATAATACCTATTCTTCCCAAGAGATAGAAGAATGGGATAGGAGAGTTCACAAAGGATTGCCCGGGGGAAAGGTAGAATACATTGTGGAATTGAAAATAGACGGCGTAGGTGTATCGTTGACATACGAAAGAGGTATTTTCCTTGTGGGTGCTACGCGGGGCGATGGGGTTACTGGTGATGATATTACGCAAAACCTCAAAACTATAAAATCTATACCATTGAGATTTCTCACTACCGATAGTTCACAATTACCGGATTTGATTGAAGTTCGAGGAGAAGTATTCATGGAGAGGGACGACTTCGAGAAATTAAACGCAGAAAAGAAGAAAAAAAGTGAAGCTCTTTTCGCCAATCCCCGCAATGCTGCTGCAGGCTCTCTAAAACTTCTCGATTCACGGCTCACTGCGGGAAGAAAGTTGAATTGTTTTATCCATTCCTTTGGCACGCTGGAAGGAGGAAAAGTTTACAAGACCCACTGGGAGTTTCTGCAATCTGCAAAGAGACTGGGACTGAGGGTTAACCCGGAGATTAAATTATGCAAGAACATTAATGAAGTGGTTAGGTACTGCGAAAATTGGGAAAATAAGAGAGGAAAATTGGGTTACGAAATCGATGGAATGGTTATTAAAGTAAATTCCTTACCCCAGCAGAAAAGATTGGGTTACACGATGAAGAGTCCCCGCTGGGCTATAGCCTATAAATTTCCTGCCCAACAAGCGACGACTACTCTTGAGGACATCGTCCTCCAGGTCGGTAGAACAGGTGTCATCACTCCCGTGGCTATGCTCAAGCCAGTTGAATGTGCTGGAGTTACCATAAGCAGAGCCACACTGCACAATTTTGACGAGATAAAAAGGCTCGACGTGCGAATTGGAGACAGAGTTATTG
>JABAOH010019695.1_pt1 | contig 21552 bp, 13 predicted proteins | sample 7062181 | NCBI WGS metagenome assembly JABAOH01 (sample SAMN14538630, study PRJNA623070) | marine sediment metagenome | biome: marine biome [ENVO:00000428]; feature: marine pelagic biome [ENVO:01000023]; material: deep marine sediment [ENVO:00002113]; isolation source: pool of 5 deep marine... | reverse complement strand
TTGCCTTTATTCCTCTGATCTCCCCTTTACTGTCGAAGGAAATCTTGTTTATGAATACGTAATCGAAAAATTCTTCGTAATCCGGGATCAGTTTTTCTATGAGGAAATCAATGCTCCCTGATATTATTGCGGTTTTGATTCCTTTCTCTTTCAAGGCCTTCAGGGTCTCGATCGCTCCCCTCATCACCTTTGCTCTCTCCACCGCCTTCAGCATTGTTTCCCTGTTTGCTCCGTGTTTTTTAAGAAGCTCCGTATCGATATCAGCCCACTGCTGGTAGATTATCTTTTTGGAGAGGAATTCCTCCTTCGCTCTTATCCTCTCAGGACTATTCTGGAGATCGAAGAATTCGTGGAGGGTTACCCATATAAATTCTATATTATCTATTAACGTTCCGTCAACGTCAAAAACAACAAGTTTGTATTTCATCCCATCACTTTTTTGACTCTGTCAGGTATTTGCCCTGGCGGAGCGTTATGAAAGGGAGGGCTGAATCCTTTAGCCTTTTTATCAGTCCCTTGTCCTGCGTGCACGCGATGTATTCCTTGGTCTTCGCCAGACGGAGGATCTCATCATCCGCCTTCCAGCCTCCGGCCTTTAAAATAACCACTTCCCCCTTTCTTATGAACTCCAGTCCTATCCTTGCGTTTCTTCCTTCCTTTCCCTTGGAAACAGCGAGCCTCTCCAGTTCGCGGATAACGAGTTCTATTGTGAAGACCTCTGTGTAACCCAGACCGAGCAATTGAGAGAGTATGTCAACCCCGAATTCGCCGGGTATCATGAGAAAATTCGTGTCCAACAGAGCCTTCATATCGAGTTGTTGTCGAGCAGAAATAAATACGTTTTAGAACATAGTATTATATTGGGTGTTATCGGTATGGTGAGATTGGAAAAGGTTGTTCTGCAGGGTTTCAAATCATTCAAACGTCCGACCAGCATGGCCTTTCCCTCGAACTTCGCCGTGGTGACAGGACCAAACGGGTGCGGGAAGTCTAACGTCGGGGATTCCATATCCTTTGTTCTGGGAAAAACCTCTCCAAAACATCTGAGGGCGAAGAAGGCGCAGGACTTGATATTTCACGGAAGCAAGAACAAAAAACCTTCCGATTACGCAAAGGTCAATCTCATGTTTTCCAACGGCAGCAAGGTTCTACCCTTTGATGAGAAAGAGATCAGCGTTAGCAGACGATTGAACAAGGCAGGGATTTCTTCCTACAAACTGAACGGGAAAATATCGACACGCCAGCGAATCCTTGACATATTCATACAGGCCAGGATGAACCCAGGAGGGCACAACATGATAAGACAGGGGGATGTGACAAAGGTGATAGAGATGAACCCTGTTGAGAGGAGAGAGGTAATAGATGAGATCTCCGGGATAAAGGAGTATGATGAGAAGAGGAACCATGCCTTGAAACAGCTCGAAAAGGTCGAGGAGAAGGTAAGGGAAGCGGAAATCATACTGGAACAGAAGGAGGAGATAATAGAAAAAATGAGGAAGGACAGGGATTCCGCTTTGGAGTACAGGAACCTCACCAATGAGCTCGAACTGGTTAAATCCACGATAGTCTGGAAAGAGTTCACGTCCTCTGAGAAGAACATAGGGTCTCTCGAAAAAAACATAGAGGAGAAGGAGGGAGGCTTGGAAAAACTGGAAAAGGAGATCAAGGGAATAGACAGGGAGATGGAGGAGAAGGACAGAGAGATGGAAAGCCTCATGAAAGAGGTTATGAAAAAGGACCAGGTGGAAATAACAAAGAAGATTTCGAAGATCGAGTCTTCGCTGGACAGCAAAGAAAATCTCATCCGCTCAAATGAAAGGGAGATCGAACGTCTGACCGAGATGGTGAAGAACCTGAGCACGATGAAGGGAACACCCGACCACCTGAAACCTGTTCTCGAATTGAAGGGTGTTCATGGTTTCGTAAAGGATCTAATAATAGTTCCTGATAAATACAGGGTTTCGGCCGAGGTCGCCGGGGGAACGCACATGAATGATATAGTTGTCGATACGTTGGGAACGGCGATACACTGTGTGAAATACCTGAAGGAGGAGAAGATAGGAAGGGCTCGCTTCCTCCCCCTGGACAAGATACGTTCTTCCCCTAAACCATCTCTCCCGCAGGGAACCCTAGGCTGGTTATCGGAATTAATACACCATGACAGGGAATACATTCCCGTTGTGGAATACGTGTTCGGAAGGACGGCCTGTGTTAACGATATAGACAAGGCGAAGAAGATAGCGGAAAAGAACCGCATCCGGATGGTAACGATTGACGGGGACATATTCGAAACTTCCGGAGCGGTTTTCGGAGGGCATTACATAAGGCAGGCGAAACCGGAGACCAAAAAATATCTCAAGGAGAAGGAGAAGCTGGATGAGGAGAACCATATACTCAGGATGGAAATTGAAGAACTCAAAGAAAAGCTAAAGGAAATGAGAAAAGGGGTGAAAGAAACAGGGACTTTTGATTTTGAAAGGAAAAGGGCAAAAATAAAGGAGGAGATCGAAGCCCTGAGGGATAAGAGAAGCGGGACTTATGACAAGAGGATGAATCTCCAGGAGGAACTGAACAGGTTTAAGATAAACAAGGCGAGGTATGAGGCGAACTTCGATAACCTTCGCATACAGTGGGAGGAGCACAAAAAAACATGGAAGTCCCTTGAGAACAAGGAAATCTACCAGAAGAAGAGCGTATCTTCACTCAAGGACAGGGAGAAGGAAATACTTGAAAGCATCTCCTCGATAGGTCCTGTCAATCTGAAAGCGATAGAGGAATTCGAAATCCTCTACGAGGAGTTTGAGGAGTTCAGGGAGAGGGTTGAGAAGATCTCGGAGGAGAAGGAGAGCGTTATAAAGAGCATAACAGAGATAGAGAACCGGAAGAGGGAGGTGTTCATGCAAACGCTCGAGGACATGGGAAAGCTCTTCAAAAAAATATACAGTGACCTGACGAAAGGGGAGGCGGAGCTTGGTCTGGATGATCCAATGGATATAAATTCAGGACTGCTGATTTCGGCGCAGCCACCCAACAAGAAGTTGCTGTACATAGATGCGATGTCCGGAGGGGAAAAGGTCCTGACCGCACTGGCATTTTTGTTTACGATACAGAGATACAAGCCCTCGCCGTTCTACCTGCTCGACGAGATTGATGCCGCGCTTGACAGGCCTAACACGAGAAGGGTTGTTGACATGATAAAGAGCCAGTCGAAAGACGTGCAGTTCATAATTATTTCTCACAACAACGAGATGGTGAAGGCAGCGGATATAGTCTACGGAATATCGATGGAGGACGGGGAATCGAAGGTAATGGGATTAAAACTCCCGGAGAACTAGGGAAATTCTGAAGGTGGTGTTTTCATTCCAGGCATGGGCTTTGGGAGCTTGAACTTCTTTTTCTTCCTCTTTTTTGCGAAAACCACTCCCAGAATCACAACGACTATTACAACTATTACAACAACTATCCACATCCAGTACTTTCCAATATCTATCGTTACGGGCGTTACTTCTGGGGGAGCTCCTTTGCAGGTTAATTCCGTTGGGTCGCATCCGTACTCGCACGTTTCTATCGTTCTCCACCCTGTTCTGTCCTCACTGCACTCCTGAAGATCATTCCCCTCGCACCTCTTCTCACCTGCTATACAAACCTCACCAGGTGGGAGACCCTCGTAATTTTCCCCATAGACAGAGGTTTCCGTCTCGTTTATTACAGAGGCGCCCACCTCCTGATCAACAGAGTACGTTATTATGATCTCCTGGTTGGGATTCATTCCACTGTAAAGGAAAATGTATTCAGGATCCTTTTCAACGATCTCGATCTTCGCTCCCGCAGCGGTTACGGTTACGTTGTCCGAACTTGAAGCGAAGGTTTTCGGGATCTTATCGTGAACTACGAAATTCTCGACTTTCCTGTCCCCTTTGTATTTCATTCTCATGGAGAGTTCTGATTTGCCTCCTTCCGCCTTGAAATTCCTGGTAACCTCAACATTGGAGGTTATGGAGTTCGATAACCTGATCAGGTTGCTTATCGCGTTTTCGCTAAGCTTTCCTTTGGCAAGGACCTTTTCGATCGCTGTCTGAAGTTTCGTGTTGTTTCTCAATCCAACACCTGGAACGAGCTCCGGCCTTCTACTTGCGTTCTTTGCCTCTCCCGGTCCTCCTCCCATGGTTCCGCCACCATTACCGTTTCCCGGTGGTCCAGCTCCGCCAATTACGGTTATTGAAAACGAGTCTGATGCGGAGTCGGCGTTGGAAGCGGAGACTGTGAACGTGACTGTCTGGGATCCTCCGGTTGAAGCCTTGACAACGCACGTGTCTCCGACATTCGCGCCTTCGTCTATCTCGGAAACAGAACATCCTGACTGAAGGCTCATTCCGGTCCCGCTTACATCTATGTCGACGTTTCTTGCGGTTGTCTCTCCATTGTTAACCACGTTTATGTTCGAGCTGAAGGTGCTTCCCGCGTTAAGGGAAGAGGTATCTGTTGATGCTGTAATGGAAAGTGAAGGGGGAAGTACGATGTTGAAATTGCTGCTATCTGCTGATTGAGCTGTGCAGCCACTTGACACAGTAACTTTAATGGATTGAGCTGTCGCTGATTGTGATGCACTCACGGTGGTCCAGCTAACGCTTGTTGCCCCGCCACCGATCGTTTTCTGCGCGTTTTCGCCGGAAAGACTACAGCTGCTGCATCCATCGAAGTTTATTATTCCTGTGGAGCAGTCTCCGGTCCATCCGCTTGCCTCCACTATGAATGTCCTTCCTTTCATCACTTCGTCATTGTCAGCTCCAGATTGGGTCACCGTTGTCTCCACAGCAGCTGACGCTATATTCAACGTCAAGAGACATGTTAAAAATACTGAAAACAGGAAAAGACTTTTATTCAGATTCATGGCATTCCTCCCTTCTGTCCTATTCTGAACCAGTTGTCAATGGTTTCTGTCATTCCCTGATATTCAACATTCAATACTGCAATGTATTCAGCATTGTCCAGCCAGGTCCCGTTTGGTTGTATCTTGAGCATCGCGTATCCCTTGGAATCGGTCACGTTCTGGGTCTGGACCAGTGTAAAGTCACCTGCCGATTCATTTAGTTCCTTGAATGGCTGGCCTCCCCCGAAACGCATGATCTTCGTAAGGCTGACGTTGGCCCCTGGCATTGGTGACTGGGTAAAGTCGAAGACCTTGACAGTAAGTGAAATTGTCTTGTTCTTGTTTAGCTGCCAGATATTTTTCTCGAGAATCATTTTTGTCCCGTTGTATGTCCTGACCTGCCATTCAGCGGACTCCTCCCATGGCTGGCTCTGGTTCCACGGGGCGAATCTTATGTTCCCACCCCACATTCCCTTTGGAGGATTGCCTTCCTGCTCGGGGATTTGTTTTCCTTCACCCCCGTAAAAGTCATAGTACGTATACGTCTCGCCCTGTTGGATTCTGCTGCTGTTGGCCCACCAGGGTTCTGTGATGTTAAGATCATCGTCGACATAAATTCTTGTCAGTTCCTGGTTGCTGTCCTCGAAATCATCGTAGGCAACCATGTAGAAAACATCGTTCATGTCCCCGTCCATGTTGAGATCGACCTGAAGTCCCTGCTGGGATTCATTTATTTTCCCGAAGTACGCAGGCGTTCCGTCACGAACTTTTATATCCATCCCAGGTCTTATCCCGGTCCCGAGCAGACCCGCAAGGTTGGAGTCGTCTGCAATTATTATGCCTTCCCAGGGACCTGGACCAACCCTTGCGATGTACTCGTTAGCAGTGAAGTTTTCCCTGATGGCGTACTTGCTCGCATCGGTAAAGTTCTCGTCCGTATCCATCCAGACCACTTTCGAGATCTCATGGACACCCCATGTTCCTGCCTGGGGGTAGGGCATGGTGTCGTTCGCGAACACCACGTTGTAAATGGTTCCAGACCTGTTTATCGAAACGATAGACCAGCGTGGAGCAGGATTCCCGCCCCAGTCGTCCATTCTGATGTATTGTATGTTCGCGGGGAAGTTAAGGAGCCCTATTGAAGCATTTTCGGTGGAAGTGTTCGTTCCCAAAACATAAAGCATGTAAAATTCGTTCCCCAGGGTTATGTTTATGGTATCACCCTCAGAGTATGCGTTTGCATTCGTGAAGTTGCAGTCTCCCTGCTTGATCCACATCAAGCTATCGTTTGCTATATTTTTGTAAGCATAATACTGACCTTCAAAATTCCGGTCAAGGATATAGGTTTTGTTACCACCGTTTCCTGCACCGGGAGGTTCTTCGAAATTAGAACATGATGGCGGATATCCTCCTAACTCATGTTGTAAAGCTTCCATCACGCCCTTTATCGCGGGTGCTCCCGTATTGTTAATCGTGAACAGTTCCCTAACCTTTACATTGCTTTCCCCTCCTCCGTAAGAATCCACGGTCATGGAAGCGAAACTCGTTATTATCCCGCCGTAACCGGAGTAGCTATCAACAAGGAAGTTCCTAACGACCGTTCTCGGCCACATCCATTCGTTCATCTTCTCTTCCCCGTACACCGTGCTGTTCGCCACCAGCTCGAACTCGTACCTTCCAGATCCGTATCCAAGGGAGGAAATGTTCACTCTGATCTCACCGATTCCGCTCATTTCCACGGGGCTCAGTCCTGTCGAAACGATGCTCATTCCGGTTTCGGTCTTCACCTTCATGTTCGGAATACTCACATTCGCTGCTATCGGGGTTCCAGCAGGAGATTTTATGATAACAGGTATTGTGACGTTATCCCCTATCTTCGAATCGCCCAGCTCAGGCCAGTCACCGGTTGCAGAGGGGTCGTATAGCATCACCCTGTTCGCCCGTGGGTCTATGCTCAACAACGTCAGCTTATCGCTACCCATTCCAATCTGCCTGTTCATCCTGTTGTTATCGTTAACGTCGATTATCGCAGACATGTTGGTGAAATTCCATTTCTGGTTGTAATTGGAAGCGAAAGCGAGCTTGTCGTAACCGTTGCTGGAATCGATTATCAGGAAGAAGACCGTCCCGTTTTTAAAACCATCTCCGTCAAGGTCAAGTCCCTCCTTTTGTTCAGAGAACTTGTTCTCGAAACCCATCTCCTCTTCCATCAGTTCACCGATCCATATCTTCCCGCTCGTGGAGAGCGATGTATTGACCATTATGCCATGGGTAAGGATGTTCTGTCCCTTTAGCGTGACCTTGCTCTTGCTGATCGATATGATTTCCCATTCTCCCCCGTAACCGTCGTTTATAATACTCCCTACCGCGACAGGACCCTGTTGCGTTCCATCGGTGAAGTTCGCGAAAGTGGAATTCGGGTAAAGCCACACATGCGTTGTGTTGTGATAGACGTAGGCAGGCCTTTCGGTTATGCCCATCGTGAACTCGAAAGAATCCTCATGCGGCCAGCCCTGGTCCCACATGTCCCCGACAATGTAGCTGGGGCCATGATAGAATGTTGAATAATTGACGTGGCCTGCAGGGGGGATTACCTTCAGAACTCCGCCGCTAAATTCGTTCCTCGAACATATCGCGTCCTTGTGTTTTATTCTTAGGTAGTTCGGTTCGCTCTGCTTGAATTCATACAACACCCATGTAAGGCCAGGATAACTTGAAAGTGTGAAAGAGCTTGTGTTGTCAAGCGTTTGAGAACTCATCAGGTCTATGGATTCGTTAATCCATGCCCTTGTTCCGTTGGAAACAGCGTAAACCCATGCCCCTGGACACGAATCCCCAGGACCGGACGCAGGCTGCCATCTCCCGCCGTCATCCGTGTTAATGCATATTCTGTCCGCATAATAGGTGCCATTGACAGTCTTGTTATCGGGAATTGTGAGGTTGGTCGGGCTTCCGCCAATGTTCACACAAACTACGTTATTGCCCGATCCTTGGCACATATCGCCCTGGAAACGCATATCGTTATCACATCTGTCTTCGCCGTTCCATGCCTCTAGTATGTTGTCAGGTGTGCTCTGATCCATCGTCCACGCCTCGTAAATCAGCGGGACGGAGAACAGCAGGTTCTTTATCTCGAACTCGTATTCTCCGTATTGGCTGCTTCCGCTGTTATCAACAACTTTGAATCTCATAAAGTGTTGACCGGCAGATAGCTCTGAAAGGAATATGTCAATCCAGCAGGATTGAGTAGATCCCGTACAGTTGTTGGTGTAGTTCTGCCCGAACCTGAACTTTATCGGTCTCCCTGCCTTCTCTGAAAACATCTCCTCCACCGTGACGTTCGTTATGTTGTGAGGACTGTAATCGAAATTGGAGGCGTTGAATATGAGTGTTAGGTTCTCAGAATTCGAATAAACCGGGGGCCACTCAAACATCTTTGTCGGGGGAACCGTCACGTAATTCATCACGTACGAAGCCACGGTTATGCCCTTAGATCCTATGTCTGTCCCTGCTCCCTGGGCAGTGACGCGAAGGTTTAACCTGTATCTGCTTTCCTTTATGCTGCCCGAAGTTGAAAAATTAATCAGGTAGAATTCGTAATCTCCCCATTCCTCGCTTATGGTTTCAGGCCCGAGTTCTGTGACATCGTAATCTGATTCAGGAACCGTAATAGGCGGCCACACTCTTTCGTCCTGTATGCCTTCCGGGACAATATCTGAAATCGTGAGTGGTGTAGGTGGCGACATTGGAGTAGGTGGTGAAAAAGCGGCAACCCCGAGGAGTGTGCTTCCTCCAACCGGAACCGTAACGTCGCCGGGTCCCGGTCCCTTGCCTCCTTCTTTTCTCGTGTAATTCCCTCCCTGTTCTTCAACTCCGAAAACATCAACCCAGAAGTTCCGGATCTCAAACCATCCCCATCCGTAATAAGTCTCGGTGGTTCCCGGTCTTTGCAAAACAACATCAACACCATACCATCCTGTTGGCAGGTTTATTGGGCTTATTATGATTGTAGCTCCAGAGGTTGAATTCGTAACAACCCCTGTTGTGACCGTGTAATCCACACCTTCCTCCATTTCCTTGAAGAACTGCTCGTTTCTAAGGGAGCTTATGTTCGCTACGAGACCCGTGCATCCCGTACAGCTTGGTGTGCTTCCCTTTCCGTACTGTGAAGCCATATCTATGTCCATTATGGTTACGCTAAGGGTTATGTTCTCCCCGGCCTTCACATACCAGTTTCCTTCGCTCACACTTTGCAGGCGAGCGAAGATCAGATATTTTTTGAGCTCGAAGAACAGGTTGCCCGTTCCTTCCATTATCGTACCGCTTACGTTAGCTGAAAATCTGAACTCTGCAATGTAGAAGCCTTCTTCCGGCGGGGAGGTGAACACGATCTTGTCTCCATCCATGCTTTCGTTCAGCTTTGACTTATCAAAACCAGTCATTTCTGTGAAGGCATTCCTTCTCTCAGGCCATTCCTTCCACATTTCAGTGAATTTTGCGTTGAGTATCTTATCAGCTGTGAGCAGTTCGTCCGTCACCATGTCACGGATTTCGAGTTTCATGCGGACAGTGGAATTCGGAGCGAGGAAGCTGAATGAATCCCCCTTGAAGTCCACGGTAGAACCCATTGCTAACAATCTCTTCATGCTGAAGGTCGCCCCTCCATCAAGGTCCCCTATCGAGGAGTTGCTGAACTTGATCTCGACTTTGTAGTTACCTGTGTTCGAGAGATACGAGTTGTTCTGGCCCCAGATCATAATCATGCACTGGTCCTCCATTCCCGGTTCTGGCGGGGGAGGAAGACCTAAAGAATTTGCGAACTGTCCAACAGTCATAGCGCTGAAGTTCAGGGTCGTCAGCTTGTATTTGTTTCCCAGATCATCCTTTACCAGTACATCGAACTGGGAACTATTGCAACTGACTGGAATGCAGGATTGGCCGTCAAAACCGCAGGGCGGGCCACCTGCCTTCATTCCAGAACCCTTTGTTACGTTGATCATGAAGATCAATGCCGATACATTCGAACCGGGAGCAAACACACTGATCATAGTCCCCGGACCAGCCCCCTCATCGATGTATTTAGGATTAATCGTCATCACCATCATTTCAAGACTCTGAACCTTGAAGCCCATATCGAATCTCTCTGTGTCCGGACTCTTCGTTCCTTGAATGTCGACCTTGCATTCACCTGTTAAAGTCAAAGCGGATGTCTCAGCTGTGTAGACCCCTGTTGCACCTGATTCCTGTGTGAAAGCGAGGGAAGAAGTTGAACCGTCCGGTAACATCAGGGTTCCAGTGGGAGCGGAATCGAGATTCATCAGATCCCCGTTCGCATTCCTAGAGACCGCCCACACCTTGACCTTTGAACCCGGAGCAAAGGTCGACATGGGATTTTCAGAAAGATCCGTGACCTTACCATGAAGGCTGAACGATTCAACCCTGAAGACATCTGATGGGGTTTGGTTTACAAGGATCGTGTATTTCCCTGAATTGTATCCTGAAAGGTTTACGGAAACGTTGGCGTATCCCTTGGGTCCTATGTTCACAATTTCTAAATGGTTTAGCTGTTTGTTTTCATTGGCTATGGAAAGATTAACTACGCTGTTCTTCTTTATGTTTCCGTTTTGGTCCATAATAAAAACGAGTATGTAAAGCATATCGGAAGAGGAAAATGTGGGGGAGGTTAGAGGTTCTATCATGTAAACCATTTTCCCTGTTGCAGGCTCTGTATCAGCTATTATGTATTTATGAGTGGAATCTATCCTTAGCATATCCCCTGGTCTCTTTGATGTCTCAAGGAACGGAACGCTCGCGTTGTCCTCCGTATCGTTAAAAAGTTGGAATATTTTATCATCATCCACGTAGACAGTGTCATAAACGCCTGGAGCATTCTCATCCACAACAACGAAGTGATAGTTGTTTCCGTCACCCGTCAGGTTCCCGATGTAACCGTAAAAAATTGTGGCGCTTTTGTTGAAATCCAGAAGTTCTGTAAAATTCCCTCCCGCACCTCCGGTCTCATCGTTGACTTCCGTGCTCGTGTTTATGAAAATGGGATCAAGTGAGCCCATTAATCTTACCACATAGTTGAAGATCTCGCTTACAACCTCGAAGCCGATGTCTACGCTGTCTGTTCCCTGCGATAACGTAAGAGTGTATTCATCCGTGGAGAGTGTCTGGGAATAGGAGTATTCAACCATTCCCGTGGTTCCGTCGCTTATTATGGTGAAATTATCCGCCTGTGTCCCGTTAGATCTATAGGTAACGATTCCCGTTATGTTCACGTCCTGCGTTCTGTTTACTTTCACTATCGCTGTTTCGTTTATTTCATACACGTTCTTGTCCATGAAGGCAAGGAGCGCTTGAGCGGAATTCGAGAGTAATATGAAAAGGAAAACAAAACCTATAATTACATAAAGTGATTTTTTCAAGCGTCCCCACCCTCGGTTTAAACAAACGTTTAAACGCCTATCGGTTTTTAAATGGTTTATGGTATATAAATATTTTCAGAGTTTAAATAATTTTACTTTCACTTTCGGGTGGCTAAAATTCTAACATATCCCCTATTTCTGTTTTGGTTTTTTTGATCATGCCCGAATTGATTTCCAGAACGTATTTACAGGGTTTAGAAGGTCTGTATATCTTCCAGGTTTTTGGATTTTTACCAAGGGGCTTCACGGAATGTTTTATGTCAACGATCCTCTTGTCCTTGCTGATAAAAACTATGTCTATGGGGAAACGCATGCAGAGCATCCATATCTCATGTTTCCTTTCCCTTTCAAAAACCATGAGCAATCCCTTTTCTTTTGTCATATCCTTCCTGAACATCAGGCCCTTGGTTTTTTTCAGGGCGGAATCGGCCCTCTCCAGATCCTTCACAAGGATTTTATTCTTGGTTACGTTTTTCGCAATCATAAAAGAACCAGACAGTTATTTTTTATTAAAAATCTTCAGCTCCAAGCCGGCCTCTCTCAGGGTTTTGACACCTTCTTTCTCAGGATAGTAATCTATGTATACCACTCGTTTTATCCCTGCATTTATTATAGCCTTCGAGCACCACCTGCAGGGCTTTGCGTTCACATATAAAGTCGCGCCCTCCATCCTCAGGGGATCCCCCCTTATTATCGCGTTCTCCTCTGCATGAACTCCACGACAGGTCTCGATCCTTTCGCCCGAGGGGATCTTGAGCTGATCTCTTATGCATCCTATCTCAGAGCAGTGGGGCGTTCCTCTCGGCGCTCCATTGAAACCAGTGGATACGATTATGTTGTCCTTGACTATCACGGATCCTATGTTGTGGCGTAGACAAGTGGATCGCTTGCTGATCTGCTCAGCCATGTTCATCCAGTAATCATCCCATTCGGGACGGGAATTTTTGGTTTTCGATTTCATAGAAATCATATTAGATATTGATATTAATAAATGTGACATTAACTAACAGTTCTCTGCTCCTTTCCCATCTCGTTCAGCTGGTCTTTCACACTTTTCGCTAGTGATGGCCCTATCAATCTTGACAGGCTCTGCAGCGGGATTTTCCTCAGATCAGAAAGTTTACGCAGGCCGGAGTTGTGCAATAGACGGGCTCGAACCCTTCCTATTCCCTTCAACCGGACGAGTGGGAGAAGTTCCTCCCTTATCCCGTACTTCACCCTCAATCTGGTTTTTCGGATGTGGCTGAGCAGGGGTTTCATTGCCATCAGCAGGGCGAGCTCCTGCGTTGCATACAACAACCAGTCCGCGTTCGAAAGTCTTACATGGAGCTCTCCTGGTGTCACGCCGAAATTCTCCAATATTAAATCCTCACCCATCTCGTTCATCCATTCGGAGAAAAACCAGGCGGTCTTTATCGAGCGAAGGTAATCATCGTATTCAATCTCCCAGGGGTTTGGTGGCTTTTCAAGGAGGATTTTTTCATTCTCTTCCAGGATCTCGTTTATCTTCTCAAAATCACGTTTTCTCAAGGAAAGCGAAGGCCTCATTTCGAGCGTGTTCGAAATCATCTGTAACAGAGCGAAAGGATCAATGAATTTCGCTTTTTCGAGGTTCTTTATAATGTAGTTCGCTGTTAAAGGATCGATGTAGAGTTCGGAAACCCTCTTCCCTATCAGGGTTGCCTCGAGCTTTTCGTCTTCCGCGAGCTCACTTGCCTGGCGGAAGGGGTTGTCGTCACCCTCGATCTTTCCGCTCTTGATGAACCTGAAATCCTTCAACATTCCTATCACGTCTTCAAGTTTTTTCCGGAGGACTGAAAGGTCCTCGTACTGGTGAGCGTAAAAGGTTTTCGAGAAGAATTCTAAAAGCCTGTCTCTCGAAAAGGCTATGCCAGATGCTATTAACGCCAGAGAGTGCATTCTGAGAACAGGTTCAACCCCAAGCTTTGATTGGATCTCTTCCGGTTCGCCCTTTATGTAGGTATCGTAGACGTATTCGGCTTCGCCCTTGCTCTTCGCTATCAGGATCGCCTCTCCTTCCTTATCGTATTTGGGTCTTCCTGCTCTCCCCATCATCTGCTGGATCTCTAGGACAGGGATGTAATCGCTTCCGTAGCGGGCGGAAAATCGTTTGAGATCCCGGATAACCACGCGGTAAGCCGGGAGGTTCACTCCCCATGCCAGCGTTGGGGTGGCAGCTATAACCTTTATTGTCCCTTCCTTGAAGCCATCCTCTATTGTTTTTCTCTGGTTGTTCGCCAGTCCCGCATGGTGGAAGGCGACGCCATGAAGAACCTGATTGGAAAGCTTCTCGCATTGGATAGTTGGTCTCTCAACCGCCTTTAAAACATTTTCCGATATTTTCTTGAGTTTCGTTCTTTCTACGTGACCCAGATCATTCTTTACGATATTTCCCAGATTTCCTGCCAGGGCTTCCGTGTTCTTCCGGGTGGAAACGAATATGAGGGTTTGTTTATTTTTTTTCACGGTTTCCTTCGCTATCTCGAAATCCGGAGGGTACTCCTGACCTATTTTCTTTACCCATTTTTTTGGGACGTAGTGTATCTCCCTGTCGAAACAGATGCCTTTGTAAAGTTTGACAGGCCTGTAGTCCGAACGTATTGCCTTCGCATCCAGCCATTCGGCTATCTCCTCATAGTTTCGGATGGTAGCGGATAACGCAATAATCTGGGGATTGACCAGGGATTTGAGTTTCGTTATGGTAACCTCTAACGTAGGGCCCCTGCCAGGATCATTCATCAGGTGTATCTCATCCGCAACAACCAGGCCAACCTGATCTAACCACGGGATTCCGTGTCGGAGGAGGGAGTCAAATTTCTCAGAGGTGACAATTATCAGATCGAACTTCGCTAACCACGGGTCGCTCGCATCCAGATCCCCTATGCTGAGGGCGATCTTCAGGCCAAGGGGTTCGTACTTCTCCTTGAAATCATGGTACTTCTCGCTTGCCAGAGCCCGCAAGGGAACGATATAAACGACCTTCTTTCCCTGATTAATAGCGTTAATGGCAGCGAACTCAGCCACCAAGGTTTTGCCGCTTGCCGTGGGAGCAGCGACAACGAGACTCTCCCCCTCCAAAACCCCAGCATCTAGCGAAGCTTCCTGGACAGGGTTGATTCTTTTGAAGCCTGATTTCTCTAGAACCTGGGAAACAATCGGGTTCATATTATTAAAATAGTAGTTAAAATTAAATTATGAACGCTCGAGTTCACCTTTTAATTTCCGGGGAAGTCCAGGGGGTATTCTTCCGAGCGAGCACAAGAGACAAGGCAGTGGACCTGGGACTGAAAGGATGGATCAGGAATCTGATGGACGGGAAGGTTGAATGCATCGTGGAAGGGGAGAAGGAAAGGATTGAACAACTTATCGAGTTCTGCAAACAAGGACCGGAAGGATCGAAAGTGGATAACATCGAAATAAATTGGGAAAAACCTAAGGATGAGTTCGGAAGTTTTGATATCAGAATTTAATACGTGGGTTCGATTTTTATCTTCTTCAGAAATTTATCAGTTTCGCTTTCTCCCGTTTCGCTGTCATCTTTTATACTCAAAAACATTTCTTCACTTCTAGTATATACAGAGTCAAGAACTTTCACTGCTTCTTTGTCAAATTTTATATCACTCCCCTGGAGGAGTCCTACGGCAGGAATCTTCAGTCCCCTTTCCATAAAGCCTGTGGCAATACCTGCTATCACATTTCCCGCCTTTTTTCCGTATCTACTCTGTACGTATTCCAAAATTCCGTCTTTTATGTTGCCTATAAACATCGCATTCCCCAGACCTACCTGTAGGCCTGTGTTGAAATGCTCGTCATTGTTGAATTTTCCGTAAGGCATGCTATCGACCTATTTTCTAAGAATATGTCAGCAAAATTATTTAAGCGTTTATTAAAAAATTTTTTATACACCGTACTCCACGGTTTCTCCCTTTCCTCCGGGAATGAACTTCTGGAAATCGTCGAGAGGGATCTTTTCGATCCAGATCTTGTCCTCCGGCGTCGCTTTTATCAGGATCTTGTTCTTCATCTCATTCGCCAGTTCGTTCGCTTCCTTATCCCCGGGTTTTATGGTTACGAAATAATTGGTCTGTTTTCTTATGGGCATCACGGGTCCTGCAAGCACTTCGAAATCGTTCTCACTGCCCATCTTCACCCCGACAGATATCTTGAGTTCAACATCCCTGAACCATTCCCTTTGGCCGTAAACCATGAATGCTCCCTTTGGCAGGTATTCACCTGTGGGAGGTTGTTTGGAGACCTGATCAGGACTGACAGCGTAGACATCGACTGTCCCTAGTCCCGAGCCCCAGGCCTTTGAATAGGCTGCAGCGAATTCCGCCGCCTCCTTTTTCGCGTCCAGAGAGACTTCGGAATCTCCCGATTTTATAATAACGAAGGGAGCCCCCTCTATGTCCGAATGGAAAACAAGATCCCTTGGTTCCGTGTATTTCTTGATCAGGACCTCGTTGGATGTCTGGTCCTTGCCTCCGACTATCAGGAAGCCATCACTCGATGTGAACCATCTGAACTTCTCAAACCACTTTCCCCTCTTTTTCACGATCTTGACAGGCTTTTCCTTTTCCATGCTGACCTTGGGTTCTTCTTCTACCTTCTCTTTCTGTTCCTCCATTGCAACGTGTACGCCAGCTATCTTCTTCTTCGCGTGCTTCGATCCCTCGTAATAATCCTCTGCGTTCTCCTCAAGTGATTTCCTGAAGTCGAGTTCGATCTCCTCTCCCCCGAGCTCGACGACCACAATCCCCTCGTGTTCCCTTATCTCTTTGACTGCCTCTGCCTCAGGGGTGGATTCGCTCGAGACCCTTCTCTTTATCTCCTCCCAAGAAAGGCCGGAGGATTTCGCCTTGTTTAGCGCCTCAAGGATTGATTCAACAGTTCCGTAGTGCGAGTAAATGAGATCGGCCTTCGTCCTGGTTTCCTCCTTCTTTCCTGTCCATTTTTCGAGAGCCTCTTCCTGTCTCTCAAGGATTCTTTCCATCTTCTCCCTGTGTTCCTCCCTCACGCTTTCCTCCACCTTTTCCACTCGCTGTATCTGCTGTTCCGAGAAGAATTCGTCCAGGGCTTCCGAGAAATTCTCCTTTTCGCTTTTTACAGGGGATTTCAGGCTCTCGAGACGGAAGGGGGAGACGAAGTCTTCGTAAAGGGTTGGCCTGATTTCCATCTTTTCGAGGGATTGGATTATTTTGAAGAGGTAGATTGATTCGTTGAGGCCGACCTTGCCCGCCTCGGTCTGATCGTCGATCTTCGCCCGCATGCAGACCTCTTTAGCGTATACAGGACCAAGACCTACCTCTTTTGCCAGAAACGCGATCAGTTTCTTCTCCGAGCTTTTCAAGAAATTTCTGAAGTAATCGAAGTTGACGGAGAAGGGATCTATCTTGCTTGGCGGATGTTTGTATTTGATCTTGGGTTTGATGTCCCTGTCCTTCCATTTCTGTATGTACAACGGCATGATTATGTTGTATTCGTTATCGCAAAGGATGACGTTCCCGTCTGAGAATAATTCAAAAATCAGGATGTTCTCATTCGTGCGTATCTCCAGGACCCTGTCAAAACCCTGCTGTCCGATCTGGATTATCTTTTTGTTGTTCAGATGCTTACGAAGGAACAGACAGAAGTTTGGCGGTTCCATGGGAGCTGGTTTTTTGTATGTTGTCAGGAAAATCTTGTTCTTATCCACGTAAAGGAAACGAGAACCCTTGTTGGGAACGAATACCTCGAGAAGGAATTGATGTGAGGTTTTCCCCTCCAGCGAAAGCTTGTACTGGTAGATCTTTCGAAATATTCCGTTAACTAGGGAATCCTTCAGCTCCCTTGCCAAAAACCTTAGATCGAGCGATGTGATTTCTGATTTTTCCATAGTTATTATTTGGTTTAAAGATTTATTATTTAACCGTCTTCAAAACGAAAGGGATCAAACCATTCCCCTTTATGAACAGGCTTCCCTTTGCGCAGGAATACTCATCGAATTTTTCTATCTTGTCAGGTTTTATCCCGTTGCCTGATACCAGGACAGGGACAGGGTCTTTCGTGTGTCTGTAATGCTTGAAGTCCTTTTCACTGTCCGTTCTGTGATCGCTCGTTATTATAACAACGGTCTCTTTCGTATCGATCTTCTTGATAATTTCCCCGAGGTTCTGGTCGATCTTTTCAATGAACTTTGCCTTCCCCTCCCTCTTCGCATCGTGAGAAAGAATGTCCGTCCCGTTTATGTGGAGCAGAACGAAATCATATTTTTTCAAACAATCCAACGCTTCCTTCGTTTTACCATCGAGGTTGGTATCGGGCATTCCGTTAGCTCCAGGTACGGTTGATATGTCCATTCCGAGGAAGCAGGATATTCCCTTTGCAATGGGTATTCCCGCGACACAGCAGGCATTCATCCCGAACCTTTTCTTAAAACTTCTCACCTCTCTCTTAACCCCAACATTTCTTATCAGTATGACATTTGCCGGGATTTTTCTCCTCTTGTTTAAGGGATGCTGCAAAAGTATTTTGTTCGTTTTGAAAACAAATTTGTTAAGGACACTTGCCGTGAATTTGGCTTTTTGATCCCTGGGTTTTACCTGTGGTAGAGGAACGCCAACAGAGTAGGGATCGTTTGGGACAACTTCCTTCGAGAGATTCTCTCCCTTCATGAGAATAACAATCCTGTGGCCTGCCGACTTCTTGATCTCGAAGTGCACGCCATCTATCTCCATCCCGTCCAGTTTCTCTGCCAGCTCCTCCAGACCGGTTTCATCCCTTCCTGCTCTGCGGTCCGTAACATTCCCATTCTTATCCAGTGTTGCGAAGTTAGCTCGAATACATATCTCGTTTTCCTCTGGTTTCAGTCCAACCCCCAGGGCCTCCAGATAACCCCTCCCCGGGTATTCTTCCTTGGAGTAGCAACCGAGAAGGTTCAGATAACCAAAATCAGAATCCACCCTGTTCCCGTAGCCAATATCTATCAACCCGCATATCCCGTTTTTCGCCAACGAATCGATGTTTGGCTTTTTTGCGATCTGGTAGGGGGTTCGCTCCCCAAGATCCGCTGCCCCGTCGAGAATTATCAGCAAAATTTTCATTATTTATTTTATACTCCCGTACTATAAAAAGTATTTCCAGCACCGGCTTTTCTTCGTGAAGGAGCCTGAACTGTTTCCTTGAAAGGCCAAAAGTAAACAGAAAAATTTATACCTTTGTACTATTATCTTTCCAGAATAAAGTACTTCTCCTCTTCCTTCTTGGCAGGCAATTTCTCCAGCTCCATTTTTCTTTCTTTCCCTACCCTCATTATGTCAAGTTCTTCAGCGAGTTTAAGCGCCCTGTTAAACTTGCCTGTCTTCCTTGCGTATAACTTGAAGAGCACGTCCCCTCTCTTAACCTTGTCTCCAAGTTTTTTCATGATGACCATACCGGCTTCCTTGTCTTTGGGAGCTCCAGCATCCCTTGCTATGATATCAACGTCCTTGTTGCTTATCCATAAAACACGACCGGAACAGGCTGATTTGAACTCCGCGGTCTTTGGGCCGGGAACCAGATCACTTGGTTTTACGTCGGGGTTTCCTCCCTGTGCTTCGATTATCTCTCTGAGTTTTTTGTATGCCTTTCCCGTGTTCACAATGTGAAGTGCCGCCTTCTTCCCGTTTTTAACACCGGAGAATTCTAGTAAGACTCCTGCAAGGGTTGTTGCCTTGTCAATGAGGTCTTTCGCCCCTTTCCTGTGGTTCATGAGTGTTTGCAGGGCTTCCCTTGCCTCAAGTACTGGTCCGACAGCATGACCTATGGGTTGTTCACCCAGTGTGGAGACACAGTTTATCTTCATGTTCAGTTTTTTGCCAATATCTATGAATTTCCCCGCGAGGAGTTCGAACTCCTCGTTTGTGGAAACCTTCGACTCCCTTCCTGTCGGTATATCTATCACCACATACTTTGCATTCACGGCCTTCTTCTTGGACATGACGGACGGGAGAAGAAAGGGGTCTATCGAAAGAGGGTATTCGATCTTTATGAAGATGTCATCGGCAGGAGCGAGATCAACAGAACCTCCCCATACAAGGCAACCGTTCGTTTTGTTGACAACCCTCCTGACCTCCTCCAACGTTAGTTCCACGGGCGCGAGACATTCGAATCTGTCCGCGGTTCCTGCAGGAGAGGTGATCGCCCTTGAAGAGGTCTTCGGGATGGTTAAACCTGCGGCTGCAACAATGGGGACAAAAACTATGGATGTTTTATCTCCTGGACAACCTCCTATAGAATGTTTGTCATATATTTCCTTGGTCCGTAAGTCAAGGGTTCTCCCTGTCTCAGTTATCGCCCTTGATAAGCTCGCAGTCTCGTTCATTGTTGTTCCGTGGTTGTAAAGTGACGTGACGAAGGCCGTTATCTCTATGTCCGAAAGCTTGTGGTTCACGGTGTCTTCAATGATGGAATATATCTCCTTATCGTCGAGCGTTTGGCCGTTCAGTTTCTTTTTTATGAATGCCAGAGAAACAGGAGGCGCGGCCGCGGCGACAGAAACCCTTTCGTCGGGTTTTATATCCAGCTCTTCCTGTATTTCTTCGTAAAGGCCTATCTCTCCCTCCCTCACAATCCTCTCGGCCACGTTCACTATCGCAATGATCTTTTTCCTCTTGAAGGAAATTTCCACCCTCTCCAGAGGTTTAACCCCGAGATCATCTGCATCATCCTTGTTCAGGATCACGATAGGTTTCTCGGCCTCAAGTTCAAGGAATTTCGTTCGCAGTAACATCTTATTTCACTCCCCACTTGTTTATGGCATCTGAAAGTTCTTTCCTGTTTTTTGCGTAGTCCTTCAGGGGGATTCCCTTCATGACAGCCTCAAGCGACTGACGCATCGCCTTGGCTCCTGACTCGCTCCCCTTCGGATGTCCGTGGATCCCTCCGCCTGCCTGTATAATTATGTTGTTTCCCATCTTTTTCAAAAGCCTTGGAATGCTTCCGGGATGTAAACCACCGGAGGCAACGGCAAAAACCGGTTTTACGTCAAACCAGAACTGCTCGAGAAGGTGGCCGCCCTCGGAAATGAACCTGCTCTCGACCTCGTCCTCCACCTCAGGGGTCTCGAAATCCCCCATCTTTCCAACCTTCGCAGTTCCGACATGTATCTGATCAACTCCTATCAGTCTCGCCATTTTACCTATAACAACCATTGAAATTCCGTGTTTGGGGTTCTTTGTTAGAGCTCCGTGCCCTGCCCTGTGGGCATGTATTATGAGGGAGAAATGGTCGTTGTAGTTTCTCAAGGTCTGTAATCCTGACCATCCGATTGAAACTATGTCAGCCATCACGTACTCCCCTCCATGTTTCTTGACGAAATTCGCTCTCCTCAGCATCTCATGCGTTTCTCCCGTGACGTTCGGCATGTAGAATTTTCCTTCGCCTGTTTTTTTCTCTGCCTTATCTCTCATTTTCAGTGTCTCTTCCACCCTCTTCTCGAAATGGTTGAAACTCATGTCTGTCAGGTTTTCGTCGTCCTTCACTATATCTATCCCACCGGTCCAGGATTCGTACGCCGATTTAGCATGTTCGCTTTCATTGAGACCGAGTTTTGGTTTGACTATCGTCCCAAGAAGAGGGCGATTCCTTATGCGGAGCTTTTCCCTCACGCCGGGTATTCCGAATTTCGGGCCCTTAAAACTTCTTACATATTTCTCCGGAAGGTGTATGTCAAGCAAACGGAGATTTCGGATCGCCTTCATCCCGAAGATATTCCCTCCGATCGAGCTCATCAACTGGGGGACGTTCCCGGGTTCGAAAAGTTCCGGGGGATACGCGATCTTCACTATCCGCTCTTTTTTGTTTATTGAGAATACGTTCGGTCTCAGTTTCAAAATCTTTGCTTTCATTGTCTTTACCTCAGTCCACGTCCCTATCGAGCTCTCGCCAGCGAGGTGTTCGCACACTCTCTCGAAAGAAAGTTTATTCGGTTCTAGAAAATATTCTGCTATGAATTCATCCCTTCCTGGCCTGTACTTTAGATCAACATATTTCATTCCAACCCCCTAGAACATTATAATAATAAAAATATTGTTTTCATTTTTAATATATGAAAAAAAATTTAATTCTTGGACTTATTCTGATTTTTCTTGCTGTTTCCATCATCTTCACGACATTCTCTTACATGAACTCCATAACCGGAAGGATCATCGAGAGGACCCCGTACCTCTCGACGGTTGATTTCTCACCGGTTTCCGTGAACGTTGACACCAA
>JABAOH010120802.1_pt2 | contig 21560 bp, 21 predicted proteins | sample 7062181 | NCBI WGS metagenome assembly JABAOH01 (sample SAMN14538630, study PRJNA623070) | marine sediment metagenome | biome: marine biome [ENVO:00000428]; feature: marine pelagic biome [ENVO:01000023]; material: deep marine sediment [ENVO:00002113]; isolation source: pool of 5 deep marine... | reverse complement strand
GTGGGTGACGGAGAGAGCAACGTCGAGGTGGAGAACGGGGTCGTGACCGATGACCGAATCGGGGCCCTGCTCCTCTCGAACCCCGACCTGGCCCGGGAACTCGGGAGGAGCTACATCAACTCCTTCGCGAAGTACAGCGGGAATAGCCTTCGGGTCGTCATCCTCGGCATGCAGGCCCTTACGCTGGCCCTCTTCACCATCGTACTCGCATCCTCCCTAGTCCGCTTCATGGTGGAGAGTAGGAGGAAGATCGGCCTGGTACTGTCCCTAGGCGGCGGCCTGGCAGCCCTCCTCAGGATCTATGGATGGCGAACCCTCGCCCTGGGGATGCTTGCGGGATTCCTGGGGCTTCTCCTGGGCACAGGTATTGGCTACCTCCTGGAGGCGGCCTCGAGCTTCACCTTCCTAGGCCATGTGGTGGTGTACGAGATGGAGCCGTGGACGGGACTGCAGATCTTGGCCGCTTACGCGGCTGCCCTCGTATTCATCGTCCTACTGAGCTTCGCCTTCTTCTCCACGCAGAGGCCTCGAGATCTCCTTAGGGAGGTCCCGGAGCCCGAGTTCCACGATCGGATGGTGGTGTCCGAGTGAGAGGCCATCTCATCCCGGTGGCGACGGCCCTGTCGGTGGCCACGGCGGTGAGACTCGTGCAGCTCCTGCTCTCCTCCATGCCTTTCAACATCGACAGCTACGCCCAGATCTCCATCGCCGGAGGAATTCTGGAGGGCGGCCAGTGGAGCCTGGAGGAAGGTTCAGCCAACGCATACAACCTGAAGATGCCGTTACTGCCGCTGCTGCTCGCGGTGGCCTCCCTGGTGACGGGGGTAGAGCCGCTGACGATGGCGACTCCCCTGATAATCCTCGTCTCTGTCGGGGGGGTCCTAGGCATCTACGCCCTCGCCTACACGTTATCGAAGAGTCGGGGTGTAGCCGTCGTGTCGTCGCTGGCCCTGGCCATCCTCGGACCGTACGTCTTCCTGAGCACAACCCTGATGAAGGAGGCCCTTGCCCTCGCCCTCCTCCCGTTGCTGGCAATGGTCTTCATGAGGAGACGTGACTGGAGGCTGAGGACCCTGGCGGCTCTCATACTCTTGACCCTCCCCCTAATCCACCACCTCTCCACGCTCATGGCCTACGGATTTGTGAGCCTGATTCTGCTGGCGCAGGCTGCCCACGCCTACTGGCGAGGGGAGTGGTCCTGGAGAGGCCTGGCCCTGGACCTGGCCTTCGGACCGGCCCTGTTCTCCTTCGGCATCTGGTACTACACCCTCGTCAACCTAGAGTTCTTCACCGATGTCTGGCGGACCAACGAGGTCGCACTCTTCCTCTCGACGACCCTCCTCATCGCAACCGCCGGTCTCCTCCTGATGTCCCACCGGCGGGCCAGGCCGTGGTTTGCCCTCTCGAAGTCCCGCCTCTTTCCCAGCCTGGTGGACCAGAAGTTCTTGATAATCCTCGGGGGCCTCCTTCTGGTCGCGTGGAACTTCCAGAGAAACCTGTTCCCGGGGACCATCGCCACCACTCCCCTCCTCCTGGGGGTGGCGCTGGCCTACATCCCCCTAGCGGTTCTAGCCCTGGTGGGCCTCAACCTGCAGCGCCTCTCCAAGGGGGCCGATAAAGCCCTCGTGCTAGCCCTGATTCTGGTGCCCTTCACCGTCATGCTCTACGGACTCCTGCGGGGGCTGGACCCGCTGTCCCACACCCTGGTCTACCGCTCCTTTGACTTCCTGGACTACGGCCTAGCCATTGGCATAGGGACGGCCCTATTCCGGCAGATGAGTTCCGCCAGGAGGACGGCCCTGGCCACCGTTGCCTTCGGTGCCCTGTTGGCCACCCTCCCGCTGGCTTACAGCACAGAGACAGTCCTGCACGTCCAGAACACCACCTATCGGTACGAGCTGGACGCTATGATGCGACTCCAGGATGGAGGGGCCTCCGACGTGCAGACGGATCAGCGTCTAGGGGATGTCATGGCCATGGCCTTCGGCCTCAGGACCGATAGGACTCTGCCCTTCAAGATCGTCCAGGGTCAGCCTCTGGGACCAGGGTCTACCCTCCTCGTGGAGGAGAAGTGGGCTCTGAGGGGGGCCCAGGTCCATCCAATGCCCTTCCTGCCTATTGGCGAGGAAAGCCTGGCCGCGCTACTCCGGTACAGCGACGTCGTGTACCACGGTGGCGACTCGTCCAACTCCCTCTACATCCTACTTGTGAGGCCGTGATTCCTCCCCGCTAGGACACTTTGCCAAGGTCAGAGGTGGTTTCCATCCCCGCAGAATCGCTAGGAAACGCTTAAGTAAGGGTAGCCTGAATACACGCGCGGGATGCGATGATCATCAGCTTTGCCATATCCACCATTTCGAGCGCCGTTGTGGCCTCGATCATCGGCGGAACACTCGGTGGCATTGCCGTCGTAGCCCTCATCTTTCTGCTAGTCATGAAGGAGCTCAGCAGCGCGGAGGTAGAGTCCGGCAGAGCTAGCAAGACCCTGGAGACCCTCTCCCGCTACGTCATCATGCCCATTGTACCCCTCCTACTGGTCTTCGCCGTCATCGTGGCGGTGAAGGTCTGGGAGGTTCTGTAGTCAGCACGGTCCGGTCTCCGCGCGGTCCCCGCTCTAAGCCCCTGACAGCACAGCGCACGTTATCAACCCCGCGAGAAGTGTAGAAACTCTTATGGTGTGCATACCGCCCCTCTATCCACATGAATGAGAGGGGGCTCCGACGCGCCTTCCCCCCCGTCCTCGCGGTCCTTGTACTCACCTTTCTGGTTGCCGCCTTTCTCGCCTACTACACGGACATAACCTACAGCCAGGAAGTCGGCTTCGAGACCTACACCTCCCTGGCCAAGGGACTTGCGGCTGTACTGGGGGCCGCTATCCTTGGTATGGCGGTCGTGACCCATTCCATCCGCCTCAGAAGGGAACAGCTGGAGAGCCGGCTCATAAGGTGGCTCGAATCGCAAGGAGGGCTGATCATCGGTGAGTGGGGGGATGACGTGGAGAGGGCCCTCTTGGAGAGGGAGGGAGCCGCCACGGCTGGCGTGCCTGAGGCTCTCGCAGAGAGGAAGGTCCTTCTTCGGATGAGAAAGTATACGACGCGGCTTTTCGGCGTACCCGTGGCGGCCTTCATAGCCCTGGTGGGGACCTCCATCTGGGCGATACCCGCCACAGAGGTGTTCCTGCGGGAGAGCTTTCCACTCCTGGGATCGATGTTCATCTGGTTCGCAAGCTACGGAACCGCCGCGTCCCTCGCGGCCCTGGTCGCTGTTATCCTACGGACCTCTAGGGAGTAGGGGCCTCTTCGTCCAGGACACCTGTCCTGATGCTTCTCAGAAGGTTTGGCCTCCTGTAGAGCCTGTATCGTAACGCCATGGCCACCAAGGCGAGCAATCCGACGGCCTCCCCGAAGACTATGTAGGGCCACTGGAGGCCTAGGGGGAGTTCCAGATACTGGCCCGGCACGTATTCGGGCGGTCCCAGACCCAGCAAGGGCCAGAGAAAGACCCAGGGCTGCTCCCAAATCCTATCCAGAATCAGATGCATCCATGCGCCTATAGCCAGGACCGTCAGCATGCCGACGGTTGCCCTCCTCGATGAGCCCACGGGAGTCGACAAGAACCACATCAAGAGGACGAGGGTCAGAGAGGCGATGAAGATCATGCTGTGGCCGATGGTGCGTCCCTCGAGGCCTGCTGCCAGGGCCAGAGGTTTGTCGATTAGGTCCGGAAGTACGGCTCCCAGCAGAAGGAGGCGAAAATCCAGCAAAGGATAGTAGCCCCGTCCGGAGAGGTGTACTCCCAGGGCTGCCGTGATGCCTAGATGGCCGAGAGGATACAACCGGTCACTCTTTTCTCCCCCTGCTGAAGAACCTTTCGGTGGATGCACCCCGGGATGTGGGCCAAACTTTTTAGGCAACCCTTCCTTCCCCCCCGAGGCTCATGAAGCTCTTCGTTTTCGACCTAGAGAACACCCTGATATACAACGAGTTTCTGCCTGAGCTCGCCGCCCTGGTTGGCCATGAAGCCGAGGTCGAGCGCATCACCCGACTTGGTGTGGAGGGGAAGATCGACTGGGTCGAGGGCTTCAGGGCGAGGGCACGTTACCTCCAGGGCCTAACCCGCGAACAGGTGGAGGAGAAGTCGAGGGAGATCCGGCTCGTGCCGGGAGCCCTGGGCTTCATCAGATCCCTGCGGGGTAAGGGTCACAAGGTAGGCCTCATCACCGGCGGTCCCGCGGAGCTCGTGCGGGAGGCTCGACAACTCCTGGGAGCCGACATGAGCGTCTCCAACGACTTCCTTTACGACGGAGACGTATTCACGGGGGACGTGATCGTCCGGGTCACCCCTCAGACCAAGGTCCTCTTCGCCGTTGAGATGGCGCGAGGAGTGGGCATCGGTCCCGCTGATACCGTCGCCTTTGCGGACGGCGTGATGGACGCAGGTCTCCTCAAGTCCGCCGCCGTGGCCATGGGCATAAACTCTCGTGGCCTTCTGTCTCAGTACGTGAACTACGAGGTCCATGACTTCGAGGAAGCCTATCGTTGGCTCAGTAACCAAGGCATTCTTTGACTTCCTGCGGGGCCTCGGGCCGCCGGCGGCCCTGGCTAGCTGGTAGAGAGGCGATCTCCGATCCAGTAGAGGCTCGTCTGCGAATGGATAATATATAGACCCGCCATTAGTGCGAGCAATGGGCAGGCCGGACGACCTCGCTCAGAAGGAGCCGGGGGGGAGAGTGGGAGGGGCGCTACGATCCGCCAGGGAGGCTTTTGGGCGGCGCTTTCCGCGAACGGCGCGCGCGCTGCGACGAAACAGAATCCTGGTCAACGCAATACTCATGGTGCTGATCACCGGCGCAGTCTTGAGCCTTCTCTTTCAGGGGAGCTTTGGCGGGGTATTGGTGACCGGCGTGGTGGTCGGTAGTATCTATGTCCTAGGAGCGACGGGGCTCTCGCTGGTCTACGGCATCAAGAAGTTTGCCAACTTCGCCCACGGCGACCTCATCACCCTCGGTGCCTACATGGCCTTCTTCGTAAACGTCCTCATCGGTCTCGACATAATCTTCGGCTTCGTCTTCGCGGTAATCATCCTCGGCCTCGTCGGCATCGCCTTGGAGATTCTGATCTTCAGCCGACTAGAGGGGAAGGGCGTTGTGGCACCTCTGATAGCCTCCGTAGGCCTCTTTATTATCATTCAAAACGGGATAAGCGCTGGCTTCGGCCCGGAACCCGATGCGTACAACGTCTTTCGAATGGAGAACTGGGCCTGGGAAACTCCAATCGGATTCATCCAATTAAATCCGATAAAGGGCATGGCCACCTTGATCGTCGCCGTGACCGCTACACTCATGCTCCACATCATACTGAGCCGCACTACCTTGGGCAAGTCAATGAGGGCCATGTCCGACAACCCCGAGCTCGCGAGATCCTCGGGCATCAACACCCGCAACGTCACCCTTTGGACATGGGCCATAGCGGGGATGTTGGCCGGAGTTGCGGGCGTCCTTCTCGGCTTGTCCCTCGACGTGCGACCCTTCCTCGGTTTCAGCATACTGCTCTTCCTCTTCGCCTCGGTGATCATAGGGGGAATCGGTTCGCCCTACGGAGCCATGATTGGAGGATTCCTGGTCGGCATCATCCAAGAGATGTCTGGAATATTCCTGGATTGGCTTGCCAGGCCTGAGATCGTGGGTCTTGAGGCGCATGCCGCCTATCGGCCCATGGCGGCCTTCTTGATCATGATCCTAGTCCTGTTGGTGAGACCGGAGGGGTTGATGGGCGTGGCCACGCTTAAAGAGGCACGAGGAGTTGGGCTCCGTGCACGTCTCTTCGGGAGGAGGCGATAACATGGTCGTTCCCTACTTCGTCGCCGAGATCGTCACGTTCATCCTCCCCTTTGCCGTCTTGGCGATCCTGTCCCTCGCCCTGAACCTGCACTGGGGACACACTGGTCTGTTCAACGCCGGCATCGCGGGGTTCTACGCCATCGGCGCCTACACGGCAGCCATCCTCCTGACGCCAGACTCCCCGGCGACGCAGATATATCCAGGCCACATCGGAGGATTCGACCTGGGAGAGAACTTCGCGGTCCTCCTGGGCCTTCCCACCTCCGTCTCCTACGTCCTGGCCTTCCTGGTGGCCGCGGCCGCCGCCTTCTTCGTCGCCCTCATCGTCGGTCTCCTGATCGGTATCCCCACCCTCAAGCTCCGAGCGGACTACCTCGCCATCGCGACGCTGGCCCTCGCCGAGATGTTCCGCGTCTTCATAATGAACGCCAGGGCCTGGACAGCAGGTACCATAGGCATCGTATCGATTCCTCGCCCCTTCGACGGCCTTGGACTCACCGGTAGGGAAAACGACGCCCTCCTAGCCCTCCTGTTCCTCGTGTTGGTCGCCCTGACATTCTTCTTCCTCTTGTGGATAACGAAGGCACCCTGGGGTAGGGTGTTGCGATCCATTCGTGATGATGAAGAGGCCGCGTCCGTGCTGGGTAAGGACACCTTCTGGCTCAAGCTCCAGGCGTTCGCCATTGGTTGTGGCGTCATGGGCGCGGCGGGAGCCCTTCTGGCCGTACTCAACCGCGTCATTGTCCCCACCCTATTCGTCCCCTTCACGACCTTCTCAGTATACGTTGCCGTCATCCTCGGCGGATCAGGAAATAACAAAGGAGTATTAGTGGGCGCAGGCATCTTCTTCATGTTGAACTGGGCCTCGATCAGGCTAAAGGACCTTCTCCCCGTCGAGTGGGCCACCGATATCGCCTTCTATCGGCTCATTGCCGTCGGCCTCCTCCTCATCCTCCTGGTCGTATTCAGGCCCCAGGGCATCATCCCAGAAGAAAAGTACGTGCCAAAGGTGGACTGAACATGACTGAACCGATTCTCTCGACGCGACGAGTGTCCAAGGCCTTCGGTGGCATCCATGCTGTCGACGAATGCACACTGGACGTGGAGCCTGCCAGGATCACGGGGTTGATTGGGCCCAACGGAGCTGGCAAGTCGACCCTCTTCAACGTGATCATCGGCATGTACCCGCCCGACAGCGGCGAGGTCTGGTTCGACGGCAAGCGGATCGACGGGCTGCCGCCCTACCGCGTGGTCAAGTTGGGGATCTCGAAGACTTTTCAGATCCCGAGGGAGTTCGAGAAGCTCACGGTCCTTGAGAACCTGCTGGTGGCCTCCTCCATGCGCTATGGCGAGAGCCTGCTGGACCTCCTGTTCGTTCCCAGGAAGGTGAAGAAGGAGCTCAAGAGCACCATCGGCCGGGCGGAGGGAGTCCTCGACACCGTCGGGCTGTGGGAGCTGAGGGACGAGTACGCTGGCAACCTCTCGGGAGGGCAGAAGAAGCTCCTCGAGCTCGCACGCTCCCTCATGACTGAACCGAAAGTCGTCATGCTGGATGAGCCCGTGGCTGGAGTCAGCCCCACCCTCACCAAGCGGCTCCTGGAGGTCATAGAGGACCTACGTGACGGGGGAAGGACCTTCTTCCTGGTGGAGCACGACATGGATGTCGTCATGCGCCACTGCGACCACATCATCGTCTTGCACCAGGGAAAGCGCCTCACCGAGGGAACGCCCGAAGAGGTACGCTCGGATCAGAGCGTCATCGACTCCTACCTGGGGGGCTGAGTTGCCGCTGCTCTCCGCCACCGATGTCGTCTCAGGCTACGGAGAGACGATAATCCTCCACGGCGTCTCCATTAAGGTGGAGCCAGAGGAGATCGTGACCATCATCGGGCCCAACGGCGCGGGTAAGTCTACCCTGATCAAGACGATCATCGGGATCCTCAAACCGAAGCAGGGGCACGTCGTCTTCGACGGCAAGGACATCACGGGCCAGGCCCCGGAACGGCTAGCCCTACTGGGAGCCGCGTACGTGCCGCAGATGCAGAATATCTTCCCGTCCCTCACCGTCTTTGAGAACCTGGAGATGGGTGCCACGGTCCGGCGGCCAGGCTGGCTCACTAGGATGAAGAGGCGCGTCACGCGGGAACCGGGGCCTCGGAGCTACTCCCAGCAGGAGTTCGAGGATCGTGTGGAGCGCGTCCTGTCGATCTTCCCCAACCTTAGACCCAAGGTCAAGGACAAGGCGGGCATGCTCAGCGGGGGAGAGCAGCAGATGGTCGCCCTGGCTAAGACCCTCGTCCTGGAACCCAAGATCCTGTTGATAGACGAACCCTCGGCCGGACTGGCCCCCACCCTCGTCCAGTCGATCTTCGACAAGGTATTGGACATAAACAAGCAGGGAACCGCCATTGTACTTGTGGAACAGAACGCTAAGAAGGCGCTGGGGATGGCGGATCGAGGCTACGTGCTGGACATGGGGAGGAACAGGTTCGAAGGGAGTGGAGAGGCTCTCCTACACGACCCTGAGGTAGGGAGCCTCTACTTGGGTGGCTAGTCTCGCCAGAATGGCGCTATGAGGGCGGCGTTGAAAGGGTTGTAGAACGGTGGGGCTCCTCCAGGGATTCCCGCCACGATGGCTACGACTTCGTCCTCATCGTACTCAATGAGGTTCGTGATCTGGTCGTTCGCGTCGATGCCCCAGACTGCGTACTGGCTGATGACCGGATCCCCGGCCTCGTCCAAATCGGTGTTTCCAGAGGCACCTTCGTAGTTGATGTCCCTACCTGCTGTGAGCTCCTCCAGTGCCTTCTCCCATTCGCCTGGCAGGATCGGGGTCCCCGGCGGGTTCGCGATGTCCCTGATCTTCTCCTGGATACCCGTACCGGAGGCCTGTCCGGATGCTTGGGCAGCCAGAGCCATCATGAAGGTGGCGTCGTACACGTTGTCGTCGAAGAGTCCCGGCGCGTGGCCCCAGCGGCCTTCATAGACCTCGGCCCAGTCGTCGAACCTCGGGCCTACTAGCCCGACGTAGGAACCAGGGGACGTCCCGATGAGTGGGCTGACGTCGCGGCCCCTGTCGGCGAGCTCGTCGACAAAGTCGCTCTGGCTCAGGAGGCCCTCCGAGAAGATCCACACTATGTCCGGGTAAGCGCCGTCTAGGTACTCCTCGTACATGAGAACGCCGTCCGGCGGATAGGCCACCAGATAGACTGCGTCAATGGCGGTGGCGAAGATCGCGTTCAGGTCCGACACGTAGGTTGTGGCACCCTGCGTCGTCTCCGTCACGATCTGTCTGACCGTGATGGTTCCACCCAGGGCCTCGAATGTGTCCCGGAAGACGTCAGCGAGCCCGGTGCCGTACGGGTTGTTGATGCCGACGACAGCCATGTCGCGGTACCCGGCCGTCTCATAGGCGTAGTAACCGGCTATGACACCCTGCAATGCGTCCGACGGTGCGGTCCGGGCAAACCAGCCCTCGTTCACCGTCTGATCCGACAGCAGGGGCGTCGTGCAAGACCCGGACATCTCGAAGACCTCGTTTGCCTTGGCGATCTCGAGGACGGTCAAGCACTGACCCGATCCGGTCGATCCAATGATGCCGTGTACCTCGTTAGTGGTCACGACCTTGCTCGCGGCGTCCCTAGCGGTAGCGGGATCGGTCGCACTGTCCTCGTGGAAGCCGAGGACCGGGACACCGAATACCCCACCCTGCTGGTTGATCTGCTCCAGGGCGAGCAACGCTCCCTTCTCGTTATTCGGTCCAAACGCGCTCAGGCCGCCAGTCTTGTCGAGCACGGTCCCAATCCGAAGCTGCTGAGGCCCCGGCTGGAAGAACGGTGCGGTGAAGAAGCCACCGGCGAATCCGGCGGCGAAGAGAACGACTGCGACGATGACCACCACACCCGCTCCGAATCCCTTCGGTGCCCCTGCGGGGGCAGGTGTGGGGCGGCGCGTGGGCTCAGGCATAGGTTCAGGCTCAGATCCAGACTCCTCCACGTTAATCCTCCTAGCTGGGGCTATGGCATGCTGGGCACTGCTTTAAATCTTTCTATAAGGGCAGAGAGCTAGACCCAGAGGGTCTCTGGCAATCATCGTTACAAGAAAGGGATGGGAATGCCTAGGCGCCGAGAATACCGCGGGGGAGGAGTTTGCGGAGGAGAGAAGCAATGATCTCAACAGCCCTAGGTTTGGTCATCCCATCCCGCGGGGGCATGGTGTTATCAGAGTTAATAATTTTCGCTTATAGTGCGTTGCACCCGCAGTCTTCCAAGGGTACGCTGCAGAACCGGCAATAGTGGAAGAGGTGGTCGCAGTCGTATCCCATGTCGTGGGCGCAATCCCTTATGTCATGAATGCCCAGGTGGTCGTTCACGGAGTTTCCCCGTGCCGGCCTCAAAAACAATCGACAATCATAAAGGTTTCGATTCGACAATCAACGTTGACATCTCGGCGTCCCACGCCGATGGGCCCGTTGGCGGGGTCGTGAGTCGAGCACGACTCCGCTGAATCCTTCGGACTGTGGGTGAGGGAGCCACGAAGGTTTATCGTTTTAATGATATTAGCGGGGGGTCATCTTATGCGACCGGATCGGATGAATCGAGGGGTCGTCGCCGCCCCCCCGGAGGGTCGCTCTTGAACACCGAAGAGCTGATGGAGCTGGCCCTGCGAATGGCGGGGATGGAGGAGGTCCCCAGCGACACCCAGATCTACGTTGAAGGGGAGGAGATTCATAGGGTTCTCATGGGCATCGACATCGGCGAGGCGGAGCTCCTACTGGCCAAGGACCAGGGAATGGACTGCGCCATCGCCCACCACCCGGCCGGCGGATCTGCCAGGGTCCACTTCCACCGCGTCCTTCAGCGCCACGAGGAGATGATGATGGCCAATGGAGTCCCTCAACGCGCGGCCGCCGAGGCTGTGGCGGAGCTGGTCCTTCCACCGGAGCTAGCGGGGCACTCCAGCAACTACGACCGCGCCCCCTCCGTTGCCCGGCTCCTGGGGATGGCCTTCCTCAACCTCCACCTCCCGTTGGACGAGATTGGGAGGAGACGGATGGTCGAGCACATGAGGCAGTGCGGCGATGGGGCCACCGTGGCCGATGCCGTCACCGCCCTTAACCAGATTCCGGAGTTCCAGGTCGCAGAGACCTCCATCGAGGTGAGGCTTGGCAGCCTCGGCAACCCCCTAGGCAGCTACGTGGTCGCCCACGGTGCCGGTACCAACGGAGGCTACCCCGTGGCAAAGGCCTACTTCACTCACGGCATCGACACAGTGATCTACATCCACATCTCTCCGCCGGACCTCAAGAAGCTCAGAGCGGACAAGGAGCTAGAAGGAAGGAACCTCGTCGTCACGGGCCACATCGTCAGCGACTCCCTAGGAATCAACCCCTACGTGGAAGCCCTCCGCAGGCGGGGTTTGGAGGTCACCTGCATCGGGGGCATCCTGGAGCCCTAGGTCGCCACTTCTCTCAGAAAGGAGAGGGCCTGCCGCCTAAGGATGAAGAAACCGACAATGGCCGAGGCTGCGGTCCCCTGGGCGATCAACCACGCAATGCCTGCACCCTCTACGCCGTAGATCGGGATTAGCCAGTAGGAGAGGGCGATGGTCCCCAGGGCGACGTAGGCCATCAGGGCGATGATGACCCTGATCCACTTCTTCACCTTCGCCACCGAGAGGAAGATGTGGTTGACGGCAACGAATATCGTGGAGAGGGTCAGAATCCTCAGGAGGTTCGTGCTAGCTACGGCGTACTCGGGTCCGAAGAGGGAGAGGATCCACCCCCCCAGAAACCATATGAAGAGGATGCCGAGGGCGAGAAGCGGAAGGAGCAGCCGAAGCGACTTGCCCAGATCCCTACGGAGTCGGTCCTCGTAGTGGGACCCTTCGGCGTAGAGGGACACGCCGGTCATCAGCGGAATGGCGAAGAGCAGGCTCGCTATCTGCCAAGGGATGCCGAAGTCCTCAGGGGTGCCCACGAGACTGGCGACAATCAGGAGGATCACGGGATAAGGTAGGTAGGCGAGCACCTCGGATACGTGGTTCCCGAGGGAGAAGTGGATGATGTCGTTCACCGTCGCCTTGTCGAAGGCGGGCCCGGGACGGAACTCCGGGAACACCCTGGGCAGCCATATGAAGAAGGCCACACTGAGGGCCAGGACGTTGCCGAGGACGAAAGCGCTTAGGATGCCGACGATCCCCAGCAACCCCACCAGGAGGATCGGGACCAGAAGCCTGACGGCCTGGTAGAGGATGCTCTTAAGGAGGACGTAGGAAGCCTCCCGGCCCGCGACGAAGGAATTGTTTACGATCACGGCGTTGGCCTGCAGAGGGACCATCACGAGGAAGACAAGGGCCAAAGCCCACAGCCTGGCGGTCTCGCCGCCTTGGGGGAACCAGAGATCGATGGTGAACAGCATGACGGCGGCGAAGATCAGTGCCAGGATAGTGCTCAGGGTCAGACAGCTGTTTATCATCCTGCCGCGATCCCTAGTCGTACCGGGGAGGAACCTGATCAGGCCGGTACCGAACCCCAACTGAGATAGGGTTCCCAGGAAGGTGGCGACCCCGACCAGGACCAGAGCGTAGCCCACTTCTGCCTTCGTGTACAGTTGGGCCACCAGAAACCAGAACAGGAAGCCGGCACCTGCGATCAGCACCGTGTTGGCCATGAGGAAGATGGCGTTTCGATAGAGGGGCGAACGCATGTCCTGAAGCATGTCTCTGACGAGGTCCGTGGCGATTCCCAAGCGCCTATCTGACTCCCATAGATAACCTTTCTGGGAGAGTCCCGGTTCCTGGATTCTGCTCCTTTTTAAGTAGCGTGGCCATTACAGCAGAGGGGCGGGCTTAGTCTAGCCTGGCTAGGACACGAGCTTGCCAAACGTCGTGCAGAGAGCTCGTAGCGCGGGTTCGAATCCCGCAGCCCGCATCTTCCGTCAGCTGGCATCGCGGCCTGTCGGGTTCGAAGTCTCAAGCATCCCCCGTCCTTCATTCCCTTGAACTCGACAGCCTGGTGCCGACCAGGTTAGGATGGATGGTGGGGAAGGGGTTCAAGAAGGGCAGGGATGACGGCAGGTTCGCTCAGTAGGGATTCGTCGAGGTTTCAAATATGCGGTGGTCCTTCCAACACCCGTGGCCAAGCTCTCGGCCCTTGGGGAGAGAAAGCTCGTCGAGATTCTTCTCGGGTTGTTTAATCATGGCGAGGACGTCGGACTCGGTGACGACGCAGCCTTCCTGCCAATGGACGATCACTACCTCCTGCTCACGACGGACGTCGTGAATCAGCGGACCCACATACCCGAGGGAGCGACACCGGAACAGGTGGGGTGGTATGTGGTGGCCGTGAACTTCAGCGACATCGCCGCCATGGGAGGACAACCGACAGGTTTCATGGCGGCCCTCTCATTACCCAGGACTCTCGACCTGGAGTACCTAGAGGGGCTGGCCAGTGGGATGAAGGCTTGCGTCGAGGAGTATGGGGCCCTTGTGCTAGGTGGTGACACGAAGGAGGGTCCCGAGGTCTCCCTATGCGGGGTCGCCCTCGGTAGGACGAGGGGCAAGCGAGTTCTGCGAAGGACGGGATGCCGACCCGGTGACCTGCTCGCTGTGACAGGGACACTCGGGAGAGCGGGATGGGCGTTGCGGGAACTGGGAACCAGCGGACCTTCGGTCAAGGTTCTCGATGTGCTCCTGAAGCCCCTGCCCCGAGTGGCGGAGGGGCTGATCCTTGCAGGGAACCCGGCGGTGACTGCCTGTATGGACATCTCCGATGGACTGGCCTCGTCCTTGGCCCAACTCTCGGCCCTCAATGACGTCTCCTTTCGAGTGGATGGCGACAAGGTTCCCGTCGCCGCGTCGGCAAAAGGAATGGATCGCGAGTCAACGCAAGAAGCCGTACTCTACGAGGGAGGGGACTTCGAACTCCTGTTCACGGCGTCCCCAAAGGCTCGGGAACCGCTTGAGCGCCAGTTCGACCAGAGGGATGTCACCGCGACGGTTATCGGCGAGGTGGCGCCTCCTGGCGAGAACACCATCGTTGTTGAGGGTAGGGAGAAGCGCCTCGAGTCCCGTGGATTCGAGCACTTCCGATGAGCTTTGAATCGGGAACCTCCCCGAATGTATTTAGGTCGCCTGGCCGATTCCAATGGCGTCCCATGAAGGAGGCACTTCTCTACGAACCCTTGGAAGGGGGGAAGGTCGTTTGTACGGCCTGCGCCCGCTACTGCAAGATAGGACCAGGACAGATCGGCCTGTGTGGGATACGGCAGAACATCGACGGTAAGCTTCAGCTCCTGGTCTACGGGAAAGTCATCACGGGGCACATAGACCCCATTGAGAAGAAGCCTGTAACACATTACATGCCCGGGGCCAAGGTCTTTAGCATTGCGACAACTGGATGCAACTGGTTGTGCTCATACTGTCAGAATTTTGATATATCTCAGAGAAGAAAGGTGGAGGGCATCGACGCCACACCTCAACAGGTGGTTGATATGACCCTCCAACACGGCTGCCAAGGCATTGCCTACACCTACAACCAGCCCACCATCTTCATCGAGTTCGCCCACGATATTGGCGTCATCGCCCGCGATGAGGGGCTCATCAACATCTTCGTCTCCAACGGGTACGACACGCCCGACACCGTTGGGTTGATGAAGGACTTCCTGGATTGCATCACCGTGGACTTCAAGGGCAACGGGGAGCCCAAGTTCACACGCAAGTACGTCGGAGTCATCGACCCTCAGCCCATCTTCGACAGCCTCATCGAGATGCGGGACAAGACGGACGTCCACATCGAGATCACCGACCTCGTCGTGCCTCAGGTTGGAGACGACTTGGAGTACGCGCGGAGGCTCTCACAGTTCACCTACGACGAGCTGGGGCCCGAGACGCCCATCCACTTCCTCAGGTTCCATCCCGACTACCGGATGATGGACCTGCCGTCGACGCCGGTGGAGACCTTGGTGAGGCACCACGCCGTGGCCAAGGAGGTGGGCCTGAAGTACGCCTACATAGGGAACGTTCCAGGACACGAGCTGGAGAACACCTACTGCCCCGGCTGCGGATCGGAGGTCATCAAGAGACACGGCTTCGACATCCTCAAGTGGCGCCTCGACAAGGAGAACCGCTGTAAGGCCTGCGGATACCAGCAGGCGATCGTGGGCACCCTGCAGGACACATGGCGGGAGTTCCGGTTTCGTCCAGTCATGTAGCAGCACACCACCCAAGGCTTTTCTACACCAGACAGTATCGCCCTACGAGGTGTGGTGTAAATGGGTCTGGTGAAGAAGGGCGCTGCCATCTCCATCGCCGGCGGTATCCTGGCCGTAGTGGGGGCCGTGTTCATCGCGTTGGGTGCCCTGCGCGCCAACTGGGAAGGTGCCAGCTTCATCCCCACGTGGGTCTACGACTTCACACTGTTCTTCAGCATCGGCATGGCAATCTTCGCCCTCGGAGCGGGGCTGGCCCTTATGGGTCTGGCTGCTGCAGCAGAAGATTGAGGACAATATCCACGAGGTCGCCGGGGAACGTGACCAGGGGCTACAGTCCACCTCTTCAACGACCAGCGACCTAGGCCCTTAAGGGCGTTAGCTCGACCTGCCCCTCTCCAAGACGAGCTTTCCATCCGCTTCGACGTTCACCCACTTCAGCACCGCTTCCACGAAGACGCCACAGTTAACCTCGCCACCTAGGACGGTATTGTCCCCGAAACCTATGTGGAGGACGCCCAGGGCCTTGGTCGCCTCCAGGGGCGTCGAGCTCAGGCTGGCCTGTGGGTTGAAGCCTATGCCTAAGCGGGACAGGTGCCTCCCCTCATGCCCGCCGGCGTCCATGGCCTTCTCTGCCTCGGCAGCGCCCGTGACCCGCACGGCGTACCCCTCCCGGACGGTGGCCTCGGCAGGGGTCTTGAGGAACTGGTGGAACAGGACGTCCACGGCGAGGGTGCCGTCGGCCGTGCCCTCCAGAGGGGCTACCAGGAGCTCCCCGGCCGGGAATGTGGAGAACGATCCCTGATTGCGGCAGAGGCCGGTATCGTCTGTGATCCAGTCCCTCCCCTTAACTTCGAGGGCAAGGTCCGTTCCCTGGGTCGTCGTCACCCGGAGGGCATCTGCCTTCCGCAGGACCTTGAAGGCGCTGGCCATCGCCTTCTCCACATCCTGATGGTTCGCCGTCAGACACCCCGACGCCATCATCTCCTCCGTGATGCCGGGAATGGAAACGATCCTGGTCCCGCCCCTGTTGGCCTGCCGACGAGCCTTGGTGTGGCTGAGAGACTTCTGGGTCGCCATGATAACGGCGTCGCACTCCTTCATCGCTAGCGCCACGGGCTCCGGCGGCTCGGCCCCGCTAGTCTGGACACTGACCACGATAATGAAGCCGACAGCACCCACCTGCTCGCAGGCATCCACAAAGGCGCGCCCCAGAGCCGCGGTAGCGGGTTCCACCAGGACCATGACCGAATCCCCCTCCTTGGCGCCCAGGGACGTCTCGACGATGGATTTAGCTCCGGGGCTGAGGTCCACGCTGCGGAATGAGCGGCGGGGCCTTAAGAGCTTCGTGTTCCTGATAATGTCCTCAAAACCTTTATTGCACCGGGACAGAAGGATGGTCAGCCATGGTGACCGCCGACGCCCTACAGAGGGTGCTCAGGGACTTCAACTTCACCTACAACTCCGAGATCTCAGGCATCCTCACCAAGACGGGGCTTCCTTTGGCGATTCAGACTAACGAGCAGATGGAGGAGGATCACTTCGCCACCATGGCGGCCACGCTTATCGGGTCCACGGAGGTCCTCCACCGGGGAATCGGGCTCGCCCCGCCGGGGGACATCTTGGTCCGCTCCAAGGACGGCATCATGCTGGTGCTGAACCTCGAGAGGAACATCTTCTTCGTGGCCGTCGGCGGAGAGGACTGCAAGCTGAAGGCTGGCTCGGAGGAGGCGGCTGAGGCCCTCTTCAAGGTCCTCGAACCCTTGAAGCCTCTGGAGAAGTTTGCCCGCTAGGCGTTCGCCCGGCGTTTTATGGTTCGACAACCTTTGCCTACTGAATGGACGTACGGCGGGTCTACGAGAGGCTGAGAAAGATCCTCGGCGCCCGAGACTGGTGGAAGTCGGATGGATCCCTGGAGGTGGTGGTGGGTGCCCTCCTCACCCAGCAGACCACGTGGAGGAGCGTCGATGTGGCCCTGGGAAGACTCAAGGAGAGAGGTTGGCTAAGCCTTGAGGGCCTGGCAGCGGCGCCCGTCGAGAAGTTGGAGGATTGCGTCAAGCCCACGGGGTTCTACCGGGTCAAGACCGCAAGGCTCCAGAAGCTGGCAACCCGCGTCCTCGAGGATTACGGCAACGTCGACGCGCTGCTCCACCAGGAGCCCAGGGACCTCAGACAGTACCTCCTGGGACTCGATGGAATTGGCCCCGAGACGGCGGACTCGATCCTCCTGTACGCAGCTGGACTGCCATTCCTGGTGGTGGACACCTACACCAGGCGGATCGTGGAACGCCTAGGATCGCCCCTCCCACCCGGCTATGAGGCCGCGAGGTCCTGCCTTGAGGGTGGACTCCCGCGAACTGTCGAGACCTACAGGGAGTTCCACGCCATGATGGTGGAGCTTGGAAAGAGGTACTGTCGAAGAAATCCACGTTGCCAACTGTGTCCACTTCTGGAGCTGTGTCCTCACGGTCAGGACATGGTATCGGGGCGTTGACGTCCTCAAGATTGTCGTCGGCGCCCTCATGGTGGCCCAAGGGTCCTCGTTAGGGGATCGACGGGGTGCGTAGGCAGACACCTGGTACCGGCACTGATGACTTCGGGGCACCACGTAGTCTGCTTACACAGGGGGACATCGGACACATCCGTTCTTCCCGAAGGTGTGGACCTTCGCGTCGCCATGGCCTTCGATCGATGCCTCAAGGCCTCCATCCGGGGATCCTAGGTGTGACAAGCGTTGTGTCATCTTCTTCGAGGGCTGTCCAAAAGCAACTCTTATGTAGAAAAATTCTATTGACCCCTCGGGGGAGGGTATGTCAAAGCTAACGGTGGCCCAAAGGGTTCTCCTCCACCTCTCGCTGTTCTCGAGGTACCGAGAGGAGTTCGAGTGCCCCGAGGACATGACCCAGAAGGGCATCTCCGGGGTCCTCGGCCTGAGCAGGTCCCACGTGGCCCTGGAACTCAAGAAACTCGTCGAAGCCAAGGAGGTGGAGGTCCGCCTCGCCCACGTTAGGGGAGCACGGAGTCGCAGGAAGGTCTACTTGTTGACCTTCCAGGCCGAGAGGAAGGCGGCTTCCATGAGGGACAAGGCTCGTGGGGCCGAGGCCCGATGGATCGGCCCTGAAGGGGAACTGCTCGAGGGGCAAGGCCTCGAGCTACTCCGAACCGCCCGTCGCCTGCACAGACCCCTGACCCAAGTATACTTGGGACTGTTGGGCGGGACCGTCGTGGACCTGCGGGAGCCATCCATCACGCCGGCCGCCGCACCCGCCTTGGACATAGCAGGGAGGGCGAGGGAGCTGGAGGAACTAAGGTCCTGGCAGGAGGGCGGACCTACGTTCCTGCTTCTCACAGGCATAGCAGGAATCGGGAAGACGACGCTCGCCCGGGCCCTCTACCACGACACAAGCAAGGGCGCGTGGATACGGCTCTACCCCTTCCACAGCGCCTCCTCCCTACTTACGGCCATTGCCCACGGGCTCGCCTCCATCGGGAGGTCGCGCCTGCTATCCTACATCAAGAGCCATCCACCAGACTACCATGAGGCGGGAGTTCTTCTCTGCCGGGAGGCTTCGGGGGTGCAACTCTTCCTGGACAATGTCGCCGCCTCACCCCAGGCTGCCCAGGTGCTCCGCCTCCTACTGGACTCCCCTCCGCCCGATTGCAGGGTCCTGATGACGGCCCGGCGTCGCCCTGAGTTCATCAAGGGGGCCGATGTCCTCGACGGGAAGGTGCAGGAGATGACCCTGCAGGGCCTTGATCGGGATGGCACGGGAGAGCTTCTGGACCGCCTCGGTGCCCGGGCGGCTGACATCGAGGACATGCAGAGGATGACGGGAGGTCATCCCCTCCTCCTGAAGATGTCGGCCACCGCCCAGAGATTTCCCAGGAGCCCCGACGTGGCGGCCTTCTTCCAAGACGAGATTCTAGATGATCTCACAGACGCTGAGGAGGAGGTGCTCATAAAGGCCTCGGTGTTCAGGGGGCTTGCCTCCCGGGCTGCCCTGGGGGATCCCGGACGGCGCATCATCAGATCTCTGCTCAGGGCCGGACTCCTCACCGAGAGCGAGGCTGGGTACGAGGTCCACGAGATCATAGCCCCTCTGATGAGGGAGCACGGTGGAGAGGACTTGCGTCGGGCCCATGAGCTGGCCGCCGAGTTCTGCCATGAGACAGGCGACTGGTTTGAGGCCATCTACCATCTTCAAGCCTCGGGTCAGACCAAGGTAGCCCTCAAACGGGCGGAGGAAAGGTTGGAGGAGATCCTTGGAGCTGGACGGGCCGAGGAGTTGCTGGGTCTCCTAGGGGAGGCCCGTCACCTCCCGTCTCCCACCCTGGACTACCTGGAGGCCCGCACCTTGGACTACCTGGGCCGGTGGTCGAAGGCCCTCCTCGTGCTGGAAAGAGGGTTTCCAATGGCCGGGCCCGGGCGTAAGATACAGATGCTCCTCCTGCGCGGCAGGATCCACAGCAAGCGGGGTCAGGTGGATGAAGCCCTGGAGGCTTTCCAAGGGGCGGCGGCCCTTGCCCGGGCGCGGGGGAGAGAGGTGGACCTCGGAAGGGCTCTGTACGGACTCGGGATCGTCGAGCGTAAGATGGGTCGCCTGGGCGAGACTAGGAAACTGCTGCATGAGGCCCTGAAGCACTTCGACAGTGGCGAGGGCGTGACCGACACCGGCAGGGTGCGCATGGAGATGGGGATTGCCGAGCTACAGGCGGACAACCCGGAGGCGGCCGCTCGGTGGTTCCACGACGCCGCCCCCCTCCTGGCCTCCAGCTTGGTAGACTCTGCGTACCTGTACAACAACCTTGGGATCGCCTACAGCAAGCTTTCACAGCAGGAGGAAGCGCTGAAAGCCTTCGAGGAGAGCCTGGAGCTGGCCGAGAAGGCGGGTATGGTTAGAGCCGAGGGCTATGCCCTCTCCAACGCCGCCGATCTGTACATTGAGCGCGGACAGGTGGAGACGGCCTTGGACTACTGTGACCGCTCCCTCCAGATCTTCGAAGACCTTGAAGATCCCGTCATGATCTCAGCCTGCTACGCTAACCGGGCCAAGGCCGAGAGGTCTCGGGGTAACCTGGAGAAGGCGGAGAACCTGTACCAGGACAGCCTCCGGGCCCTGGAAGGGACCAGGGCGCCCTACAGCCTGGCTGCCCGTTGGCTGGAGTTCTCCGACCTCTACCAGGAGCTGGGCGAGAGGTCGAAGTCCGAGAAACTACGATCGAAGGCCCTGGCGGTCATGAGGGAGAGCGGCTCGACGCAGCCCGGGTCCTAGGTAAGGATCTCCGCCATCCGCCGGAACGCCTCCCGAAGGTTCTCCCTGGAGGTGGCGAAGGAGAGGCGGAAGTGGCTCTCACCCTTGTCGCCGAAGGCGATGCCGGGGGTAACGGCCACCCGGGCCTCTTTGAGGAGCGTCTCTGCAAACTCCAAGGAGCTCCCCTGCCTGTCGTGTCTTATCCAGGAGTAGAAGGTGCCCTGCGGCTCCTTGGTCACGAAGTCGGGGATCTCACCCACTGCCTGGAACACGAGGCTGCTCCGCTCCTCGAACTCCTTCACCATCTCGTCGACGGGACCTTCGGGACCTCTCAGGGCGGCCACGCCTCCCATCTGCGCGAAGGAGGTGGCACATGTGACGGAGTGCTGCTGCACCTTGTTCATCGGGCCCAGTAAGTCGGGTGGGGCAACGGCCCAGCCCAGTCGCCAACCGGTCATGGCGTAGGTCTTGGAGAAGCCGTTGACTGTGATGGTTCTCTCGAAGGCCCCTGGTAGGGACGCTATGGAGAGGTGCTTGCCGCGGAACACGATCTTCGCGTAGATCTCGTCGGTGACAATCACCAGCCCCTCATCCTCCGCTATGTCTGCCAGCCCGCGGAGGACATCCTCGTCGTAGACGCTTCCCGTGGGGTTGTTGGGCGAGTTGACAACGATCATCTTGCTGGCCGGGGTGATGAGTTCGGCTGTGGCCTCGGGGGTCATCTGGCAGTTGAACTCCTCAGTGCACGGCACGGGTACCGGCCTCCCACCTGCGAGCCGCACCATGGGCACGTAGGAGACCCATCCCGGATCTGGGAGCAACACCTCGTCGCCCGACTCGACAAAGGCTGTGATGGCGGTGTAGAGGGCGTGCTTCGTAGGAGTCACCATGACGTCATCTGGCCCACAGGGGATGCCGTTCTCTGCCTTGCTCTTCTCCGCGATGGCCTCCCTGAGCTCCGGGATCCCCTTGGACGGAGTGTACCTGGTGAATCCGTCATCCAGCGCCCGTTTCGCTGCTTCCACGATGTGGCTAGGGGTGTTGAAGTCGGGCTCCCCCACGGCCAATGAGATGATGTCCTCGCCCTTAGCCCTCATCTCCGACACCATGCCAGAAAGCCGCACCGTCGGCGACTCCCCCACACCGTACATCCTCTCCGCCAACATGGGATCAGTAAGGTAACCAACGGGGGCTAAAGAACCCTCTGGAGGGTCAGCGATGGGCGAAGGAGAACTCGGGGTGCTGGCCCGTTTTTCGGAG
>JABAOH010000001.1_pt1 | contig 21561 bp, 21 predicted proteins | sample 7062181 | NCBI WGS metagenome assembly JABAOH01 (sample SAMN14538630, study PRJNA623070) | marine sediment metagenome | biome: marine biome [ENVO:00000428]; feature: marine pelagic biome [ENVO:01000023]; material: deep marine sediment [ENVO:00002113]; isolation source: pool of 5 deep marine... | reverse complement strand
TTCCCAAGTCATCAGCTCTCAAATTTTGAATTTCCCGCATCAGGATGCAGCATTGGTGAATATGACCAGTCAAATGGTGCCTTTAGCATTGGATTCACTTCCCTCAGGAGAAGTTCTTCCAATCATTACCGCCTTAGAGGATAACTTCGCCAAGGTAGAGATGGGTGAACTTACTCCGACGGATGGAGGAATCAGCTATGCCGTTGATCTGCGGAACGAGCCGATAATCACCTCAAAGTCGTTTATTATGAACTGGTATGACACCACTTCAAGGGAGCCGATTCAAGAAGGTATCTTAGATGAAATGCAAAGTTGGGGTCTAGACTCAGATACGCTCTCAAAGGTAGTTAAATTCATAGCTGCCTGGAGCGCCGGAGACTATACGGTAACGAAAATTGGATCAGAACTGGTCACATTCGAAAAGATGGAAGAACCGGTTGTTCTGGATTCACTGGGTAAAGTATTCGATTTCGGGCTTACTGCTCTAGATTTAACCCGTGCCAGTTACGGTGTATATTTATATCTCAATAGAGTTCCTAATGTCTCCGGGCTGTCGACCGCTTCGAAGACCTCGGCTTGGGCTGACATAAAGAACATTTGTAAAGAAATCCAATCCGTCAGGACTGGGGCTCTTGGCAAAATTGGAACGGTGTCCCGCTGCCTACAATACGCGGGAAATGCACTAACTGCCGGCGTTGCCATCTACACATTCTTCGATGTTGCCAGCCGCTCTGGATGGAGCACTCTCGGTGTAGCTGTTGCGCTCTACTATGTCGACATGATACTGGCATATGCTTTGGTCATAGAAATGGTCGCAATGATCCCATATGTTGGCTGGATACTAGCTCTGGGAATTGTTATATCCGACGCCATTGGGGGATGGTTTGGCGACCTAGTGGATGAAATCCTAACTTGGTTTTACGATACCGAGATTAGGAATGAGTTTGACGTTGATGTGGATAATCTGCAATTCGATTTCGACGATTATGATAACAACGGCTTGGACGTAGGAGACCGATTTGATTTACAGGCCGACCTAACGAGATGGGTCTACGTAACACAATACGGGAGCCCAAATGACTTGAACGCTTACCTGAATGTGGAACTGGATTACCTCGCAGCAAATGTATTTGACCATGACACCATACATATGGGTCTGGGCCACGAGACTGATTACACAACCTACGAAGCCTTCTCGAATCGGAATACGCTGTGGATCGAACCCAGCGTAGCCAAGATAAACTTCCCGTGGACCGTTTCGCTAAGCTATGACTTTAGGTTATTTTATAACGAGTGGGTTTTGGGGTATGGTTGGGAGAGAGTTTCGCAAGACGATAGTGGTAGCCAAACACTTACCACAATCTATGTTGATGTGCTTCCGGGTAATGTCAACGATTTTGTTGCGTGGAACGCTATCACCTCTCTTGACATCGATGGGGATGGTCTTGAGGACGCTGTGGAAGGCAAGCCAGGTAGCAGCTACAAGATTAGCGGCAAAGAGAACGATTTGAGCCTCACTTTAAGCGGTGGATCCACCAACGGATTAGAAATGGTTCCTTACGAGGGTCTGATTAGCCAGAAGTGGACAGTGGAACCAATTGGGGATGGATACTATAAGATCGCTGTCAAAAGTGACGGTAGGTGCCTGACGGTGCAGGATGGCAGCATGGAAGATGGCGCTGCAGTGATAGGGCAGATTTATCAGGGTGCTGACAGCCAGAAGTGGAAGATGGAACTGGGCGCGGACGGCTACTACAGATTCACTGCCAATCACAGCGGCAAATATCTAAGCGTCCAAGATTTCACTTTGATACAGGAGTCTTACAGTGGTGCTGATTACCAGAAATGGGTTTTGGAACCGATTGAGTGCCCCTCTGACTTGGCAACATGGGATACCGACGATGATGGCTTATCCGATAGGTTTGAGGTGGAATACTGGCTGGAACCAACAAACTCTGATACCGACGGCGACGGGGTAATTGACGGCCTGGAATTCCGCTTTGGCACCGAACCAAAGATTGCAGACACTGATGGCGACGGGCTAACCGACGCTGAGGAATACGCAGGTTGGGATATCAACTTCACCTATTCCGGGCAGCTGTTTATTACCCATGTCTGGTCTGACCCTCGTCGAATGCATAGTGATGACGACGGACTGACAGACTACGAAGAGTTTCTACTAGGACTGAATCCGAGATCTTCAGATACGGATGGAGACGGCTTTAAGGACAGCATAGATACAATAGATAATCTCCTAGAGATAATTGACAGTCTTGACCTGCCAGACGGAATTAAAGGGGCATTATCAGTCAAACTGAACCATGCCCAAACAAAATTAGAGATGAACAAATTTAAAACATCAAGCAACATGCTTAACGCATTTATAAATCATGTTAAAGCTCAGCAGGGAAAGAAAATATCGGCTGAAGAAGCAGATGCTATCATAGCAGAAGCTCAAAGAATTATCGACAGTCTTACATCATCCCAGCAGGAACAGACAGGTGAACAGCAGGGAAAAGGAAACAGCGAAAAAGAAAAAGGCAGAGGAACAGAGAAGGGAACCGAAACAACAGATACAGAAACAGATACGGCAGTAGAAAATGGAACAGGGACATCAGAGGAGACAGGAACAGATACAGCACCAGGAAAAGGCAAGGGAACAGGAAAGAGCACAGATGACCAAACACAGGAACAGACAGATGAAAATGAAAAAGGGAACAAGGGAATGTGGAGAGTGAAGAAGAGATCAAGAAGCTGATTGCTAGTTATGGATTGTCATACAGTAAAGCAAAAAATCGGTCTTGACTCATTTAGAGCCCATCACAGCTCCGAGTATTCGAAACACGACGGTGATAGATAAACCTGTAGCTATCAGGATTCCAGCGATCACAAGGTAGGCGTGGGCAATACTGTGTGTGTCCCCCATGTAGCCCACGAAGGTCGGGGCAACACTTCCGATGAGCAGAGAGGTACTCCTATAGATTCCTATACCACTTCTTACGGTATCTTTGGGTAGATGTTCCACAAGAAAAGAGGTTGTGACGGGCCAAAGGGAGCTTATACAGACCCCGAAGACAAGAATAGCGAGTGCAGTTCCCAACCAGAAACCTGATAAAAGCAAGAAATAAAGGGAAAGACCCGCCGCCACAAGCATAACCGCCACTATATTCAACCTGTATAATTTATCTGAAATCCATCCGAGGACAGGCGTCACCAGTATACTTCCTAAAAAAGGAAACATATAGAACACCCCACTCATGGGTAGACTCATCAGCCTCTCCTTAAACAGATAAGTGGGCAAAAACGTCAATACACCGCTCCACGAAAAGAAAAATATGGAAGTAATGAAGGTGGCTGTGAACACAGGAGGCCACGTCAAAGATTTCAAGGACTGTCTAAGCGCTGCGCCCACTGGAGTCACATCTCTTCCTATCCCCATCTTCACCCAAGAGAAGAACCCCAACGCTATCCCAGGGAGAGCTCCTACATAGAAGACCATCCGCCAACCATAGAGCAAGGTTAGACCAGTAGCCAAAAGAGGAGCAGCCATCGCAGCCGCTGAGCCCACAGCCTCATTTATCCCCAAGGCCCAACCTTTCTTCTCTCTAAAGGTTCGCGTAATTAAGCTAATCCCAGGAGTCATATAGGTCCCGGTGCTGAGGCCGAGGAGCGCCAAAAAGGATAGGAGATGGTTATAATTCTCGGAGTAGCCCACCAAGAAAAAAGCCGTCGAGAAGGCGAAGGTACCGAGGATTATCACACTCCTCTCCCCAAGTTGGTCTGAGAGCAATCCAGAGGGAAACTGCATGACTGCATACAAGGCCAAAAGAAGGGTTAAGGCAACACCTCCTTGCGTAAAGGTTATTTGGAGATTCTCCACCATCTGGGGCAGGAGCGGCGGTATTATTAACCGGTAGAAAAAGACTAGAAACCAGACCGCGGCACATATTAACAAGATGGTCTTGCTTCTCTCCGAGGAACCGTTCTTTCGCTCCATCACAGATTACTTTAAGCTATGTCTTCCCTAATTATATGATGTTCTAATGCTGAAACCTAAGAAAGACAGCGATTCAGTGAGATTCATTGGAAAAGGGAGAGATCAGGAGAAAGATTTGGTCTAAGATGGATAAATTGGGAATCAGTAGATTCCCAGGAGCTTTTAACAGAATACCGAACTTTGTGGGGGCTGAGGAGGCTGCCATAAATCTAACCAGCCTCACAGAGTTCCAGAAAGCTAAGGTGGTGAAAGTCAACCCTGACTCACCTCAAATACCTGTTAGAAGGTTGGTTCTCTTAAGGAAGAAATCATTGATAATGCCTTCCCCGAGACTTAAAGAGGGCTTTCTAGTTTTGGATCCAAATTTGATTCCCCAGTCCTTCATCGAAGGAGCTGCTAGCATAAAAGGAGCCTTCAGACACGGCAAACCTACCAGCATCGATGACCTGCCACAGATAGACTTGGTTGTCGCCGGATCAGTGGCTGTTTCAACTGTAGGCGCCAGAGTGGGAAAGGGAAAGGGATACAGCGAAATCGAGTACGGAGCCATCAAGGAACTAGGGTTGATAAACGAGGAGGTTTCTGTTGTTACGACCGTTCACGACGCCCAGATCGTCGAGCAAATACCCACCGAGGACCACGACGTCATGGTTGATGTCATCATTACCCCCACAAGAGTCATCAGGGTTGAGAAAAGACGTCGCCAACCTCCCGGAATCATCTGGAACAAAGTCACCTCAACGATGCTCAAGGAGATACCCATACTCAGAGAACTAAAGAGGAAGAAGAACAGCGACCACTAACAAGTTTACCCGTTCATTTATACTAAAGGTCTTAAGATACTTAGATAAATGCTAGATATGTAATCTAACGTCTCTGTCTGCCAAGTCAGGAGGTATCTCAAAGTCTCTTTTAACTTCATCAATAGGTGTACCAAGCACCGTGATCTTATCAAGGTCGCTGATCCCTATCCCTTTCTGCTCTGCCAGCTGGAGGTGCTTGACCTTCTTGGGGTCGATACCCATGATGGCAGCTCCCACAGCGTCGGACGCCACCACATCGAGGCCTGCCACAATGACGTTCATCTCCACGGGTGACCCATAAACTTCATCCTTCTCCGACCCGATGATGCCGTCGATAACCGTAAGCCTCGGCTTGATCAATGTGTTGAGATCACATATCTTTTCATGTATAGACGAGTGCATGATTGACTTTGGCTGCAGGGCACCCATCATATTCTTCATCCCTAATGTTATGAGGGAGATGTGGTGTACCTTAAGTCTCGGTATTGAGACCAAACATGTCGGCCAGTCAAGAACGGTTTTGGCGATGAACCCTTCCTTCAAGGCTGATGAGCCGGGGATGTTCACCTGGACCCTGGTATCACGATTGAGGTCCAACAGTTTGATGTCATACCTGGAAGCAACCGCGTCTACACGTGCAGTTTTGAAGGCCTGACGCGTGTCTCCTGCACCTCCTTCACCTATGATAATGTTTCTTTTCGGCACTCCTCTCTCTAGGAAATAGATCAGCACCTCCTCTACGACTCGGGGGTCGGTGGTAACTCCTGTCTTTGGTTCCATGGCAAACACGTAATTAGGTTTTAAGAGTATCCTATCCTTCGGAGATATCACCTTTTCTACGTGGATCAGGTCAAGTGCCTTCTTAACCATCTCTCTTGGGCGGGTTCCTCCCACAATTGCTACTTCAGTAACCATGTGAAATCTTCCTGCACTTTCTTCGTCAACCTTTAAGTATAAGAATCTACGAGGCGAAAAATGAAACTATTACCAATTCACAATAATATTTAATATTTCAGTGCGGTAAAAAACGTTAAAGGTTTTAGTCTGCTGGTTTCACCAACTTGGCTGTCATCACGAGCCCGATCATTATCAGGGCCGCGCAGATTAAAAAAGTCTGCCTGAAGCCTATGGTCTCCGCCAGGAAACCTCCAAGTGTCGGCCCAGCTATCCACCCGAGGTTCCAAGTCATGTTATACATTCCGATGGCCTGTCCCTTCTCCTCAGCTGGCACAATGTCTGTTATTAGAGCTACTGTTGTGGCTCCGAGGGCTGCCCAAGCCACTCCCTCCATCATTTGGATGGCGTAGACGTCGATGTAACTTCTTGCCAGCGAGTATAGGAGGAACACGAGAACGAAGACTCCCATCGAAACCAGCAAAATAGGCTTCCTCCCTACCTTATCTGAGAGCCTGCCAAACAGCGGAGCCGCCAGGGCACCAGAGGCAGCGCCCACGGTGAAGACCAACCCTATCTGGGCCATGGTGGCACCGAGGTTCTCTACAAAGAGGGCGAACACAGAGTATATCATGCCGGAGCAGACCATCAAAGGGAAGATGGAAACATATATGGTGTACACCGATCTCTTCAGCGGAGCCACCTCCAGTATTAGAGTTTTCCTAAGTTCTTCAGATCCGCTAGTGTGAAGTTTAGGTCCAACTCCCGAAGTTTCGTCTCTGTAGGGACCCCTGTCTCCACGTCCCAGCCTCGGATTCCATAATAAATTTCAAGCATCTCCTTCAGGTCGTCAGGGGGAAGAGTTTGGCCAGATGAGGCACCGGTGGGCATTGACTTGGTGAATCGCTGCGGTAGAGTGTCATCATCTTTCGTGGCTCCCTCTCTCAGGTTGAAGACACGGCTTAGGTTGAAGCCTCTCTCTCCTACCTTCATGAGCTCCTCCACTGTGAAGTCCCAACCCGTGACATATCGGGTTATATTGACGATGTCGGTGACGGTGACTGGGCGATAGGGCGGCCAGCTTGTGAAACGACAGATAATAAGAGAGTTTATCACAGAGTGGAGGTCCTGGGACTTCTTTGTTATCTCGGCTTTTCCCTCGAGAGCGAACCTGCTCAATCCCTTTACAATTCCCAACTCGGGTATCACATTGTCCCTCTCGAAGCTCGTGTCATGGGGGCCATCGAGATGAACCGCACCCCTACTCGACGTGGCATAAGCGAGTCCCAGCCCCTTTTTCCCACGGGGCTCATGCATCGGGATTTCAAGGCCTTTTACATGCATCGCATACTGCTGGGCCCCCTGTCCTAGCTTCTCAGCAGCACGCATAACCCCCTCAGCGAGGAGGTCTCCGACCCCCTCTCTATGGGTAATCTTCTCGATCATCTTGATGATGGCGGCGCCGTTACCCCAAGAGAGGCTGATTCCACCCATGTCTTTCTCAGTGATGATTCCTTTCTCACAGCACTCCATAGCGAAGGCAATGACAACACCGGTAGAGATGGTGTCGAGGGAGTGGAGATTGCAGAGATGGTTCGCCATAGCTATAGAGGCTAGGTCGTCGTTCATACAGAAAGAGCCGAGGGAGGCCAAGGTCTCGTACTCAGGACCATCTCTGAAGTCGCCGGCGTAGGGACCCTCCCTCACTTCTACCAACCGGATGCAGGCGAGGGGACACCCGTAGCAGCTCTGCCTGCTCTTCAACATGGTCTCCGTCATGGTCTCTCCACTTATCACCTCTGCTCCTTCAAAGAAACCCATGTTAAAGTTCTTAGTAGGCAGAATGCCCAGCTGGTTGTTAAGAGCTACAGCCGCCGATGTCCCAAACTTCTTCAGGTTCATCGCCCCCTCATGGAGCAGTAGCCTTTTCACCACATCTCTCATAAGGGTTCTCAACCCCTCCCTATCTGCCACCTCGATGCTCCTGTTTCTACCATAGACGGCTATGGCCTTGACTCTCTTAGAGCCCATCACCGCTCCTACACCTGTGCGGCCAGCAGCTCGGTTCAAATCGCTGATTATGGAGGCGAATCTCACCATTTTTTCCCCGGCGATGCCTATGCTTGCAACGGATGCAGCTGGCTGTTTCACCTCTTTTTTCACCGCTGCCTCTGTCTCATGGGTTGTTTTTCCCCAGAGGTGTCCTGCCTCCCTTATTTCTGCCTCGCCGTCATGAACCCAAAGATAAATAGGGCTCTCAGCAACTCCCTCGAGGATGATTCCGTCAAACCCCGACCACTTCAGCTGCGGCCCAAAATAACCAGCGGCGTGGGATTCACCCCAGTACCCGGTTAAAGGGGACTTTGTGATCACACAATATCGGCTATGACCCGGGAAGTTGACACCAACAAGGGGGCCAGCCATAAAAAGGAGCTTGTTTTCCGGTCCCAAAGAGTCTATTCCTGGCTTAAGCTCTTGGTAGAGGATCTTGGCTCCAAGCCCTCTTCCACCAAGGTATCTTTTCGCATCCTCATTTGAGATTGCTTCTATTTTTGTCACTTTCTTTTCCAGGTCTACTCTAAGGAGTTGTCCTCGGAATCCTTTCATCATTATCCACCAACATCCTTATCTATAGAGGAAAAAATTTAAGAGAGTTTATCTGTTGTTGGATCAACGTATCATGTATCACATAGAAGCGAAGCACTTAACTGAGCAGGTAACAAATCAATGTTGAATCAGTACTAAGCACTTGGGTGATCTGCGATGAAGAATCGCGCGAGATTTCCTGTCACGGAGATAGGCGGCACAACCACCCCGCGGCTCATTCTAGGACACCTCCCATTCATGGGTGAGTCTTACCAAGGACCTGAGAAAAACCATCAATATGCTAAGAGGTTCTCTAACATCGAGAACATCGTTCGCATCCTATGTAGAGCCATTGATGGATACGGTATCAAAGTGGTGGCTGCAACGCCCACAACCGAGGGAACATCTGCATCACGCTTCTTAGAGGCCATCCAAGAGTCGATGCGGAGAACCGCGGTGGAGATCGCCCTGATACCCTGCTTTCGTATACCGCTTACTATCGACGGGAAGCCCATAGATGACTACAGGCGGTGGCTGACTTACTATGACATCGAGAAGCAGGCGGCTGACGAAACCATCCTCAAGCGGTACGTCGAGGACCCCATCCTACTCTGCCGAGAAGGCTGGGGAAAGAAGTTTCCCTATGCGTTAACTCACCTCCACTCCTACGCGGAGGAAGACTTCAAAGGGCTGGAGGTCGACTGCAGAATGATGAAAAGGGCTGCCTCAAGCCTCGCGGGATCCAACATCTTGTTCGGGGAACTGGGATCAGAGACGGACTTTCTCGTTGCGGCAGAGAGGCTAGACCTACTATCAGAACTCGTCGACTGGTTGAGAGACAGCCTCGGCCGTCCAGTGCTCTTAGGTGTCCACCATGCAGGCTCAACGATACCTACCTTGGAAAGGTCGAGAATACGCTTCGAGGGATATGTTACACCAGTGAACAAGCTCGGAGTGATGATGTTTCCAACAGAAGAGCATGCGCTCAAGGCGATATGGGAGGCTAATAAACCAGTGATAGCCATTAAGCCCCTGGCCGGAGGCCGAATCCCGCCGAGTGAAGCCTTTGGATATATCTATAAAGAGATAGGTGTCAAGGTCTGCATGATTGGAGTAGGTTCGACGGAAGAAGTTGATGAGGACTTCGAAGCGGCTTTAGAAAGCCTATCCGACTGAAGATCCAGATAAGCTACTTTTTAAATATTGAAGTGTATATGGCTGAGTTGGGTGAAAGGAGACGCCCCTATATATATGCCTCATCAGATTCACAGATCAAGGGATCAAAACTATCAAGAACTACCCAAAGCGGCTGGAAGAGGCCCGGAGGATAATCGAAGAAGCTGGTGCTAAGGCTCTCAGGGCCTACGTGACCCTTGGCCGCTACGACCAGATTCTACTAATGAAGTGCCCCAACAACGAAGTCGCCGTCAGATTGAGCGCCAAATTAGGCTCTCTGGGGAACGTTAAAATAGAGACTCTCCCAGCCATACGGGCGAAAAGATTTATCAAGATAGCCGAAAAGCTCTGAACAACTCTAACCTAAAACACCACAATTTAATTCTTGTAGATCTGAATTTTAACAGATTCTAGGAATGGGGTCTCCAGCCGGTGGTGGCAAGATCCTACGGCCTCCGACGCCAGTCTCCAGCACAACTCCGCCGAACTCTTTTGTTGCCTCACCTATGATCTGGGCATCTTTACCTTCTTTGGTCTTTCTTAATCCTTCAAGAACTTCCTCAGCCTTCTGGGGTACTGTAGCTATCACTACCTTTCCTTCGTTTCCCACCTCCAATGGATCGATGCCGAGCATCTCGCAAGCGGCTCTGACGCCCGTCCTCACAGGGATTTTCTCTTCATAAACCAGTATCCCTAGTTTCGACTTCTCGCTCCACTCGTTGAGGGTGTTGGCAAGGCCGCCCCGCGTCGGATCTTTCATGGCTACAATACCCCCAACTTCTCTCAGTAAGTGTTGAATCATCTTATTGAGGGGAGCTATGTCTGAGACGACTTCGCTCTCAAAGCCGTATCCCTCTCGGAAGCTGAGGAGAGCTATTCCGTGATCTCCAACCGTGCCAGAGGCGATGATTTTGTCCCCTTCTTTAAGATTTGAGTCGAGGAGCCACCGAGCGTCAAAGTTTCGATATCTTTTCACCTCGTCTAAATTTCTCTCCACCGCCTCACTTCTCCTACCGACGCAGGAAGTGTTGACGATGAATTTCTCCAATGCGCCTCTCTCAACGACCTTCGTGTCACCCGTTATTACATAGACACCGGCCTCAACACATGTCTTACTCATGCTTCCCAGAATCCTCTCAAGCTCGACTATGGAGAAGCCTTCCTCGAGCACGAAACCAGAGGAAAGTGCCAGAGGCTCGGCGCCTAGCACGGCTACGTCGTTGACTGTACCTGCCACGGCGAGGCTTCCGATATCGCCTCCTGGGAAAAAGAGGGGCTTCACCGTGTGAGAGTCCGTGTGCAAAACGATGCCGTCCACCACGGAGGAATCGTCGAGGGCTTCGAGAGGAACTTCTACGTTGCTCCCTCCTAGATACCCCAATATATACCTTTTGATAAGATCCTGCATGATGCTGCCGCCCGCTCCATGTTCCATGGTGATCCGTTCCATGAGATTCGCCTCCACTAAAAGAAAGGTTCAGAAAGACTCTTAAAACTAATAGGATAGTTTATCCTAGTAGTTTCACAGAGCAATGGTCCTCCGATTGACCGATTCACACCAGAAAGATTTTGAGAAGAGAGAGATTCCCAAAAGGATAAGGGACTTGATCGGCAGAATTCAGCCTCTCGACACCGAGGCTATGAGCAAAGCCAAGGAGAAAGGGGAAATCGAACGCCGGCTGAGGCGTCTTATACAGAGTCGATGTGAAGATGTGAACGTTCACCTCTTGATCAGGGCCGCCCTCTATCTAGATGATGAACTGGCTGAAGACCGAGTCGAGGTAGAAGGAGACCCCGTCAACCTCCTCTGCGACGAGTTCCTCGGCATGTCTATCGCTGAATACATAGGAGGCAAGAGTGCCCTCTTCAACTATGTAAGGTACGACATGAGGAAGCCCGGAGTCCTATCAGAACTGGGAGTCTTCTTAGATGATGTCATCGCTGGATTAATAACTGGGTGTATGACTAGGCTTTTTTAGGATTGGTAATGGTCGCCTCACTTATCGCTTTTCTAACTAGGATACCCCTGAAGCCAAAGCGGGTAGAAGATGCCGCTAGATACCTCTATCTGTTTCCTCTTGTAGGTATCTTGGTCAGCCTCATAGTCTATACTGTGGCCTTCTTCTCCTTCATGATCTTGCCTCTAGATATCGCATCAATAGTCACGACAGCTGCCATCTACCTCGTCACCGGCTTGATACACCTTGACGGTCTCGCTGACTTCGCTGACGGCGTGATGACCTCGGGGGAGAAGGAGCATAAGATCGCCGTGATGAAAGACCCTAAAATCGGCATCGCTGGAGTCTTCTCGGTTATATTGTCTCTGATCTTAACTTTCTACTCTATCCGACTACTCGGNNATTATCGTTTCAGAGATATCCGCTAAGCTGGGGATGAACACATGCATCGCTCGAGGGAAGAATATGCCTGAGGGTATGGGTTTTGTTTTCATCAAACACTCAACTCGAATTAAGTATATCATTGCCCTGGCAATCTCTGTGGTTGTCAGCTTCTTATTGACCGGCCTCTACTTCGTTCTTGTTTTCAGCGGGGTAATCACTGCCCTATTTGTGGTACGTTTGGCCCACAGGAATTTCGGTGGAGTGAACGAGGATGTAATGGGGGCGGTGAACGAGATCGCCCGCGTCATAACACTCCTCTTATGGGCGGCACTTCCATGATCGCAGTCATCCTCGCCGGCGGCAGAAGCAGCAGAATGAAGAAAAATGTGGAAAAACCTTTAATCGAGGTGGGCGGCGCTAAGATCATAGATCGAGTTGTGAAAGCGGTCAAAGAATCTAGGGCGGAGCGTTGCATCGTGGCTGTTTCCACTTTAACGCCTAATACCATGCGATACTGCAGAGAGATAGGCTGTGATGTACTCTTAACCGAGGGGAAAGGCTACCACGATGATCTAACCTCACTACTTAAAATCCACCCTGTTTTCGTCTCAGCCGCGGCGGACATGCCCTTCCTCACAAGTCAGGCTGTCGACAAAATCATAAACGCTTTCGACGGTGTAAGCGTCACCGGCTGTGTCCCACTGGGCACCGTGCCCAGCTTCATAGAGCCAAGCTACACCTTTGAATACCGAGGGAGGAACCTCGTAGCTGTGGGCCTCAACATCGTTACACATTCAGAGTTATCTGAAGTGCTGATTTTCGAAGATCCTCTCTTAGCTGTTAGCGTGAACTCGGAACGAGACCTAGAGGCTGCGAGGCGGCTAGCCAATGGTTGACTCANNGAGACCTGGAGGCTGCGAGGCGGCAATGGTTGACTCAGAACACTCAGCTAAGTCGATATCCTCTTTCACTTAAATCTTGAACCCATTTAAGTCGGTGGTTGTATGGCCGGTGTGGCAGTGTCGTGGAGCGGTGGCAAGGAGAGCAACCTCTCTTACTATAAGGCTATGTCAAACGGCTTCGAGATCAAATGCCTCCTGAACTTAGTCAGAAAAGATGTCGGACGGTGCATGTCCCACGGAGTGACCGCCAACCTCCTCGCAGCTCAGGCAGAAACGATCGGCGTTCCCATCGTACAGAGGGAAGCCACTTGGAAGACCTACGAGGAGGTATTCAAGGAAGCAGTTTACGAGCTGAAGCAGAGAGGTGTTGAGGGCATGGTCTTCGGCGACATCGACCTAGAGGAACACAAAGAGTGGGTGGAGAGAATCTGCGAAGAGACCGGTATCCAACCCATAGAGCCTCTCTGGCAGAAGGACCCCACAGCTCTTCTCAAAGAGTTCATAGAGGCGGGTTTCAAAGCCATCGTCGTCAGCGTCAAGGTGAGCATGCTCGGAAGTGAGTGGCTGGGCCGGAGGGTCGACCCAGACTTTGTGCGAGACCTTCACACTCTCAAGGAGGGCGCAGATCTCCATCTATGTGGTGAGGCAGGAGAATATCACACTTTTGTGTATGATGGCCCCCTCTTCAAGAGGCCCCTCAAGATACTCAAAGGTGAGATAACATCGGAGAACGGACATTTGTTCCTAGATATTCAACTAGCCTAGTACCAGCCAGTATATATCCACTATTCTATGTATTGTTGTCTCACCAGGTGAGCGATACCTAGCTCCTCCATCCTCGTCACAGGGGCCAGCATGGTTATGTGAACGACACCAGGCAGTCTCCCAATCTCGACGCCACCCGTGAGGGTCACCCTGTTTCTCACCTCATTTATATTCATGCCTGTTAATTCAGCCATACGTTCCAGCCCGTTGGCCGTAGCCGCGTTGAGGTCGACGCCAGAACCAACCACCTGCACTGGAGCTATCGCCTCCTGGAGCTCAAAGCCGAACTTCTTAGCCATCCGGCGGGCTCCAGCCAACTCCATCTCTGTGAGAGACCTCGCCAAGTGAGGGAGATCTTCTCTTCTAGGCAGGAGGATGGGTCCATCGATCCCTAGGTTCTTGATGACCTCCACTTCTAGAGTTACTTCGGCCGAGACATCGGTGGTGTGACCGGCGATCTCACCATCTCCCTGCATCGCATGTGCATCCCCCACCACCACGCCGCCACCGTCGATCTTAACCGGCGCTATAAGAATGCTTCCCTCCCTCACCTCATCGATATCCATATGGGAATCGGTCCTCTTGGTTATGTCTTCTTCCTCTATGGCTAGGTCGAGGGGAGCCTTCACCAGGCGGCCCACAAGGTCTCCGGCGTTGAACGACGAAGGGAGATCAACGGCCGGGCTAGTTCCAATGTTCCCGACCATGGGTCTCACTCTCGTAATTATACCGGGTGGCATATCAGCCAACGCCATGATTAACGCTGGGTGGGTAAGGCCCTTCGGCGGAATGGCCCCGAAGTCATAGGCCTGCTCGGCGATGATCTCTGCCACCTCTTTGGGCACGGTCACCCCTACACCTCCTTCGTCATCCAGCAGCAGAGTATATCCACACGTCACCTCGAAGGGGTTGACTTCACTGCCACAGCTCTTACACCTCACCGCCTCCTGTCCAACGCCTTCAAGGTAGGTCTCGGGGTTGAGGATGCCACACCTGGGGCATTTCTTACCGATGGAGGCTATGCCCACATATCTTCCTTCGATCGGGGTCTCAGTGCCTGAGGCTGAGGCCCGCGAGAGAACCTGGATTTTCCTGATCTTCATGGCTATGCCGTCACCGATCTCTGCGCCTTCGACGGCTACTGGTTTCGTGACGGTGTGCCCACTCCTCAACTCAGGTGTTATCATGGGGCCATAACACGCCGGCTCAGTTTTAGCCATGATTATCCCTCCATTCTCTACAGGGCCCAGCATCTCACACTGAGGTCCGATGATGTCTACTATCTCACTGGAATAGAAGATCCTCTTACCCATCTCAGATGCTCCTCCGATAAAGGGTAGGAATTTTAGGGTTAAAAACCTCCTCTTTGCTTTTTCTGATGTCGTACTAAACTTGGAGCCAAAAACATTGATCCAAAAAACATAAAGCCTTACATCGTGTTTTATAGATTGGAACTACACTTGGTTTTAGTAAATCTTCATCTTCTATGGTGGGGTCGTTGAGCTATCTATTTACAGATGAATGGGGCACATATTACGATATGGATAGGATTATATTACCTCTAGAAGGTTTTCCAGCTGAGATCGAAGCCCTAGAGGTAGCCCTGTACCTCGCTGAGTGCAGCCGAGCCGTTGTAAAGCTCTTCCACACCGAAGAACACGACGAGAGGAAGGAACAGATCTTCGAAAGTTTAAGAGACCTTGCCGTGGAGAAAGCGGGGAGGATGAGAGTCAGGGTGGAGGAGGAGGTGTGTGAAGACAACCCCGTTGACGCAATTCTCACTAGAGCCGAGGATCACGACCTAATTATAATGGGTGGAAAGAGGAGGTTTAGGGAAGAGATCTTTGGAAGCGTTTCTTCAAACGTCATACGTAGGGCCCAGAGGCCGGTGGTGATAGTCACCGCACCCGTCGATGAATGGAAGATTAGAGAAGAACCTATAAGGCGACTTCTAATTCCCTTGAGAAATGTTGTGGAAGACCGGGCCGCGGTGAAACTGGCGGCCACCCTCACTAGCAGCGCCACAGTGAGAGATTTCGAGATGGCGGCGTTGCACGTTTTGACCCTACCTCAGACCACACCCATCTCCGCATACAGTGAGAATATGAAGGAAGATGAGAGGCAGTTTTTCAAGGAGGTCGGAGAACTGACTAGACTTATCGCACGTCCCATAACCCCCAACGTGATAGTAGGAAGGAATGTGGGACGGTCTATAGTGAGCTTCGCTGAGGAGCATAGATCAGATATCATCATACTAGGAGAAAGGGAGAAGCCGGGACCCTTCACGCGTCTGTTGGGCACCGAAGCCCTTTACGTGAGAAGAAACGCTCCGTGCAGCGTCGTGTTGATCTATAGGCCTTGAATGGAGCCTCTCTAGCCGTCTTCCCTCCCTTTATAAGAGACACTTCCCCGGTTCGTTAACCACTTTCTCAGGTAGTAGGAAAGGACAACAGAAGCCGTCAGAAGGATGAACCAGAGCCAGATGACAAGCTCAACGAACACGATGAAGAAGACGCATAGAAGCATCGCCAACCAGGGGAAAACGGGGTTGGCACCTGTCTCTCTTCTCAACCGGAGGTTTGAAAGGCTTACTGAGAAGAAGACCACCAAGAAGATCAGGCTCGCCAGAGCCGACAGCTCTTTGAGAGCTCCGAAAAACGCGACTAACGCGGCAGGTATACTCACAAAAACCAAACTGAAGATCGGCGCCCTCGTCACTCTGCTTAGAGACGAAAAGAACTGCGGCATCACTCCCCCCCTAGACATGGCGTAGGCGAGTCTCGATGAACCGAAGAGCGCGGCATTATAAGCTGAAGAGGTGGCCAGCAACGCTCCAAATCCCAAGATTAATTCACCCCACCTTCCCAGACTCTTTTTGGCCAGCTCCGCCATAGGAGCCTCACTCACCACCAGTTCATAGTAAGGAATAATTCCGGTGGCGATGACGGCCACCGATAGATAGATAACTGAGACTACACCTATAGCGATATAGATAGCTCTTCCCATATTCCTCTCCGGGCTCTTCAGCTCCTCGCCCGAAGTACTTATTATTTCAAATCCCGTGTATCCGATGAAGATCAAAGCGCTAGCGGTAAAGACATTCAAAAAACCTCTGGGGAAGAAAGGACTATAGTTGCTCACCTCAACGGAGGGGATGGCGAACAAGACGAAGAATATGAGAATACCCACCTTAGACAACACGATGGTGTCCTGCACCTTACCAGCTTTACTAACGCCCCTCACATTCACGACCAAGAAGAAAGCTATTAAAGCAGCGCTGAAGAGTCTTGGAGGAAAAGAAGGGAAGAAATGACTAGCGTATAACCCAAAACTCACACTATAGAAGCTACACGCCACGATGTATCCAAACCAGAGAGAGTAACCCACGCAGACTCTCATCAACTCGCTTCTGGGAAAGGCTCTAGCCACATACTCATAGCTTGCCCCACAAGAAGGAAAACGCCTCCCAAGTCTCGCGTAGTTATACCCTACCAGTAAAGCCGTTAAAGTGCAGAAGAAAAAGGATACGGTGAGAGCCGGTCCGGCGACACCGGCAACAATTCCCAGAACGCTGTATATCCCTCCGCCGATGATGCCGCCGACACCGAGTGTCACCGCCTCCAACAGAGTCAGTTCTCTAGAAAGCGCACGCTCGACTACTCCATCGCGTACACTACTCGGCACCGTCTTGGATCCGTCAGTTAAAGCTACTTCCCCCCCGCCCACCCAATTTAAATTACTCTATCAACTCACAACGGCAAGATATAAATCTTGTAGTTTCACTATTCCTCCGGACGCTGGGGTTAGGATTAAACTTAATAATGTGTGATAGTATTACTTTTTCTAGGAAAAGTATTACATCTCTTAGATAGAGATGCTTGATATGCACATTCCAGATGGTTTCCTCGACTTGCCCATATGTGCTGTCTTGTATCTCGCTACGTTAGTCTTCTGGGTACTCGCGTTTCGGAAAGCAAAACACGTTTTGAACGACAGGCAGGTCCCTTTGATGGCTACTCTGACGGCGATGTTCTTCGCTGCTCAAATGATGAATTACCCGGTCATCGCAGGAACAACGGCGCACCTGTTGGGCGGACCGATATTGGCGATAACCCTCGGACCCTATGCCGGGTTGATATCGATGACGATAATTCTGTTTATTCAGGCGCTGTTCTTCGGAGATGGTGGAGTAACAACTTTTGGCGCAAATGTGTGGAACATCGGCGTCATAGGCGTTTTTATCCCTTATGTTATCTTCCTGTCCGCTGTGAAAATATCAAAGAATAAGAAGGGAGCCCTGGTTGGAGCCTTTCTAGGCGGCCTTATAGGCGATGATTTAGCAGCGGTGTTCGCCGGGCTTGAGCTGGGGCTCTCGACGCTTTCGTTTCCTTATGGTGTCTCGATAGCGGTAACGGCGATGGCCATCCACCACTTCGTCATAGGGATCGGTGAGGGCATAATCACAGCCCTAATTATTTCAGCTCTTTTGAAATCTAGACCAGACTTGTTGCAGTTACCAAAGGTGGCACCGACGTGGCTGGGAGACTTCTCCATCGTTTCCATAGAGCCTCGAGGTTCGTGAAAATGGATAGAAGCGCGAGAATATTTACTACAGGTATTATCATGTCCATAGTTTTCGTCATGGTGGGATGCGTGTGGCTTTCCTCATCTGTGGAAACTCTGGATGCGGTCGCTGAACAGTTTGGTGTTTCAGAGCGCCCTGTATGGACTCCCCCCATATCTGATTACGAGGTTCCGGGTCTTGGAGGGAATTTGGTGGTTGGCGTTGTCATAGGAATCGCCTTTACACTTCTAACATTAGGAGTTNNACATTAGGAGTTACTTTGGCTGTAGGCAAGGCTTTAAAGAGCTGAGAGAGCACAAGAGATGTTGAAGGACCTGTTAAAGACGCTGGAAGACATTGTGTATGTGGAGAGATTCTCTTCTACGGATGGGATAACTCAGGGGATTGATCCAAGGATAAAATTGTGTTCCTTCTTAGCTTTTGTTCTGACGGCGGTGGCGGTAAGGACTGTAACACCGCTAATTATTCTGTTCTTTATGATCGTCGGTCTTACGGTTGTTTCAAGGATTCCTCTAAGATTCTTTCTCCTCAGAGCTACTCTCTTCATTCCTCTGTTTGCAGCTGTGATAGTTTTGCCATTGCCTTTCATAACGCCTGGGGCACCTTTAGCTGTAGTCGGTTACGATGGATATATCGTTAGTATCACAAGGGAAGGATCCTATAGGGCTGCTCAGTTTATACTCAAGGTTTGGGTTTGTGTGGCTTCATTGACGCTGTTAGTGTTGACTACAAGGTTTTCAAGACTTGTCCAAAGCTTAGAGACGTTTAGGATTCCGAAGGTTTTTGTTATGATGTTAGCCATCACGTATCGGTTCATTTTCCTGTTCGTTGACGAAGCGTATAAGATGGTTTTGGCTAGGGATGCACGTAGAGTTGGAAAAGAGCGGCGAATGCAGACTGTGAGATCGCTTGCTAACATGCTTAGTACGCTTTTCATTAGAGCCTATGAAAGAAGTGAGCGAGTTTACCTATCAATGTTGGCTAGGGGGTATACTGGAGAAGTGAAATTACTGGGAAAAATAAGGTGTAGTCGAAAGGATTGGATATTCGGGGTCATTTGCGTTCTAACCTGTTTCACAGTTTTATTAACAGAATTTCTGCGTTTAGGCGGTGTATAAACATTGGAAGTCGCTATCCAGATGGAGAATATAGGATATCTTTATCCAGACGGAAATGTGGCGTTAGATGATGTAAACCTAAGAATTATGAAGGGTGAGAGGGTTGCTATCCTCGGACCTAACGGTGCAGGCAAGTCCACGTTGTTGCTGCTCATCAACGGCTTGTTCAAGCCATCCAAAGGCAGCATCAATGTACTGGGCATGCCCGTTACGAGAAGCTATCTTCGTAAAGTGAGAATGAGCGTCGGACTTGTCTTCCAGGATCCAGATGATCAGCTTTTCTGTCCGACGCTGTGGGAGGATGTCACCTTCGGACCCTTAAACCTAGGCCTATCTGAAGAAGAGATAATTAATAGGGCCAAAGATGCGTTAGAAACTGTTGGATTGGAAGGTCACGAAGAGAGACCTCCCCATCACCTCAGTATGGGAGAAAAAAAGAAGGCAGCGATCGCCGTGGTTTTGGCTATGAGACCTGAAATCATAGTTTTAGATGAGCCTACGGCGAATCTAGATCCAGCGAGTCGGGTTGAGCTTATACGGTTTCTTAATGACTTGTACGAAGACCAAGGCATAACGATTGTCGTGGCGGCACACGACGTGGATTTCATTTCCAGGGTAGCTGATAGGGTTTATATCTTGAACAAAGGTCGAATCATGGCTGAAGGCGCTGTTAAAGAGATCTTCTCAAACTATGAGATAATGAAGAAGGCGCGTCTTCTATCTTTGGGTGACGTTGGAGAGTGAACACTGAAGATTCATAAATCTCTGCATGGCGATTCGAGACAGAGAAAGAGGTTTTAATTCAATACCTGCTTGGTAGTTTCGTAACACTCTGAGAAGCATTAAAGTCTTGGGGTTTCATAATACTCTTAAGGGTGGAAAAGTTGGAGAGAGGAGTTTCTAGAATCAGCGTCTCTATACCCGTGGCACTGTTGAAGGAATTCGACGAGACCCGCGTTGAGATGGGCTACAGGGATAGATCTAAGGCGATGCAGACGGCCATGAGGAACTTCATATCTGAGTACCGTTGGACCAGAACAGAGGAGGACACCGGCACCGGCGCACTGATAATAGTGTACGATCACGGTGTGAAGGGGCTGGGTGAGGCCTTGACAGAGATCCAGCACCACCATGAAGGGATCATCAACGCCGTGATGCATATCCACCTCGACGAGCACAACTGCCTTGAAATCGTTGCCGTAAGAGGGAGGAACGTGGACATCAGGGATCTATCTCGTGAGCTGATGACTAAGAGAGGAGTGAAGCAGCTCAAGCTAACAATCGTCTGAGTGAATGTTAGTTTCTCTTTTCTCCAATCAATATAAGATGTCATAACTTTAGCGAACATCTAATCCTCTATACTTTTCTGCTGCATCATTTCCGGTGAATAATCCGCGTAATGCTGAGTCAAAACCGATTTAGACATTCTCCCACAGAAGTCATCATACAGGAATGGAAGAAATGACGAAGATGTAAACACCAACCTCTTTTTTCTCACTTGATAAGATTCATATTTGATGAAATAGGCGAAAACAGTCTTCCATAAACTTTTAAATCTTCCGAATATGGCTAAAATAACGTCGATTAGAGCTTTTTTGATACTAATCAATATTACGAATCGATTAACACTGGATAACCTGGGTTCTACATAGATAAAAGTTGGACACGTGGAAATCGGATGGAAAAGTCTTTAAAACGATGAATCTAAGAAGTAGCAAGCTTATTTAATGTATCACTATAAGACATTTTTGGTGGAGAGGTTGAAAACAGCCGTTTTGTGACATGTATTATGTCAGGAATTGATTTTTTTGCCGATAACTCAGGATCAACGGAAAATTTTAGAGCTGCTCCGTGACAAAAAAAGTAAAAGCGAGGCTATCAAGGCTCTGTTACCGGAAAAACCCTCGAAGGAAGATATAAAACGAAAAATAAACGTAATCAACTAGACTTTAGAACGCATCCGCAGAAAAGACAAGTTGAACCGGAAAGAGGTCAGCCGCATCAACAACTACATCGGCAAAGGCTCCTTTTCCAAACGCCACCTCATGAGGAAACGGCTGGGCTTCTCAATCCCAAAGTAAGACATATCGTTACATCCATTGATACACCCCCAAAAAACATGTCGACCCCTCACTGTACACCTATTTTTCCTTTAAGCAGTGATGTTTCATCGAGAACTACCGAGCCACAATAAAGGCAAATTCGACCAACAGGAATCCACTGGCTCTTTCTAGGTCCTAACTACTATAGAGTTATGTCGGACATATCTCCTGGTGACATTATCCAGGCTTGTTTTGCAGCTTCGACGCCGTCCCGGGACTCAAATCCGTCATTTTTTGGTGTTTTTTATATTTTTCAATTATAACAAATACCCTTATTTTTCTCACAATTTC
>JABAOH010006862.1_pt1 | contig 21575 bp, 24 predicted proteins | sample 7062181 | NCBI WGS metagenome assembly JABAOH01 (sample SAMN14538630, study PRJNA623070) | marine sediment metagenome | biome: marine biome [ENVO:00000428]; feature: marine pelagic biome [ENVO:01000023]; material: deep marine sediment [ENVO:00002113]; isolation source: pool of 5 deep marine... | reverse complement strand
ACTCCAAATCCGAGGAATTGAATGAAGTCTCGGATGTCGTGATAAAGAAAAAAGATCTGAGGGAGATCCTGAAATATATATAAATTAGATATTATAAAATAAGGAATAAAACGTGGTAGCATGTTCGAATACCTTCCATGGATTGCCAGCGCACTAGCGATAGTGTTCGCAGCACTCCTCGCTTCTTCTATCAAGAAAAAACCCATCGGGACCGAGCGAATGAAGGAGATAGGGGGGTTCATCCAGAAAGGGGCGCTAACCTATCTCAACAAACAGTACAGATATCTTGTGGTTTTTGTAATAGTTGTCGCAGTCGTACTTTTCTTTCTGATCAACCCGAACACAGCGATAGCCTTTGTTATTGGAGCGTTCTTCTCTGCCCTCACTGGCAACATCGGAATGAGAATCGCCACTTCTGCCAACACCCGGACGGCTGAGAGCTGTCGCAACTCCCTGAACTCCGGATTACGAATAGCATTCTCCTCAGGGACGGTAATGGGAATGTGCGTAGTGGGAATCGGGTTGCTGGGGGTTTCACTGATGTATCTGATCTTCCAGAACACCTCCATACTCTTCGGCTTCGGCTTCGGCGCTTCAAGCATCGCATTGTTCGCAAGGGTTGGAGGAGGGATCTACACGAAGGCAGCGGACGTGGGAGCCGACCTGGTAGGGAAGGTGGAGAAAGGGATTCCTGAGGATGACCCGAGAAACCCTGCCGTGATAGCTGACAACGTCGGAGATAATGTAGGGGATGTCGCCGGGATGGGAGCAGACCTCTTCGAGAGTTACGTTGATTCCATAATCGCGACCATGGCGATTGGTGTCGTCCTATCATCGATCTACAATGCTGTTGTTCTTCCCATGGCAATAGCAGGACTTGGAATAATAGTCTCAATAATCGGGACGTTCTTCGTGCGGACCAAGGAAGGGAGTAACCCTCACAACGCGCTGAACAAGGGGATATTCGCATCCGCCATCCTTATGTTCATTCTTTCATACTTTTTGATTGTCTACGTCTCAGGTCCTGGCGCTGTCAATCTGTGGTATGCAACTGTCTCGGGACTCGTGGCAGGAATAATAATAGGGCTGATAACTGAATACTACACCTCGGAAAGCCGGGGACCGGCAAGATCAATCGCTGAAGCAGCCCAGACAGGATCGGCGACAGACATCATCGCAGGACTAGCGGTGGGAATGAAATCAACCGCTGTCCCTGTCATCGCTGTGGGAGCTGCAATGATGATCTCCTATTACTTCGCCGGTTTGTACGGGATTGCTATCGCTGCCGTGGGTATGCTCTCCACGCTGGGGATAACGTTGGCGACTGATACGTACGGACCTGTCGCGGACAATGCAGCCGGCATTTCGGAGATGGCAGGTCTTGGCAAGGAGATAAGAGAGCGCTGCGAATCCCTGGATGCCGTAGGAAATACAACAGCCGCGATAGGAAAGGGCTTCGCAATAGGTTCTGCCGCACTCACAGCTTTAGCTTTGTTCGCTGTTTACGGAACCACTGTTGGTCTGACCTCGATCTCCCTGCTGAACCCAGCGGTGGTTACGGGATTGTTCATAGGAGCTCTCCTCCCATTCCTCTTTTCAGCGTTCACAATGAACGCGGTCGGCAAGGCAGCCTACCAGATAGTGAACGAGGTCCGCAGGCAGTTCAAACATATAAAGGGAATCATGTCAGGAAAGGGGAAACCGAACTATGAAAAGTGCATAGAGATCTCTACCCAGGCCGCCCTGAAAGAAATGATAGTTCCCAGCCTGCTCGCGATCCTGGCTCCCATAGTTGTCGGCAGGGCACTCGGACCAGAGGCCCTAGGAGGAATGCTTGGAGGGGCGATTGCTTCCGGCTTCTTGCTCGCCCTGTTCATGGCCAACGCTGGCGGCGCCTGGGACAACGCGAAAAAATATATAGAGAAGGGAAATCTTGGTGGAAAGGGATCAGACACGCATAAAGCAGCCGTCGTAGGCGACACGGTAGGAGATCCGTTCAAGGACACTGCAGGTCCTTCTCTGAACATCCTGATAAAACTGATGTCGATCGTTGCCCTGGTTTTCGCTCCGTTGTTTATATAGGCAGTTTTGGTGGTACTGATTCGTTGGGGTAAGTCTGATTTCCAGGGACCCTGACCAATATCCAAATCTTATGATCCCTTTCCCTTATTTCCTCTATGATTTCTCCTTCACCTGTAGCAGGAACATACCAATACTCATTATAAGCCACGTGCAGGGCCTTAAATTTTGTTTCATAATCTCCAGGTTCCAATTCCGATGGTAACCTTACAGTATAATTTAATATTTTGGTTTCATTCTGCTTCAGGAGAACCCATCCTCCTGAACTCAAATTTATGATCTCATCCAGACCATCCTCTGTATGGAATTCGATTTCAGCATCGCTTTTAATCCCTGTCTTCCCATCAATTTCATACGTTCCGTTAGTTCCATATCTCCTGTTCATCATAACAACGCAAAATTTAACTTCTTTATCAGGGACAAAATCTATCACCACAAACCCTCTACCGGGCAGTACAGGGTCCAGATTTTTCAAAGGAGGGCTGGTTCTTGTAATACCGGAACCACCTCCTATGCTTCCAGGGAACCAGCTTGTGTCCATATATATTTCTATATCGCACCCATCCTCTACTTGTTCTGTTGCCAGACAACCAGAAATAACCAAAATTGAAGCGATCAAGAATAAAGGAATATATCTCATATTTTAATTTTATTGTTCCATCTAAAAAAACCTTTTTAACCCTGAAACCATCCTAATTTTATGCTCGTGGACGGAAAACACTACCGGACTGTCTGGTTCGAGGATGACAAAGTAAAAATGATAGACCAGCGAATCCTTCCGAACGAATTCAAAATAGTAGAACTGGCGAATGTGAACGAGGTCGCGGACGCGATCAGGAACATGATCGTTCGCGGAGCTCCAGCAATCGGAGCGACAGGAGCGTACGGGATCGCGCTTGCCACGATAAGAAAGGAAGGCATCCGCGAATCCTCTGAAACCCTGAGAAAAACCAGACCCACAGCTTATGATTTGTTCCATGGGATAGAATATGTCCTTAAAGAGATGGAGAACAAAAAGGATCCCCTGAAGGCCTCCGAAACCTACGCGAATCTTTCGATAGAGGCCTGCAAGAAGATCGGAGAGCATGGAGCCTCCCTGATCAAGGATGGATTTCGCATACTTACCCATTGTAATGCCGGCTGGCTTGCATGCGTGGACTGGGGAACAGCTCTGTCCCCGATTTATTTCGCGAAAAGACAGAGAAAGCAGATGTTCGTTTACGTCGACGAGACCCGTCCGAGACTCCAGGGAGCGAGGCTCACATCATGGGAACTGATGAACGAGGAGATCTCACATTCCGTGATCGCTGACAACGCCGCAGGTCACTTCATGCGGACGAAGGAAATAGATCTTGTTATCGTGGGAGCGGACAGGGTCGCCAAGAACGGGGATTTCGCGAACAAGATCGGAACTTATGAAAAGGCGGTCCTGGCGAAGGAGAACGGAATCCCTTTTTACGTGGCAGCTCCCAGATCAACTATAGATCTCTCCTGCGAATCAGGGGAGAAAATCCCGATAGAGGAGCGCGAAGAGGACGAGGTTCATTTTGTTGGGAACGAGAGGGTGACGCCTGACGGATCTAAAGCGAGGAATCCGGCCTTCGACGTTACGCCTTCTAAATTCGTGACAGGGGTAATAACAGAGAAGGGGATTTTAAAACCGGGAAAAATACGTAAAACATTTTCTTAGTTTGAACAATATAGGTTTTATCAGGAATCCTTAATTTCTGAAATTTTTACTTCAACAACGTATCGCAAATTATTTTTCTTGAATTCAAAGGAGACCCCTCCCCCCATTTTTTCAGTGATCTCCATCTCCTTCCCGCATTCAGGGCACCTGCCTAACGCTGTGTCCTCATCCTCCTCGTAATGAATAGGAACGATTGGGTTATGGAAGGCGTCGTAGAAGTCATTTAACGTACCTTTGTAATCACAATCCTGATTTGGGCATTTGTATTCTTTCTCATCAATCCCCATTGGATCCCACAGAATTCCGTATATTTTATATTTGGTTGTTCACATTTTTATATCTGTTCGCAAATCTAAATTAATGACTGAAGAGGAAGAGAAAAAGAAGAAAAAGTACGAAGGGACTGAGGAAAAGAAAGAAATAGAAGAAGAGTTTAAGGAAGGCCAAGAGGCCCCGAAAGAAGAAAAATTGGAAGAGGGAATGTATGAAAGAGGGGAGGAGAAGGCAGAGGAAACCCCAGAAAAGGGGGTAGAAGGAGCCTCCAAAGAAACAAAGGCAAAGGAAGAGCCAATAAAGGGGTACAGGGGCGCTAAATCGGAGAAAGAACACCCCGTAAAACAGTATAAAGATTTCAAGCAAAAGATTGAGGAAGAGCATCGCTCCAGGGAGAAAAAGGGTAAAGAGAAAGAGGATGAAGAATCCGAAACCGTGTAAACAAGGTCAATGATAACCTTTTTATTTCCAAAGAGATTTCTTTTATTATGCCTATAGATGGGTTTGTCGATTACAGGAAAAGGGAGTTTTGCAATGACGTTCGCTGTCCTGTGCAGGTGGAGCTGAACAAACAGAAAGAAGGATCGGAAGAATACGAAAGAATCCGGAAGACCTGCAGTGAATCCTGCAGGTTCACGACCTGGCAATTCCATCACTGGCTTATAGATAAAGGTTATTTAATAATCAGGCCTAAAGGAGGTTGATAGTTATGGACTGGGGCATGAGAAATAGATTGTCAAAAATAATAAACCCGGAAACAGGGAGAACATTGATGCTCGCGGTGGACCACGGATACTTCATGGGTCCGACCACGGGTCTGAAGAATTTCAGGAAGGCGGTCGAACCGCTCACCCCCTACGCTGACACGCTTTTCGCCACGAGGGGGATGGTGAGGAAATGTATAGACCCGAACACGAAAATTCCAATAATGCTCCGCGCTTCAGGGGGGACGAGCATAATAGGCAAAGAACTCCTCCACGAAGGGATAACCGTCCCGGTAGAGGAGATGATAAGGATGAACGCCGTGGGTTTCGGATATTCAATTACGGTTGGCATGGAATGGGAGAGAGACACGATCCTTGATTTCTCGAAGCTTGTGGACGAGGCTGAAAAATACGGGATGATCGCGATGGCTGTCACTGCCGTAGGCAAGGATCTCGGCAGAGACGAACGTTACCTCTCGCTGGCCTGTCGAATAGCGGCAGAACACGGGGCGAACATCGTGAAGACATACTACTGCAACAATTTCGAAAAGGTGGTTGAATCCTGCCCTGTTCCGATAGTGATGGCAGGGGGAAAGAAGATGCCCGAGCTGGACGCCCTCAAGATGGCCTACAACGCCCTTAAAGCGGGAGCGGTCGGGGTGGACATGGGAAGAAACATCTTCCAGTCAAGCGATCCTGTCGCAATGATACAGGCGGTTCGAAAGCTTATACACGAGAACGCCAAACCTCAGGAAGCCTACGAATTATTCAGAAAGAAAAAGAGGAAGTGATCGCATGGTTTGTTATGCTGTCCCTTTGGCAGCCACGATTCTATTGGCGATAAGAAGGCGAATTTCAATAAAAAAAACGAAGGAAGGCCTATGGCTGAACCTTCTCCTCCTTGGAGGTTCGCTCTTCGGGGCAATAGACCATTTCTGGAACGGAGAACTCTTCCTTATAGGAGCGAACTGGGTTGCAGACCTTTCCCTCGGCGTAACCATCACGCTGGGGACATTTGCCGTATGGGGAATAATAGTTTTCAGGAACAATCCATCTAAATTAAGAATCCTTAGCAGGAGAGCCGGCTTCTACAGAAGGGCTGATTGACATGAAAGTTGCGATGTACTACAACAATAAGGACATCCGCCTGGAAGAAGTGGAAACCCCGAAAATAGGGGGAAATGAAATTCTCGTAAAGGTGATGGCGTCCGGAATCTGTGGATCAGACGTCATGGAGTGGTATCGGATCAAGAAGGCTCCAAAGGTTCTCGGTCACGAGATATCGGGAGAGATAACAGAGGTGGGCGAGGACGTTAGGAACTTCAAAAAGGGCGACCGGGTCTTCGTCACCCACCACGTTCCCTGTGAATACTGTTTCTATTGCAAAGAGGATAAGCATACGGTATGCGATACCCTAAGGACTACGAATTTCGATCCCGGAGGTTTTTCAGAATACGTCCGCATCCCGAAGATCAACATCGAGAAGGGAACCTTCCTTTTACCAAAAAATATTTCTTTCGAGGAGGGGACATTCATTGAGCCCCTCGGCTGCGTGATCCGTGGTCAGCGAATCGCTGATATCCGTAAGAACCACATAGTCCTCGTTCTAGGATCAGGTATTTCAGGCCTACTGCACATCAAGCTCGCCAAATCAAAAGGATGCAAAGTAATCGCCACGGACGTGAATGAGTTCCGGATGAAGAAGGCGAGAGAAGCCGGAGCCGACTTAGCGATACCCGCGAACGAAAACGTGGAGGAAAAGCTGAAAGAATTCAATGAAGGAAAACTAGCGGATCGCGTTATAGTCTCGACAGGAGCGGTTCCCGCGATCAAGCAGGCGTTAACAGCGATTGAAAAAGGAGGAACGATCCTCTTCTTCGCCCCCACAGACCCGGACGCAAAGATCGAAATCCCTCTGAACGATCTCTGGTTCAAATGCGCCACGATCACCACGAGCTACGCAGCTGTCAGGCATGATCTCCAGGAAGCGATAGAACTGATGAAAAACAAAAAGATCGAGGTCAAGGACATGATCACGCACAGGCTCCCGCTGAAAGAAACAGAGAGGGGCTTCAGGCTCGTCACCGAGGCGAAGAATTCTGTCAAGGTCATAATAGAACCGTGGAAGTAATCACGATTTAAAAAATTTACTCTTTTATTTATTTTCATGTCCGAATTCCAATGCAAACCAGGTTACTGTGTAAAATGCTGCACAGATGTAAAACAAAATGTCCTTACCATCGGAGACCTCTACAGGCAGTGGTTCTACAGACAGAAGACAGGGGAAAGGACACGTTTCCATAATGTTTTCAGGGAACTGTGCAATGACTGGGATCTCATTCCCGGGACCGACGGTAATGTACGCGCGATGCCCATTTCCAAGATCCCTTGCCCGCAACTGGATATGGAAGAAAAAAAATGCTCGGTCCACGGCGTCGCGATATATCTGGCATGTGCCGGCTTCCCCGAGGACTGGCTTATTGAAATGCCAAGCTACGGATGGGATGAGACAGCGTCAAGAGAATTCCTTGATCAACTGGAATGTTTCAAAGGTGTAACGCTGAGCGATGAAAGAAAGGAAAAGACCCTAAAGATAAGGGACATCGTAGACAGGGAAACATATCTCACCACAGAGCTTTTACTGGGCAAGGTCTTTCCGCATTCTGTCGTCGGTCACAAACCCTCGAAAAGGGTCCAGAGGGAATTGATGTTCAGGTTAAGATACATAAGCGAAAACAAAAACGAGCTGAGGGTTGTAAGAGAAAATCTGATCAGAAACAAAACACTTCAGGATTACGAAAAGTACGTCATGACAGAAGAAGATCCCGGCTTCTCCTTCTGCGAAGAGATCTGAAACATGGAATGCCCCCGCCGGACATTTATTAGATTGATGTTTTTATTGGTGATCTTGCCATAATATTATTATGGGGGAAAAGGGGGAAAAACTGGAGAAAGAGCCTTTTTTATTGGTCACGGCCTTTGTTACAGGCTTTGTGATAATGGCACTGGAGATCATCGGCTTTAGGATATTCGCTCCCTATTACGGTTTCTCCATCTACGTATCAGGCGTGCTGATCGGGATTGTTATGATCGCCCTGTCAGTCGGTTATTACCTGGGAGGTCTGCTGGCTGATAAAAAGGGTGATTATTCAACGATCTTTAAGCTGATCTTCGTTTCCGATCTGTATATTTTTGCAATGCTTTTGTCGTACAGATCGATCCTGGAGATGTTCAGCTTTCTCTACATTCCTGGAGTTGTCATATCATCGGTCATTATCTTTGGCCCGCCCATGCTGATCCTCAGTATGGTTTCACCTTACTTCACGAAGTTGATCGCGCGTAGGCAGTACGTGGGGATCGCTGCCGGTAAGATCTCAAGTATCTCAACCGTGGGTTCAATCCTGGGCACGTTCATTCCCACGTTCCTGCTGATCCCCTTTCTCGGCTCTTTCATCAGTTTCTTTATAAGCGCGGCAGCGGTTCTGGTCATATTGCTGATATACTTCGGGGGGAGAAACAGGCTGTTCCTGGTTAGCATTATACTGATTGCCACATTTCTTTTTAACCCCGCGAGCGGTGCCAGCAATCTGGTTGTCGAAAGAGAGTCTGCATACAATCTGATAAAAGTTGTCAGGGCAGGGGACAGGTATTTTCTGAAACTTAATGACGATTATAACATCCAATCCATATTTGAACAGAGCGAAACCTTCAACCCGGATTTCCCTTATTACTACATGAATGTCGCGCCGCTCATTAACGATGCCTCCACAGCCCTGATACTTGGTATGGGTGCCGGAACCTCTCCCTACCAGTTAATAAAATTATACGGCATTGAAATTGATGCCGTTGAAATAGACCCTGAGATAGTGAACATAGCGGAGGAATATTTCGGGCTGGATGAAATAAAGGATAAACTTACAATCTATGTTGATGACGCAAGACCCTTCATAAAAAGAATCGATAAGCAGTATGATATGGTGGAAGTCGATATGTACCAGGGCGGGCTCTACGCTCCTTTTTATGTTTTAACCCAGGAGTTTTTTGAGGATGTAGAAAAAAAGCTTTCAGAGGACGGGGTTGTTGTGGTAAATGTCTTATACCCGCAGAGATCAGAAGAAGGGGATCTGTTATTCAAGAGTATTGGCAATACAATGGACAGCGTTTTTGAGAACGTTTTTTATCTGAATCTGAATAACTTCAATGTTCTGATGTTTGCCACCAATGAGGATTTGGAACTGGATGAATTAAGAAACAGAATAATTGAAAGGGCGCCCGATGAGATAGCAAATATCCAGGACATCGCCAATTCCATGCAGGTTTATAAAGCCGACCCCCACACAGAAGTACTTACAGATGATAAGGCTCCTTTAGAGCTTTTAACATACCGGGTTCTTGCAGAATATTATGGTTAGCCGGAAGTTCCAGCTTCTCTGCGGAAACTTTTAAAACATACAGGCAAATAAAACTCTATGGGGTTTTTCGATTTCTTGAAGAAACCGAAGGAAGAGGAAGCGAAGCCGGTGGTAGTGGATACCAAACCGATCGAGGTGGGGATCGATTCACTGGAGAAGAGGATAAACGAATACGTTTCTGACATGCTCTCGAGGGAGAAGGAGAGGGCGAAGGACCTCTACGCGAAAATAAGGGAGGACTTTCGCGAGATAAAGAAGATGAACAAGGAACTCGAAGGGAAGAAGTTCGAGGAAAAAGACAGGATGTATTCCGCGGTGAACATGATCAAGAACAACTACGTGAACCGGACGTTCGGTTTACTCGGAGGCGTCCCGGTCATACAGGAAATGAACCATGAGGAGCTTGAAAACTTCCTTTCGAAGACAACGAAGGTTCTTGACGGCATGAGAAAGGTCCCTCCGAAGCAGGCTGTCCTGCTTTCGAAGTACTTCAAGAAAGAGGCATCGGAGATAGTGAAGATCCTGAAAAGGATAGAGGACAACCTGAAAGAGATGAAAGGCCTGTTGGCTGACGGGAAATCCATTCCCCTGGTCAGCAAGATCACTTCGAGGGTGGACGTTATGAAGGGAATGAACAGGAAATTCAGGGACCTTGAACAGCAGGAAAAGATCCTGAAGGAGAAGACGGAGAAGACAGGGAAAGAAAAGGAGAGGAAAGAGGAAGATCTAAAGAAACTCATGAAAAGCGAGGGCTATAGAGAGCATGTTGATTCCAGTGAGAAGATCAGGGATCTGAAAAGGGAGAGGGAAGACCTGACAAGCGAAATAAGGGAGGAATTTTCCTCCGTAAAGAGACCGATGAAAAAATATGAACATGTTCTTAGGAGCGATTCCTCGATCCCGAGAGAGAAGAGGATTTCTTTCGAGAGAATGATACACTCCCCTGTAAAGGCGATCCTGAGTGAAGACGGGGAGTCAGTTCTGAAGGATATAATTTACAGGGTGGATGAGGCGATAGAGAAGAGAATGGTCAGCCTGAAGGACAGCGAAATGAAGAAGTTCAGGGAATTTTCCGAAAGGGTCAGGGAAGGAAAAATATCGGATGTAAGGAAGAAACACATGGAACTGAAGGAAAGGATAGAGGAGAGCGAAAGGGGGAAGGAGAAATCCGGCGTTATTGACGAGAGGGAAAAAATCAAAAGGGAGATCGAACATTCAGGTCATGAGATCTCTGAATACAAAAGAAACCTTGAAAGCATCTCAAAGGGGAAGGAGAGCGTGAAAAAAGAGATCATCGAGGAGAAGAAAAGACTTGAAAAGATGATCGAGAGTGAGATAGGGAAGAGGTTTGTCATAAAGATGTTCTGACTAAACATGACCTAAGGTGTTAATTTTTCAGGTGTTCTTGGGAAGAGAATTGTTTCCTGTACGTCCGTCAGTTTCAGGATCTGTTTTACGAACCTGTCCACCCCGAAACCGATCCCTCCGTGCGGGGGCATGCCCCAGCGGAAGGCATCAGTGTAGAAGGTGAAGTCCTTGGGGTCGAGACCCTTCTCCTTCATTACCTTTGTCAGAACATCGAAGCGATGCTCTCTCTGGCCTCCGGAAGCGAGCTCGAGTCCTCGGTAATCGAGATCTATCCCCCTTGAAACCTCCCCATCCAGCATTATGTAGAACGGCTTCAGCTTGGAAGGGAACTTCGTTATGAAGTATGCTTCGTGACCCTTCTTCTGCATTATTTCAGCGAATTTCTTCTCCTGTGCATCCTCGATATCCTCGCCCCACTCTATCTTGGCTCCTGTCTTGTTTAGCGCTTTAAGGACATCATCGTAGGTGACTCTCTTGAGCGGGAGCTCAGGAATCCTTAGGTCGTAACCGTCCTTTTTCAGGCCCTTGAGAACGTAGACCACGAGCTTTTCGAGAACCTTCATTACGTCCTCCTCACCGTCTACCCATGAGATCTCGAAATCGAGTGACATGAATTCCGAGATGTGTCTTCGCGTGTGGAATTTTTCGGCTCTGAAGGCCTGCCCGATCTCGTACACACGGTCGAGCCCGGATGCCATCATCATCTGTTTGTACAACTGAGGGCTTTGTCTGAGGAACGCTTCTTTCCCGTAGAAATCGAATTTGAAAAGGGTAGATCCGCCCTCGGCTCCTGCCGCCTGTATGACAGGGGTGTGAACCTCAACGAACCCCTCCTTTCTGAAGAACTCGTGAGATAAACCCATAACTTTATGGCGCGTTAGGAAGATCTTTTTAACCTCCGGATTTCGAAGGTCTAGATATCTGTAATCGAATCTCGTATCCTTCCCTGATTCAATCTTTCCGGAGAAATCCAGGGGTAAGGGCTTCTCCGCTCCTGCGAGAACCTTTACAGAGGAAGGTATAATCTCAAAACCTATCTTCGCTATCTTTGACTTGATAACGTTCCCCTCGATCTCAACGCAGTCCTCCTTCCCGAGCTTGGAGACCATTCCGAAAATTTCGCTGGGCACGTCGGATTTCTTTGCCGTTACCTGAATCATCCCTTCCCTGTCCCTTATTGTTAGGAAGCGGATATTTCCCAGGTCACGGACGTGATCTACCCAGCCCTTAACCTTCGCTCGCTGTTTCGGTCTCAGTTGATTAGAATACATATGGTCCATAACATCACTTAGCAGTCCGGAATTTATATTTGTTTGATTCTTTATTAATTCAGATTTTTTATATAAATATCGTGACGGTCTTCATGTACTATGCAGGGCCTGGCCAGAACATCAACAACTTTGAAATCCCTGAGATCAATCTGCTTCAGTAAACTGGGGTGAAATTCGAAACGATCCATTTCCTTTGAATAAAATATTTTCTCTGTTGGTATTCCTTCGCTCTTTAACCTTTTTACAAGCTTTTCAACTTTTTCATTCGGTTCATCTATTACCAATTTTTCCAAGTAGCCGGTATCTGTTACGATTTCATGTGGCCTTTTCATGACTTCAGCCATTCTCTTGTTTTTCATGGATATCTGGACGTGCCGTTTGTAATACCTTGTACACACATTAACAGGTATCCCTATTTTCTCATCTATTGCGAATTCCATTATCCTGAGGGCAGACATCTCACTGTCATAAACAGGTATTGAAATCCTGAAATCGGTCTCTGAGGATCCTACCAATATCTTATACCCCCTTGTTTTCATGTCCTCGAAATTGCTCTCATTCAAAATAAGTTCCTGCAAATTCAGGTAATCGATACCCAGCTTCTTCAATTTCGGCAGGATTTCCTTTATCTTGTCCTCATCCTCGGGGAATGCGGGCGTTTCCACCGTCACCACGTCTATTATCCCTTTGGCATCTTTTACTGGTTTCAGATCATATTCCCTTGCCGCAAGATCGAACCTTATTTCATTCAGCCCTGCATTCTTGAGTTTCTTGAGATTCTTTATTGTTGCCAGATCCCCGTTGGTGTAGAGCCAGATGAAAAAATCATTGCCCATTTCTTTTTTCATTTTCGAAATGAATTCAAGCGTTTTTTCAAGCATGCAAAGGGGATCCCCGCCGGAAACCCCGATACCTTTCATTTTCCATTTCTTCAGAACATTCACCAGATGATCGGGGTTTTTTATTTTCAAATTTCCCAATGTTATTTCGGTTTTCTTCGGTTTTTCCCTTACACCCGGTATGGGACAAAAAAAGCATTCCCTCGTGCATTTATACAGCATGAAGAGACCCAGTCCCTCGCCTCTCTTGCAGACTTTACAGCCTTCTGAAAGATTTCCGTAAAATATGCTGTTCCCCTTCTGTGTAACTTTCACGCCCTTTTTTCTGAGCCTGTCTATTATTTGTTTTCTTTCCCTCACGTACTCCCTTGTTTCGGCCTCTGAAAGCCTAGGTAGGTCTTTAAAGAGAATCTTGTTTTTCCTTATATTGTTTACTATCTCTTCGGATACGCATTTCCAGGTCATGGTATTTTATTAAATAAGGATTAGATTTAAAGAATTAACTCAGTTCTCATTCAATATTACCAACGTATGCGTGCTCTCCACACCCTTCATATCCCTCAGCTTCTCCACTATCACCTTATCCAGCTCGTCCACGTCTTTCACGCGTATCAATAAAACGATATCTATCGTACCTGTTACAATATCCGCCCTTTCCACGAAGGCGAGATTTCGAAGGTCCTTGACAAGGTCGTGCTGATTTCTTCGGAAACCTTTCAGATACCTTGAATCAATCCTCACGAGAACGTAGGCAGCGAGAGGCTTTCCTATCTTTTTGCTATCAACCTCTATCGTAAAACGCTTGATCACGCCTAGGGATTTCATCCGTTTAATACGATGGTGTACGGTAGTGATGGGAAGCAAAGAACGTGAAGCGATCTGGCGTACGCTCAGATCCCCTCTTTCTTTTAGGAGTTCAAGGATTTTTTCGTCCTTTTTATCAATTTTCGTACCCATATTGAAACATATGTTCCATTTAATATATAAATTTTGTATATTTTTGTAAAAATTTCCATAAATATGGTGTAAATTTTATAAAAAGTCCTGATAAATGGTAAATACTGCCTTACGCGAAGTCTCCGGGCAATCTCGCTTTAAACAAATAAAAGAGCGAAACAATAAAATTAAATAAGGTGTTGGGATGGACATAGATAAAGTTTCAAAGAGTGTTGGGAAAACCCTCGAGATCAAAGGATGGGTCTGGAGGAAGAGGGAGAGCAAGGACATCATATTCCTTATTATCCGTGACTCGAATGATGTTGTACAATGCACGATCACGGATAGGCACAAGGATTTTAGCAAGGCGAAGAAGCTAACAGTGGAGTCCTCTGTGATAATAAAGGGGAAGGTCAGGAAAGACAAACGTGCTCCTACGGGTTATGAGATCAAAATAAACGATTTGAAACCAGTCCACATTGCTGATCGTTTCCCGATAACCAAGGACAAATCAGCAGAATTTTTGCTGGATACCAGACACCTGTGGCTGAGATCACGATATCTAACATCGGTTCTGAAGGTCAGACACACAGTGGTGGGAGCGATACACAAATTCTTCCGTGACCGGGGTTATTACGAATTCGACGCCCCTGTTTTCCAGCCTTCCCACTGCGAGGGGGGATCGACACTCTTCGAAGTGAAGTATTTCGATGACATTACGTATCTTTCCCAGTCATGGCAGTTGTATGCGGAAGCAGCTGTTTTTGCTCTCGAGAAAGTATATAACATGGGACCCACATTCCGTTCTGAGCGATCGAAAACGTCGAGACATCTGGCGGAGTTCTGGATGGCTGAAGCCGAAGCAGCCTGGATGGGTCTGGATGAGATAACACAGGTAGCAAAGGATGAAATCCGCTTCATAATAAAAGAAGTTCTTAAACACAACAAAAAGGAACTCGAACTTCTGGGTCAAGACATTAAAAAACTCGAAAGGATCGTTAAAAAACCTTTTCCTACGATCACCTACACCAAGGCATTGGAAATCCTTCGGAAGAAAGAGAAAATGCGAGTTACGTGGGGGAAGGACTTGCGTACGATCGAGGAGGACAGGTTAATGAAACATTTCGACACTCCTGTTGTCGTTACCCATTACCCCAAGAAGGTCAGAGGATTTTACCAACCAGTTGACCCGAAGAATCCGAAGGTTTGTCTGTCTTTCGATATGTTAGCACCTGAAGGGTATGGCGAACTTATCGGGGGATCACAGAGAGATACGAATCTAAAGGACTTGATAAAGTTCCTGAAACTGGAAGGAGAAAAACCGGAAAACTACGAGTGGTATTTGGATCTTAGAAGGTTCGGGAGCGTTCCCCATTCCGGATACGGTCTGGGAGTGGAACGCCTGGTTGCATGGTTGTGCAAACTCGAGAACATAAAGGATGCGATCCCCTTCCCGAGAACGATGAGAAGGTTCAGGCCTTGAATTCGGCACAATAAAGGCTTTTAAGATTTTCTACCAATCTTAAAAAAGAACAGCATGAAAAGGAGAAAAGTTCTGATTTACGGCGGAGCTACAACAGCTTCAATCCTTCTATCACAAGTGCTGAAACTTTACGCAGAAGACCCACGAATTGAAGATCTCGGAATTATAGAAAATTTCAACAAGATATACGAAAAGGTCAAGGGAAGGAAGGGGAAATTTATAGAGCCTATAGACATAGACGGTGACGGGGCACCAGACAAGGTAGAATTCGAGTTACGTGAAAACGGGTCAGTATCAATTGAGCACGATCCAACTTCAGGAATAAGGCTTGATGTGGGGTTTGAGATAGGAGGCAGCTATTTAGGAAAGGTTTATGCGGTGTTCAACGGTGGCAAAATAAAGTATTATAAAGACGGCAAACCCCTGTGCAAACGTCAATTTATAAAAGAAGAGGATATCAAAAAATATTTTGATTTCATGCTCAAGCACTACGAAAAATAATTTAATTTTTGTTAACCCCTTCTGAAGAAACCGAACAACCTTCTCTGTCTGTGATCGCCCAGAAGATCCTTTGTTGTGATCCAGGAATGGCGAACCAAACCCTTCTCAGGAAACTTCTTGTTTTCCTTCAGGTAGGCTTTCATCCATTCGATCGTTCGATCATCCGAGGGATAGCCTGTCCCTTTGAAACCGTACTTTCTCCTCAGGATCTCGATATCCTTGTCCCTCTCCACCTTCGCTATTATGGAGGCGGCTGAAACGATCGGATACTTCTGGTCGGCGAAGTTCTCCACGATGAGATTGGCTTCGGTATTGACGAGCTTGTTAAGGAATCTCCCGAATTTCTCAACCCTGACCTCGGGTCCGTCGATGTAGGCTGTGTGCGGATCCAGGCATTCGATAATGGTTTTCATCTTCAGGGCCTCAACCTTGTTCAAATTCACACCCTGTTTTTTGTAATCATCAATCTTGCAGGGCCCGACCTTCATAACAATTATATCTTTCGCGATTCTCTCGATCTTTCTGGACAGCCTGTCTCTCTGCTGAGGTGTGAGCTCTTTGGAATCACGGACCCCGAGTTTTTTAAGTTTGGGAAGGTCTTTCTTGTGGATCGAAACTCCCGCAAGAACCATCGGGCCTAATACAGCTCCTCTTCCAGCCTCATCCACACCACAGATTATCACTCCCTTTTCAGGCATAAAACCAACTTCTGATATCTTATATTGAGCAGTCAAAATTAAATAGGAATTGGTTCTATTCAATCAGAACAGGGGATGACGCTCCAATGGCCTTCACCCTGCGTTCAACATCTTCTAACCTTCTGATGAGATCCTCAAGTCTGGGTCTCTCAGCAACCTCGCTCCACTCACGCTTTTCAACCGTTGTTAACTCGCTTTTCAGCTGTTCTACATCAGAGGCTATGCTGTTCAGATGGTCTTCGTTTACAGATATGGCCTTTTTCATCTCTTCAAGGTCCTTGTAGACATCCTGGCTGAGCATCTTCTTTTCCTTGTCCGTCAGCATTCTGGGCTTGAGCGTTCTTTCGAGTGAAACCAGGTCTTCCTTTCTTACGAATTTTCTCATGTACGTTTCAGCTACCTTTACCCTCTTTAAAAGATCGCTGACGTCTGTCTTCAGTTTCTCAACTTTTCTGGAGACAACCTTTGATGGTCCTCCGGAAGGCAACTTCATCCCTTCGGGGACCTTTATGGGCTTCAATCCCAATTCACCTGCCTTCTTGCTGATTGCATTCACCCTTTTCTCAAGCTCTACTATCCTGTCCTTGACAGGAAGAGGGATTTCCACTCCCTTTTTCTTGGTTCTTGCGGCATAAACCCTCTCTTTCAGTTTCTCCATTGCTTCCCTGTTTTCTACAATCATTTTCTTCAATTCACCCGTTCTTACATCTCCTGTTTTGGCATGCATATCACCCAGCTTGGAGTACAGAAGCTCTCTCAACTCCTCGATTTCATCTTCCACTCTTTCCGAGGGTCCGGCTCCCCCTTTGCCTTCAGTCTTTATGACCCTGACCTTCAGATCCTCGATGGTTTTCTTATTGCTCTCCACCATATCTATCAGTTCGGTCACCCTCGTATCTAACGAACTGGAACCTGTTGGTGTGGCTTCGGACATCCTGCCCTTAAGATCTTCCATGGCCTTTTTATTCTCCTCGATCGCTTTCTTCAGTTCCCCCACATCCGGCATAACTTCTGTGTGATGCTTGGTTTTGACCATTGATTTCAAGTTCTCGATACTCTCGCTGTTTTCTTCAACAATCCTTTTCAGATTACTCAGGTCTGGTGCGACCACCTTCTCCCTGGGCGTCGCGGTCTTCATACTCTCTATTATCCTTCTGTTCTCCTCGATCGCCTTCCTGAGATCACCCGTTTCAGGCGGTTTCGCCCCCGGTTTAAGAAGCATGGAGGACCTCAGCTCAGCTATCTGTTTCTTAAGGTCCTGGATTTCAGAGGTTTCCGGAGGTTTTTTCACGACCTCCGGTTCAGGCGGCCTCTTCGCCTTCTCCATGTTCATGATCTTAGAACGGAGCGCCTTCACCTCATCTATAGTCTGTGCCCATTTCTTGAAAACATCGGCCTCCTTTGAGATTTTTTCTAGTTTCACGATATTTTCCTCAACCTCAGGGGGTATGGGCGAGGGAGAAACAAGCTTTATCTTTTCTAACTCGTTCTTTAAATTCATTATATCCAGCTCTATTATGTTCTGCATATCCTTTATCGAGGACATCTTTTGTTCTATGGTTTTTAATCTTTCAGACTCAGAAGCATTTTCTTCGGGCATTTGAAACCTCTATTATTAAATTAATCCTCCGAATATAAATTTGTTGAAAACTAGAGTTCTGCGGTCGGGGAAACCTTCGGGCAGACAACATTTAGAACCTTCACCTTTAACAGCGACCATGTATCGTTTATGTTTACAATTTCACCGTTGAGGATGTGAGAACTCCCTGGTTTCACGGGATTTGTTGCGGATCTCTGCGTTTCCTCTGTTACGTTGATTTCCGGATAAACTATGAGCTTCTCACCTAGGGACGTCTGCATCGTCAGCTCGAACGAAAAATTATAGAGGTTCTGCGAGCCCGTGTTCATTATTTTGGCTGTTACCGTTCCATTGGTTCCTGTAAAATTCCAGTCCACCCCGCTGTTTCCGTAGTCGCTGTCAAAATCGTATGCCGTCTTCTGGCAGATTAACTGTTGTTGCGCTGTCCCTCCTGCTCCTCCCGCGGCCTCGCTTGCAAGGTTAAGGACCCATGGCCCAACCACGGCTCCCATGGCTATGACTATGAGTATAAGGATGACGGCCGCTATCATTGGAGATATACCCTTTTTCATTCATTCACCCTTTATTATCAGGAAATCCTCCCCTGATTCGAGGACAAACTTTATGATATAATCTATACCATAGTCTGATTCTATATAAGCTGTCACCTCCCCGTAAGGCAGGTGATAACCTGTTCTTTCGAGTTTCGTGTACCCATTACCCGTGGTTGAGTTCTGGGCGTTATCAAGGCTTATCTCAACATATTCCATGGGAAGCCATTCGTTTAAATCCTTCTGGTATATTCCGAGCAGTATCTCTGTTGTGTTGTAGGACGTGAGGTTTTCTGTGGAACCTATCTTTTTCAGACAGGCCTTCAGGCGATTGTTTTCGAGGATGAATGCAGTCTGACCTTTGCACTGTCCTTCAAAAGCCGAGGTCTCCATGTTCGCCCCCAATATCACGTTGCCGAAGGTCTGGAATGTCCTGGGAGAAAATATCGGGGCGTTACACTCATGCTCCCAGTATATCGTGTCGTTCTCCCCGCTTACGTACAACTTCCCTTCATCTATGTTCAGGGTAAGCGTCCTCTTCGAATCCTTTCCCTCGGAAGAGACTTCCTGAACAACCTCGTCCAGTTTGATAAATGATGATTTCATTTTTTCCACCGTTGCCGAACACTGCAAATCCTGTATTATAGGAATCCCCGCCATGTAAACAATTGAAGTTGCCGCTATGAGGAACGCCAAAAATAAAACCCCGGATATCAGGCTTATTCCTTTCAGGATACCACTTCCCCTTTTATTATGTTATCCCCCTTTCTCATATCAAGAATGAAATAGAGATTCGCTTTTCGTTTCTCTAATAATAAATTCTTCTCCGTTGTATTAAAGCTTATTCCGAGTGAGAAAGTTTCGGGCGGATTCGAGAAGAGATTGGAATCTGTTCCCCCATCAGAGACCTGGAGGTTTTCAACAGCCCCTGACACGTTCAGCTCGATGTCTATCGGGTAACCCAGGAAATTCCCGACCGTGACGTTCAGATTGTCGCTCACGTTCTGGGTTAAAACGAACAGGAGCGAAAATTCAATCCCTCTTTCCCTGGTTTTGCTTTCCACGAAATTTGTGAAGTTCGTTAGCCTCCCGACAGGTTCGGACTCGTTCAGACCGAGATTCGCTGCCCTTGGATACTCGTTTCTCACGTTATCGAACAGGCTGCTCACAGCTCTTATTTCCGGGAAAACGATGCCTTCGGGCGAAATCTGGGAGGATATTCCGACAAAGAAAAGTATGGCTAAACTGAACGCACCTACAAGGAAGAACTGTCCTTTTCTCATGTAATCACCATATGAACAACTTAACCTCATGGGGGTCGTAGGTGTTATCCCCTGATATGAGATAGGTGGATATCCAGACGTTTACAGCGTTGGGTTCATCCCCTGAGCATCCGCTTAGATCACAGATCTGGACGCTGTGGTTGTAGCCGTTTATGCTTATTTTCGAATTCAGGGCATCGGTCTGGTTGTTCACAACGTCTGAACGAAGCTCGCCCCTGTTGTCGAGATCCCTGAGAATCTCGTAGCCCTTTCTGGGCAGATCAACATCGGGCATCGGGAACGTGTATTTGGAACCGAGGGCCATCAGGAAAAAGACCAGTATTACCACTGCCAACACGCTTTCCAGTGTCCTCCAAAAGCCCTTTTTCATTTTACCACACCCATATGCTGATGTTGATGCCTTCCGAATTCTCCCACAGCAGACCCTTGTATCCTCCGGCATAGACATCCCTCGCCCTAGGGATGGTCTTCCCATACGTCTCGAGAGAGCCGTCCCATTCAAGCGTTACGTTGAAATCCTCCTCTATGTCCAGATCGTCCCTGAAATTCTCATAGCTCGTGTTGGTCATGTTGCTGATCTTCGAAAGTGAGACGAGTTTCCTTCTTTCAATGGTCCAGGGAATTACCTTAGTGACGTTATCCAGGGAAAACGATGAATCGCAGTTGAGGGAGGTATTGATCTCTGAAAACTCTATGTCAAAATAATTCCATCCAAAGGAAAGATTCGCCAGCCAGTAGAGATAATCCCCGACTATCATACAGGGGAGCGAAACCCCGTCCTTCAGAACCTTCGTTGAGTTCCTCGTTCCCTCATACCATACATCACTCGCGTTGAGGACCACGTTGTTCCCTCCGCTCGAGTTCAGCTTCACGGGAACCCTGTAGACATCGGTGGAAAGGAAATCTATGATCTTTTCCCTGTCGATCTCTATCACGGGTTTCAGCATGCCCTCTCTCTCCGGGAACAGGGCAGTATAGTATGAAAAAGACCACCCCACAAAGATCAGAAACACCATTATACCGACGATCCAGTCTATCTCCATAATTAATTAATGTTAACCTTTGAATAAAAATAGCGGATATTCACCAGCAAATGCCCTCGAAATCCTTCACCCTGTTCCTGTCAAGAACCTTTCTCCCCTCGATTATCACTTTCTTTCGCATGGTCTTGAAATCCTTGTCCGTGAGGTTTCTGAATTCTTTCCATTCCGTGACGATCAGGCAGGCGTCACTCCCTTTTATCGCGTCCTTCGGGGTCTCTGCGTATCTGATGTCGGGAAAGAATTTCCTTACGTTTTCCTTCGCTTTCGGGTCGTAAACCCTGATCTTCGCTCCCTTATCAATAAGCTTGGAGAGAATTTCTATCGAAGACGCTCCTCTTACGTCGTCCGTGCCGGGTTTGAAGGACAGACCTAGAACGCATATCTCCTTTCCCTTCAGATCCCCTGTTTTGCTTTCGAGGAGATCTACCATCCCGATCTTCTGCCTCTTGTTCACTTCCTGAACTTCCTCGAGAAGTTTCGGATCGTACTCGAGATCCCTCGCCTTGTGGATGAGGGCATCGACATCCTTCGGGAAACACGATCCTCCGTATCCGCAGCCGGCGGAAAGGAATTTCTCGGAGATCCTCGAGTCCATCCCCACTCCTTTCATAACGTCATAAACATCTATCCCCAGACGCTTGCATATGTTACCGATCTCGTTTGAAAAAGAGATCTTCGTCGCGAGAAAAGCGTTGCTCGCGTACTTGATCATCTCAGCTGTTTTGAGATCCGTCCTGAGTATATGGGCACTGAAGTTTGAATAGAGCTTTTCGAGAATATTTCCGGACTTCTTGTCCAGCGATCCTATCACGATCCTGTCCGGAGTTAAGAAATCCTCCATCGCTTTACCCTCCCTGAGGAATTC
>JABAOH010006502.1_pt1 | contig 21606 bp, 17 predicted proteins | sample 7062181 | NCBI WGS metagenome assembly JABAOH01 (sample SAMN14538630, study PRJNA623070) | marine sediment metagenome | biome: marine biome [ENVO:00000428]; feature: marine pelagic biome [ENVO:01000023]; material: deep marine sediment [ENVO:00002113]; isolation source: pool of 5 deep marine... | reverse complement strand
CTGGGCTACTTCGGGTTGCTGGCCTCCTCCACGATTCTCACGCTCTCCGTGTGCAGTTTGTCGGACATACTCTCAGCCACCAGGTTCCCGCCCTTCGAGATGCAGATCCTCAGCAATGTCCCGCTCGCAGGGATCCACTTTGCGCCGCTGGTGGGGATACCCCTCCTCATCACGTTGGGGTTGATCGTCTTCTCGAGAAGGTACTTCAAGGGGCGAGGTCAGCTACTACCTTGGGCAGGCACGCTGGCAGAACGGGGTGGAGGCCCGACAGCATTGCGGCTGCCGAGGCGAAGGACCCCGCTTTCGTGATGGCGCGGACGGGCTAGTAGTTCTTCGTGACCACGGGCAGGTAGTTGCGCCAATCCCACTCCTCAACAGGAGCGGAGAACTGTGAGGTGTTGCCAGCGGCATCGGTGGCGGTGGCGGTCAGATACGTGTCGTCGGCCAGGAAGCCCGATGCGCTCCAGTCCCCCGAGCCGTCGGCCGAGACGGTGGTCAGGTAGGTCTTGCCTTCTTCGTCGGGCCCGGTGAATAGCTCCACCGTGGAGCTGGGGGGAGCGGTGCCGCTTGCGGAGGTGCCGATATTCATGAAGATCGAAGGGGCTATGATCGGGTGATTGCCACTATTCGTCAGCCAGATCCCCAGAGTATCGTTGCTATGTATGCTGTTCTGGGTGATGGTGTTCCCGGTGGTAGTAACACCGTTCACCTCAACACCCCACCCGTTGAAGGCAATGACGTTGTTGGGTCCGATGGTGTTGTCGTGGGCGCCACTCTCGATCCTGATGCCGTAGTTGTTCGGCAGTGGCGCGGTACCCGTGCGGTCGGTGCCGATGTAGTTGCCCTCGATGACATTGCCGGAGGTGTTTCCCGAGGTCTGGAATATACGGATGCCACCGCCCATGCCGGAGATGACGTTGCGGTCGGCCTCACTCGGGCCGCCGATGGTGTTATTTTTCGTCCCGTTGGCGAGCAGGATGCCATCAATGCTCGTGCTGACGTCGGACGAACCCGTGGCATCGGTGCCGATGTAGTTGCCGATGATGGTATTGTCATCTCCGTTGACGACCAGGCCGTATGTCGGGCAGCGGTTGATAGCCAGCCCTTCAATGGTGTTTCCCGATCCAATGGTCCAGCAACGCTGCCCAGAGGGTAGGGGCTCTCCCGAGATCTCTATCTCCGGCCCGTAAGGGTTGGTGTCTGAGAGGAGGTTTGTGGCCTGGGTGGTGCCATCCACGATGTCGCCAACGAGAGAGTGCAGGTTTTGGGTGAGAACGATGGTCCACACACCGGGGGTGTTGAGTTCATAGTTGGTGTCGGTGAGGGGGATGTGGAAGGTTATGGTGTAGGCTCCACCGCCGGACAAGTCGATGGCCTCCCACAGCGTACAGTCGCCCGTCTCCAGCGGGTCGCATGACCCGTCGTTCGTGTNNATGGTGTCGGTCAAAGGGGCGGAGTTCGCTGCCTCGATGGCTTCCCAGAGGGTACAGTCTCCCGTCTCCAGCGGGTCGCATGACCCGTCGTTCGTGTAACTCGTAGTGTTAACGGTGTATGTCTCTCCTGCGCCCAAGGCGCTTCCCAGCCCAGACAGGAACAGCAGCAGGAAGACCAGTCCCAAGACGGCCAACACATACTTCCTCATCTCCGTCCACCTCCCTCGCTGGCAGTCCGCCCTGCGCTCACCGCAACCTGGCCCCTCGTGAATCCATGTGTCCCTGAGGGGACCAACTCGGCCGCATTTCTCTCAGTATATAACGGAATCACGGCGGCGTCAAGCACCTCTCCGCCCACCGCACAGAGACGCCGGAGCCTGTTTAGAAGACTCCGCTCATCCGGTCCTGGTACAGAGGGCCTCCCGCCCCAGGATTGGCTAGTTGTCCGAAGGCAGCAGAGCGGTCCCCGCCCAGATCCTCGACTCTCCCGCCTAGCCAAATGTAACTCAGGACTAGGGGACAGTTGTCGCAGGGGATATGAGGTCTTCTTAACCACATCTTAACCAATATTCGTGCCATACCCCTTGACAACGCTTCAATGATGAGATATTTGTTATATAGTGTTGCTAGCACAGCAAACCGGTGCCGACGGAGGTCCGGGAACGTGCTGCGGGCGGGCGGAGGATCGGGGCGGCGACCTGGCCGATCCGGTGCCGGCTGGCAGCCAGGCCCCGCAGGCAGCAGCTAGGGCGCTGTGCCAAGAGTGAGAGCGACACCTTTTAACTGGATTTTGATGCGGCCTTTATGAACCCTTAATGTGGAACCGGTATAATCCCTATAGAACCCCACGATTGTACATTGATGACCGAAGATCGCAACGAGTATTGGTCGGAGGGTGCAATCAAGGGTATAAATGGTAGTCGTTGAGGATGATTGCAGAACAACTCGCATCGACTCTCGTCAAGTGTTTGACGCCACTTGAGTTTTGTCGTATAGTATTAGGACAGGGTCTGCGCCAAGATTGGCGGCCCGAGGTGTGCGCACTTTGGCAACTCGAAGAGAGGTCCGATGCTGACGCGGCGATGAATGGGTATCTTCGCCGCGGCTATTCAGCGTCAAGCGATTTGCTCCTTGAGCGCCCGGCAGCACAAGGCGTGCAACAGGCTCACAGTCGGGCTTTTCAATGGAGTGGCCTGTCAGCTTGGGTTTTTCTACCCAGGCAAGTTCTCCTCGTGCCCGCTTCAGGCATCCTCGGGGCAGCTCCAGGCGGGAGCACATCGTCGGTAGCCCGCGCAGTAGCCATCAAACACTCGTTGCGAGCAACGTCATTGACTGACTCTTCGACTTGTCCGAGGAGGTAGCGACGGGAGTATCCAATGGGTGTCCGGAAAGGCGAGACGCAGCCGGGTGACGAGGCGGGCCAAAGCCTCGTTGAATTCGCGCTGGTCACCCTGTTCATCATCATCCCCGTGATAGTTGGCATCGTTGATGGCAGCATCCTCTTCTACAAGTGGGTGGTGGTCCATAATGCGGCTCGGGAGGGGGCGCGGGCAGGAGCGATCTATCACTACATAGGTACCGCGCCAGCTGTGGGCACTAAGGACCAAGTGCACACCCTGGACGACGCAAGAGAGGCTGTGATCAAGGCGGCGGTGGACGAGACCATCGGCCCGCTGGTGAGCATAGAGTGGGGCGAGGTGGGTGACTGGGTCTCGTATGATCACGATGGTAAAGAGTACCGCTGCATTGTGTTCAGAACCAAAACCGACTGCGAGATCGATGGGTGGGACGTGTATCGGAACGGAGGCCTCGTCATAGTGGAGCTCACTCATACCCATGTTCCCGTACTCGGACTGGTGATTGGCGTGGACAGAATCGACCTCAAAGCGACCGCGAAGATGAGGATCGAGCCAGGGCTGCCGATGCCGTTGTCATAGAGGTGGCCCACGGCTTGCGTCCGCCCTGGAAGTAGCCTACATATGCTTCGACGAGTAAGAGGAAGGAACGGCCAAGAGGGCCAGGCTTTGGTGGAGACGACGCTCATGATCCTGGTGGTTCTCCTGCTCTTGATGGGGATCATCGAGTTTGGCTTCCTGTTCTTTACCTACGTGCGGGTCTCCAATGCTGCTCGAGAGGGTGCCAGGGCGGGATCGTTGTGGTCGATGTACCCGCACTCCACCCTGTGTGAACACGTTGAGTCGAGTGTGAAGGGGGAGGTGGAGGGCTGCACAACAGAAGGGGCGGACAAGAACTGTGATATCGTTATCACCCTCGACGACGGCCCTGTTGACTGCTCCAGCGGGGATCCGGATCTGGAGGCAGGGGAGCCTATCACCGTGACCGTCGACTATGACTTCGAACTGCCCTTCGTGTCCGGTCTACCGATAGCCAGAGATATCTTCTCTTCGCCGTACCTTGTCTCGAGAGCGGTCGTCATGCGAGTTCAATAAGGGAGATTCTGGAAAGGGGGTGCCGACTCGATGGTGAAGAATCCGGGGAGCCAGGAAGGACAGGCCGCCGTCTTCATCACCATCCTCCTCATGTTCGCCTTGATCGCCCTTACTGCCTTGGCCATAGACGGCGCCCACCTGTACGTGGTGAGACGTGATCTCCAGAACATGGCTGATGCGGCCTGCTTGGCCGCGGCTGAGGAGCTTGCCCTGGGCGGCAGCGACGAGTCGGCCCTTGCTGTGGGGCGCGACTACGTGATCAGGAACGGAGGAGAGTTCTTTTCGGCTTGGATGGGGCCCGAGGACAACGTGGGGAGCGGTGACGGCCTCACCTGGGGCGTCCAGGTTGCCGGTGACAATGTGAGAGTGGCGTTGCAGGAAGAGGTTCTTACCTACTTCACCATGATCTTCAACCGCAGAGGCGCCGGAGTGGGCGCCCGCACTCGCTGCAACCGTAGCGGCGGCTGGGGGCCTTTGCTGCCCATCGCCGTGCGGCGGTATGAGTACAACCCGGATGACGAAACGCTGCAGCTGGATCTGTCGGCCAACAAGCTTGCTGATCCCAGAACCGCTCTTTCGTGTACCTTGGGAGTCGACTGCCACTATCCCGGGACCTCCGATACCATACTCCTGCCCTCAAGATACGGCGAGATGGATTTTTATGCACTCAAGTCTCAATATGAGCCTATGAGCGGGACCGTTGACGCCCCGGAGACGGGGAATATCGACTGCGACCTTCCACCGCAGGATGGCACCTATGAGGGGATGTGTGCCCTCGGGGTGCATGCGGCCACCAACGACGGAACGGAGAACTATACCGGCTGGGTGGCTCTCGATATTCGCAATATTGTTGGGGATATCGTGCCCCCCTACACGGCAAGTCCCCACTATTTCAATGGGACTGACGGGCAGGCGGCCACCAACAAGGCTCTCTCAAGTGAATGGTTCTGTGCGCGAGGCTGGAGGGGTGAGGTCATGCCCATGCTCGGTGACCAGGTAGCCTTCCTCCCCGGGACCTCGGCCGACTTCGCTCCCAAGGCGATGCTGGCATGCGATCCGCCCTGGAAAGTGGGAGACCAGTTCATCGGCGTGGTGTATAGCGGCTACGTCTGGGACATTCCTGACCTGGAGATGGAAATCGAGCCCGTGTACGATGAGATATCGGCCACCATACCCCGCGCGACTCATACCGTCACTTATACAGTCACCCTGAAGAAACCTCCGGAATCGCCGGTGTGGCCCGCCGCGGCCACCTTTGACCTGGACGCCTGGTTCACGGCGCAGGGGGACATAACCCCCACCATCGGCTTTGTGCCCAGTCCTGCGGTCGAGTTGGGCACCGCCGAGGCTGAGAAGTCAGTCCTGATGACCGTCTCTGTTACCGATCCCCTCACTCCCACCAACTACGTCAGCGCATTGACGGTGGGAGCTGTAGAAAGAGCCATAGGGCTGAGGCGTTGGGCCTCCACCAACTTCGCCTACCGCGGGAACTCGGGTTTTGAGGACGAGAAGGATTTCACCCTGTACGCCCATGCACTGGAGTTCAAAGTCGTGCAAGGCGCCGCGCTGCGCGTCGAATTGCCCACCATGGCCTTTGGTGGTCTCAAAGAGAATAAAGTACCTGTTTATGTCACGGTGGGCGGAGGCTCCTGTAGCGGAAGCGGAGTCTTCACGGCGGCGTGTGAGAATCAGAGCATCGACATCCCCAACCCCAAAGACAGGGTTGACTTGAGGGTACGGGCTGACGCTCCTCTCGGACAGTACCCTCTAAGGTTGACGGTCAACCCTGGCACGGTGGGCGTGCCATCGCACTACGTGGACGTCGTGGTGAACGTCCAGCCGCCCACGGGCGGTGACCCCACGAGATTCGTCATTGTGGAGGGCTTCGCTGACTTCGAGATTACTTACATTGATGGGAATGACGTGGTAGCATACGCGATTGGGCCTGTCGTGGCCGAGATTACTTCAACTGAGCTATTTGGGATGAGGCCCTCGCTCATGCCTTGGTAGAGGGCGCAGCATGAAGTTGCTGCGTTAGGGTGAGGCGATGCGCATCAGCATTGACAGTGCCTATCAAAGGCACTATGGTTCCAGCCCCACGGGCGTGAACTTCTTAGAACGGTGGGGTCCCATGACAGGCACCCCATAGATACCGGCGGAGGAAATGAGTAGATGTTGCGAAGACGGAGAGGAATCATATGGATGGTAGCAGGGGCTGTGCTGGCTGTCTTGGCCGGGGTGGCGGCGATGCTGGCGCTGAGGGCTGCTATCTCCACTGTTGAGGTCCCCGAACCCGAAGCTGGACTCACACGGCCAGTGGTGGTGGCCTCCCGCTATGTCGCCCGTCGTTCCACCCTGACACAGGCAGATGTGGAGGTCAGGCAGCTGCCTGAGGACGCGATTAGGTCTGGGGCGGTAGTGAAGGCAGAAGACGCCATGGGCAGGATTACTCTCACCGAGCTGAACCAGGGGGAAATGATCCTTGCCCAGAACCTTCTGGAGGTGACCGCAGAAGGAGCGCCAGAAGAGATCGAGGTCAGTATTGCTGAGGCTCTTGAGGAGGATGAAGTGGCAGTGGCACTACGGGCTACGGATTTGATGAGCCGCTTCGGTGTGCTCCACGCCGGCGACAAGGTCGACGTTCTCTTTTCTATCAACGTGGTCGGAAAGACCTATCAGGAAGAGGTTCCTCGCGGCGGCCTGGTGGCCTTGACCGCCGTCCAAGACCTGGAGATCCTTCAGATAGTCTCCAGCAAGCCGCCGACGGAGGAGGAATCAGAAGAGGCAGAACAGCCTGTGGAGCGACTGATCATACTCATTGCCGACCCCCAGAAGGCAGTGATTCTCAAGTACCTCAAAGACTCCGGTGGGGTGATTGATTTCGCGTTGCGATCCCCTACGAGCGAGCAACTCTTCGATGTGGAAGTGGTGACCATAAACTACCTGGCGGATCGGTATGGAATCGTACCACCGGAGCCCCTGGACTAGCGGAGGAGCGTTGCGAGTGCCGGAACCACGTAGCATTGTAATACTGAGCGAGTCGGAGGAAGGCCACAGACGAATTCGACGGGTCGTGAGCCATTCCAGGGACCTGAATGTCGTGGATGCCATAGATTTCGGACCAGAGACATTGTCCTCGGTAAGGTCCGTGATCCCTGACGTTGTCATCGTGGATGGAGCCTCAGGCAGCAAGGCGGACGTGGCGTTCATCCGTGCTCTCGCCGCAGTCCTTCCGACATCGTTGATTATGCTTGTCGCCCCGGATGACGACATGGACTACGTCCAGCAAGCGCTTCTCGCGGGCGCTCGTGGCTTCGTTACACAGTCGTCGGCCGAGACCAGCCTGGTAGAGGCACTTGATCAGATGCTACAGTTGGAGAGCTTCAGGCGTCTCCAGCGGGTGCAGGAGGAGGACGAACTCGCTGCGCGTGACAAGGAGGGACGACTGGTCAGCGTCTTCAGCGCCAAGGGTGGGGTTGGATGCACCGTGATTGCCGTGAATCTGGCCGTCGCTCTGCGAAAACAGACCGGCGAGGCCGTGTGTCTCTTTGACGGCGACCTGCACTTTGGGAACGTTTCTGTCCTACTGAATCTCTGGCCACAAGCGACCTTGGGAGACCTGTTGCCGTACACGGACGACCTGACGCCAGAGTTGGTCGAGGAGGTGATGCTCACCCATCCCTCCGGTGTGAAGGTGCTCCTCCCTCCTCCCGCCTTTGAAGAGGCTGAGAAGGTAAGTCCCTCCCTCGTGACCAGAGTTGTGGACATCCTCAAACAGCGATACAAGTTCGTCATTGTGGATGTCGGGGCTCGCCTGGATTCCTCAGCCCTGGCGATCTTGGATTCCTCGTTCAGGATTGTGCTGGTTACTACGCCTGAGGTACCCGCCTTGCATAACCTGAGACGCATGCTGCAACTCACCGAGGATCTGGGACATCCGAGGGAGAAGGTGGTGATCTTGGGCAACAGGTTCTCTGCTGGCTGGGGTATCCAGACCACGGATATCGCGGAAAGCCTGGGGTATCCCATATCCGTGACGTTGCCCAGCGACGGCCGCCTGGTAACCCAAGCTGCCAACAGGGGGATTCCATTCATGATGGATGCCCCAGGTAGTTCTCCGGCCCGGGCGGTGTCTGAGCTAGCAGAACTGATTATGGAGGCTGATCAACGGCACGAGGAAGGAGCTGAGACGCCGCCGTCGCGCTCACGGTGGCTGTTACGTTGAAGGCCAGCGTCACGCTTGTGGGAAACAAGGCCTTTGATATCGGTTGAGCAAGGTGCATAGATGAACGTTTTCTCGGTGGTGGGCGTGCTTGCCGCCTTCGCAGTCTTGCTGCTGTTCTTTGGAATAGCCCAACTGGCCGCTGGCGGCGTAGATGAGAGAATGGGTCGCTATGTGAGCCGTGCTCGGGAAGCGGCGGGGACGGAGCCGGGGAGGGACTCGGTATTCCGTCGCCTCGATGCAGCTATGGCTCAGCGTGGTCTCGTGGAGGGTGTCAGGCGCGATCTCCTCCGCGCCGATCTGCCTCTCACTGTGCCCGAGTACCTGGTCATCAACGTGTTGGTCGTGGTTGCGGGCGCATTGATCGGATATTTGATTTCCCGGTTTTGGGTTTCTGCCCTGGTGTTGGCCGTGGGGAGCGCGATTCTGCCCACGCTCTACGTCAGGTTGAGGCAGCGACAAAGGATCAGGGCCTTCAACAACCAACTGGAGGATGTCCTCAACTTGATCGTCGCTGCCATGCGGGCTGGCTATTCACTGCTGCAATCATTTGACTACGTCTCGAGGCGTTTGCCGGACCCGGCGGCCACCCAATTCGCCAGAGTGGTTCGTGAGGTTAGCCTTGGGCTGAGCATGGATGAAGCTCTGGGGAACCTCCTGATTCGGGCGGAAAGCGAGGATTTGGAACTCATCGTCACTGCGATAGCGATTCACAATGAAGTGGGCGGCAACCTGACGATGATACTGGAGAGCGTCGGTCATACGATCCGGGAGCGAGTCCGTATCAAGCGAGAAATCCGCAGCCTGACGGCCATGCAAAGGGGATCCGCCTATATTCTCGTCGCTCTGCCCTTCCTGGTTGGCGGTATCCTGTTCGTGATGAGTCCCACTTATATGATGCGGCTCTTCGAACCGGGAGCTACTCTATGCATCCCCTTGGGAGCTGTCGTATGCATGGCCGCGGGCTTCGTCATAACGCGCCGGATCATGGATATCGAGGTTTAGGCCAGAGCGAGAAGGGAATCCTCACTACGATGCAACTCGAACCTGTGACGCTGTCGTGGATGGTGGCGGTCCTCGTCGGCCTGAGCATCTTCGTCTTTGCCGTTGGCTTCCAAGTACGCCGACTTAGTGCCGAGACCCTGGATGATCGCGTCAGGCGCTATGCCCTGAAGCCTACTGTCCAGGAGGCTGAGCTCTCGGAGCCTTTTTTCGAGAGAGTGATCAAGCCTCTCGTGCAGAGCGTGCTCCGAGTCGTGGGGCGATTGACTCCTAGCCGCAACATCGAGGAGCTGGAACGCGATCTGGCTCAAGCGGGCAGACCTCTGGATCTGGCGCCAATAGACTTCGTGGGAGCCAGATTGTTGGTCGCAGTAGCACTGGGATTGGTTGCCGCTGCTTTTGTCTATGTCGTCCGGTCATCCGCCCGCCTGGCGCTGTTTGGCGGTCTGGTCGGGGGCGCCGTGGGGTTCTATGCACCGATTGTGTGGCTTCGGTGGAGGATTGCCGGGCGCAAGAAGAACATTCAGCGCGCGCTGCCGGATTGCATAGACCTATTGGTGGTGTGCATTGATGCTGGCCTGGGCTTCGATTCGGCCCTGCTCAAGGTGGCTGAGAGATGGCGACATGAACTCGGTCGGGAACTGGACCGGGTAGTTTACGAGATCAGAATGGGCAGGACCAGGGTGGAAGCCCTTGAGGATCTGGTGACTCGGACAGGGGTGGAAGATGTGGCCACCTTTGTGGCTGTTGTGTTACAGGCCCACCAGCTTGGCGTCAGTATCGCCAAGGCTCTGCGGATTCACGCTGAACAGATGCGCGTTCTCAGGCGGTACCGAGCGGAAGAACAGGGACGCCAGGCTGCTTTGAAGATGCTGTTTCCCCTCGTCTTCCTGATCTTCCCGGCCCTGTTTGCGGTGATCCTGGGACCCGCCATTCCGCACCTGCTGCAGACCCTGGCCAACCTTGGCTAGGACATCCCACAGGGTCTGCGCGATGAATGGTGCATGCCTCCGCGACGGAACTGTATGGGCCAGAGGTGTCTTTGAAAATGGTGCGGGACGCGGACAAGAGACCAGCATGGGCTGAGCACCCGTTATACGAGCAAGCTGTAGCTCATTTCGAGGCGGAGGAGTGGGTTGAGGCGTTCGCACTCTTCTCGCAGCTGGCGATCGAGTCCCCAGGCGACCCCGAACTGCAGCAGATCTTGGCCGGCCTTCGCCTGAAGGTGTCCTTAGCGCGGGACCAAGCTCCCCGAGGACGGCCCTGGATGCGGAAAGCGCGCAAGGGCGTCTTGCTCGCTTTCGGTGCTGTGGCCGTAGTAGCGCTGCTGGCCGGGCTGGCATACACGATTTATGCGCGCTGGCTTCTGCCCGCTCGGACAACGAGAGATCAAGTGACTTACGTGCAGGAATTGCAGCAATTGGCCAAAGGTTACGTGGCAGCCGGTGACTATGCCCGGGCCGCTGATCTCTACGAAGAGATCCTCCGTCTGGCCCCCGGTGATGCTGTGGCAGCAGCTGGTCTGGAGAGAACTGAGCAACTCCAATGGTTGGCGGACGAGTACGATAGGGCACTGGAGTTGACCCGCGAGGAGAGATGGCATGAGGCGCTGTGGGCGTGGCGGATGATTCAGGCCACAGATCCCAATTTTGGGGACGTTGACTACTGGCTCGCGTTCGTCAAGCGCCAGGACGTTCTCTACTCGCTGTTCGAGGAAGCGGAGATGCGCTATGGCATTCGCGACTGGAACGGAGCGCTTGAGCACCTCGAGCGCCTGAGGAGCCAGAGCGTGACCTACCGGCAGGACGACGTGGAGTCTCTTCTCGTGGGGTGCTACGTCAATGTGGCCGAACAGAAGCTGTGTGAGGCCAGTGATCCATCCAGTGTCCATGATGAGGTAATGGAACTGTTCGACAGGGCACTCCAGGTTCGTCCTCAGGATGACTCGCTTCTTGCAGAGCGGGCAGTGTCCGAGCAATTCTTGCAGAGCCATGCACGCTTTCAGGGAGTCTGCCAAGAGTCTGTGCAGGAGCTGAGCATGGTATGCCAATCCGAAGCAGATATCTCTCCCGATCAGCAGTTCCTGGTGCTGTATCAGGCCAACGTGCATTGTGGAAACGCCCGAATGGCGGCGCGTGACTTTCAGACGGCGCGGTCTTGCTACGAAGCCGCCATGGAAATGCCAGTGGATGACATCTCCGAAGCCACCGCGAAGTACGCCGTACTGGTTCCACTGCTTACTCCGACCGCCACTCCGAAGCCTCCGCCGCCTACCCCCACGAGGCGGCCCGCGACGCCAACACCAAGGGCCCCTACAGCGACGGCGACCCCCTCATACCGGTACTCTCTGGGGTACAGGCAGTACTACCCCAATTGCGGCATCACGTTCCTCGAAGGTACCGTGTGGGGCGCCGACGGAGCGCCGGAAAGTGGTGTACACGTGAAAGTATGGACCGAGGGTTGGGAAGTGACGCGCGTGACGTCTACTGATCCGGCCAAGAGTGCTGGCTATTATGACGTCATCTTCTCGGTCCAAGGGCCCCGGGCAGGGAATTGGTTCGTGGCGGTGGTGGATGCCAACGGCAACCCACTCTCGGAGACGGTACCTTTCCAGACAGACACCATCGACTGCAGGCCGAAGGGTACCGGACGTCAGTGGATCATCATTGATTTTAAGGCCAACTACTAGCCCTTCCCGCTGTTTGGTAGCGGCTGCCTGGTACTTGGACTTGACCAACCTCGGAAAAGCGCCTAGTATCCTCCACGAAGGCCCTCGACACCTCTTGTCAGGGCCCCCACGCCTTAGATGGGGTCACAGTGGCCGCAGTGTACCGCAATGAGAGTAGCACACCCTCGTCTGCCGCAGAGCGCCGGGGTATGCGTCCGTAGAAAGCAGAGACATGGTCGATCGACTAGATAGAGTGCCCGAGTGGGCTTCGAGCCCACTGTACGACAAAGCTGTAAGTCATTTCGATGCGGGAGAGTGGGAAGACGCTATCTCGCTCTTCTCTCAGCTGGCGGAAGAGTATCCGGGCGACCCGGAACTTGAGCAGATCCTCTCCAGATTACGCCTGAAGGCCTCCTTCTCCCGGGAGGAAGCTGCAAGGGGACGAATTCGCATTCCACGGCCTGGAAGGCGCGTCTTGCTGATTTTAGGTGCTGTGGCCTTGGTGGTACTGCTGGTTGGCGTCTCGTACGCCACCTACGCCCGCTGGCTTGTCCCAGCTCGCGAGGTGCAAGAACATGCCGCTCATCTGCGTGAGCTTCACACATTGGCACGAGGATATTTGGCCGCAGGCGAATATGATCGGGCAGCTGAGCTGTACACGGAGATACTGAGCGAGGCGCCTGATGACGCGGTGGCAGCCGAGGGCTTGAAGAGAGTGGGGGAACTCCAAGAACTGGAGGCCGCGTACGATACAGCCATGGAGTTGACCCGGGAGGAGAGATGGGAGGAGGCGCTTCTGGCGTGGCAATCCATACTCGCCGTGGACCCCAACTTCAGGGACGTCAAATACTGGACGGAACTGGTTGAGGAGCACCAGGAATCCGGGTCTCTGTTCGCAGAGGCTGACCTACGCGTTGCGAACGAGGACTGGAGCGGAGCCATAGAGCTGCTCGAACGGCTGAGAGCGCAGGAACCCGAGTATCGCCGCGAGGAGGTAGAGGCGCTCCTGGTGACCTCTCTTCTCCACCGCGCGGAAGAGTTGCTTGGCCAAGCGTCCGATCCCGCCGAGGTCCACGAGGAAGTAATGGACCTCTTCGATCGGGCGATGGAGATCAGCCCTCTAGATGAATCTGTGGCCACAGAACGAGCGATGGCCGAGGCGTATGCGCAAGGGTCTGCGCTGTACCAGAACGAGGACTGGGAAGGCTCGGCGGGAGAGCTTCGAACTGTGTATGAGTACAAGCCTGGCTACGCTGCGCGACGGGCTGTGGAACTCCTCTACCAGGCATACGGTCGCTGCGGCGAGGAGCGCGTGCAGGCTGGCGACATTCAAGGAGGAGCGGAGTACTACCACGCAGCCAGTGAATTGCCGGTGGATGATACGTCGGAAGCCAGCGCTAGATATGCAACTCTGGTGCCCATGCTTACCGCTACACCCACCCGCCGGCCGCCTACGGCGACTGCCACACGCCCGCCTCGGCCGCCTACGCCCACTGGAACCCCATCACCGTATTCCTTCGTTTACGTCGGAGGAAGCGCACAACCTTTGACGCGCGCAAGCTGTTGGTCCCCTTCCATCGAGGGCAGGGTCGTGGACGCCGCCGGAAGGGGCTTGGGGGGTGTGTGGCTGCGCCTGGAATGGTGGGGCAACCCTGACGACAGGCTCACAGATCCCGACGGGAAGTTCGGGTTCGCTCCCCTGGCTCCGGAGCATTACCACATGGCGGTACCATTCTTGTTGACGGTGATTCGCGGCCCCGGTAGTCCGTCTAGTCTCTCCCCCACTATCCGTCTTGATTTCCCCGGGTGCTCTGCCGCGACCGGATACCACGATGGCTTCACCAATGTTACCTTCAAAGCGGTGCGGTAACGAGGCGTCGCCGCCTCTGCGAGCGTGCCCCACTGAGGAAGAACGGCGCTAGCTGTTGATAGACGGATAGGCCCCTGTCGGAGGGACTGCGATCCCAGGTGGTTCATTGTCCCGCCCAGGCGTCCGCGAACTCGAGAGTGATGGGTAGGTTCGAGTTTCCAAACTCCTCACTGGGCTCCATCCGGGTGCGCTCTCGCCACCAGTTCTGGGGACCACGACCAAGTTCCTGCCACCGAACACGAGACTGGCCCGTCCCCTGCCTACCTCTCTGCTACCGGGCGGCCGAGAGCCCACCGCCGCCGTAGTCCCGATGTGCCGACCACATGCGGTAGAGGGTCCACCCCCCCGCGCGTTCTGGACAGTGTTCCGCCGCTTGGCATCCAGAAGAGATGGATGCGCGCCCCTTAGGTTGGAGCACAAGGGGCGCGCATGTGGTCCCGCGGATGCGCCGGGAACGGCAAGTGCACGGTCCTAGTGCGCCCCGACATGAATCGCGCCCGGAATCGGCAGGTTGTCGGGATCAGGGACACCCTTCTCGTTGACGGTGACTGCCTCGGTGAGGATCTCCCATTCGCCCTCCCCGTTTACGTTGTGGCAGGCGAAGCAGTTGCCCCCGTAGTGCAACTTGAACCACTGGCTGCTCATGTGCGCCGGGTGAACAATGTCTCGCAGAGAAAGGGGTGCTGCTGCTCCCATCCCTTCCCGCGCGCCTGTTCCAGCCGCATGGCATGACAAGCAAGTGGTGACGTTCACCTCCTCGGTCGGGGCGAGTGAAGTTCCATCCGGGGCTATCTCGGGATGCTCCTCCCCTCGCGCCTCGGTCCGTTCATGAGCCTCATACGCCAGGGTGTGTTGCCCAGTCTCCGGGTCGACCAGCGCATGGCAGGAGGGACATCCGCGGAGCACCTCATCCAGCGCCGGGAAGGGTACACTCTCCACGAAAGCGGCCGAGGCCTCCAGTTGTGCAGCCTGTTCTTCGGTCAGACCCTCCCCGGGAGGTCCCGGTGGTCCCTGTGCCCCCTGTGGTCCCGGCGGTCCCTCTGCTCCTGCACATGCCGCCAACACAAACGCTAGGAGGATCATCGCGGCACCTATCAGCACCCGTTTCTCCAAAGCATTCTTTACTATCATGATTGGTTACCCCCTTCAGCTTATGATTCCCAATGGTCGGCTTTACGACCACATGCCCACGAAGATCAACTCCTTTCGGACGGGTCCAGCGTCGCTGGATGCGGCCAAGAGGCCCCTGTGGGTCAATAGGAATGCACAAAGGGTTGTGAACGCCGAGTGTAGGGTGACAGTCAGCTGGATCCGGCGGCGAATCTCCTACATGTGCCTTGACTGTCGCCAGGAGCGCCGCTCGCTCACTCGGGTCAGGCATGTTGGTGTTCGACCATTGGCTAGTCGATGCCGGATTGATGGCGCACGCACAACAAGAAAAGCTCCAACCGTCGCTTGCTGTAGCGACAACTGTCAGAGCTTGTTACATCCCTCCTTCCCTCCCTTGTCTCAAGCTGTGCCCGTATGCCGAACGCTACTGGAGGTTGTGGTTGCGGTGCTCAATACATGACGAGTCCTATTTGGTAGGCGTGGAACATCACACCCATTATATGCTAATAATTCACCACTGTCAAGCAAGTGACAGCAACTTTAAGGGGATTTCGGTGTCCTGGCCCAAGGGGTGGTGGAGGCTGCAGCAGCCACCAGGGATCAAGAATGCAGGGTAGCTTCAAGGCGGCTGACGGAACACGGCAATAGAAAAAAAGGCGAGTCAACAACTCGCCTTTCTCAGTCTCAGCAAGGCCTTCACAGCGCGATGCCCCTCAGTAGGTCACCAGGTTCAACGGTCAACGTGGGCTCACGCCATCTCTCGAGTCGCGCGTCTTGCTACTGCGGGCCAACGATACTTCCCACCACCCACAACGGGAGCAAATGCTGATGGTCCCGGTTGACCCGCGCAGGTGGGTCAGCCCGGAGCAACAGAAGGAACACCTAGATTGGGAACTCACTTGCCCTCCCTGATAGCTGCTCTTGCACGGATGGTGTATCCTGGGGTTTCCTTCCACCCTCCCTAATCGTCGTCCGGCTCTTCGATGTCGTCGTCATCGTCTAGATCATCGGAGTCATCATCGTCCTCAGGCTCATCGATGTCGTCATCGTCTAGATCATCGGAGTCATCGTCGTCATCAGGCTCTTGCATGTTGTCGTCATCCAGGTCATCAGAGTCCTTTTCGTCATCAGGCTCATCGATGTCGTCATCGTCTAGATCATCGGAGTCATCGTCGTCATCCAGGTCATGGTCGTCCTTTTCGTCATCAGTCTCATCGATGTCGTCATCATCTAGGCCATCAGAGTCATCGTCATCGTCCGGCTCGTCGATGTCGTTTTCATCCAGGTCATCGGAGTCATTTTCGTCGTCAGGCTCGTTGATGTCGTCGTCATCTGGGTCATCAGAGTCATCGTCCGGCTCGTCGATGTCGTCGTGGAGGTCTTCCAACGCATCTGCCAACACATCCAGAGCATCTTCGAGCGCGGGATCTCCCGCTGCAGTGAGATCTTGGATGCTTCCCGTGACAAGTCTCTCGTAGCGAGCGGCCAATTCCGCTGCCAGGACGGGATCGCTCTCCGCAAGGGCACTCAACGCCTCAGCGGCCTCTTCTAGGTGGTGATCGAGAGAGTCCACAGCCGCGTCAACGTCCTCATACTGTCCATTGGCGGCCAGTAGTTTGATCTCTTCCACACGCTGCGCAGCGTAGCTCAAGTGCAGCTCGAAATCTCCGGTCGAGCTCGACGAAAGGGCCAACCTAAGACCTTCCAGACCGGTCTTTACGCCATAGAGCGTTTCTCCCGGCAAGGCGCCTTGGGAAGCGAAAGTTGTTAGGCCAGCGCCGCTACCGATGAACAGCACCAGGCTTAGCAGAACAGCGACTACCTTGGTCATTGAATAGCTCTCCTTTCTTGAAATCATGTCTACTACGCCGATCCACCCCATTAGACGCCGAATCGGCCGAGGAGATACGGGCTGCCCCAAGGATTTGGCCAGGCGCAGGAAATCGGCCCGGCCGCGCGTTACCCTCTGAGGAGCGCGCTGCGGTGTCCGGCGCAATTGCTCAAACAGGTCTCGCAGATGCGGATCCAGTTGCTCTTCTCCGTGTGTCATGATCCCGTCTCCTCAGATGCCAGTATCCGTCTCAGAGAGGCCAGGCCGCGATGTTGCAGTGATTTCACTGCGCCCACCGTCTTCCCCAGCGCCTCCGCGATCTCCTCATTCTGCCAGCCTTCCAGGAACTTGAGCGCCACCACCTGCCGCTGCTCTGGGGTTAGAAGACGCAAAGCGGTGCGCAGCCGCTCCCCATCCAGTCGTCGTTCCACGGTGTCTGATGGTTCCTGACCACTTTCCGCGTCCAGGCATGCTTCGAATGGCAACGGCGGCGGAGGCCGTCGACGGTAATAGTCCGTGATCCAGTTGTGGCTCACCTGGTACAGGTAGGCCCGCAGGTGTAGACGAGGGCCACCGCCGGAGTGTAACGCGTGTAATAAGCGGCTGAAGGTCTCGGCCACACACTCCTCCGCGAGATCAGCATCACCCAGTAAGCGCATTGCGTAGCGATACAGGTCTGGACTGTAGCGATCGTAAATGCCGCCGAGGGCGCGCTGTTCGAAACGCCGGGCTCGCGCTAGGAGGTCTGTTTCAGTCTCCACTGGATCTTCTATTTCCTATGACGCCATGTTGGCCCTTGAGATACGGCCAGTACTTAGAGAACATGAATATGCTGCTGGCGCCACACTTCGGGCCGAGACTGTATCCCTCGAGAATTAGGCGCTTTGGCCTGAGCGACTGGCCGTTCAAGGCTGGCAAGAGAGCAACCAAACTGGCGCTGCACAGTGCTCTGTCTCCGGCAACGGACTGCTGCTACGCAGGGAGCTCGCCCGCCAGCGCTCCAACTCATGGGTGCTGGGGTCCATCGCAACCCAGGCCGTCAGCGATGCCTGTCGAAGGCCGAGTGTGTGGGTCCCCTCGAGTCAAGGTTGGTACGGTTGTACTAGTCACCGGGCTTTACAAACGCCTCGCGGCTTCGGCAGACCTGAGCGAGCATCGGGCTGTCACGCGTGATTCCCGCTACCAAGGGCGAGCTTGTCGACGAGGGCACATAGGTGCCGTGGCTGGAGTCTGCAGCAGCGGTGAACTGCGAGGTGTCCTCACCGGGATCTGTAGTCGTCGCAGCTGGGCACATGTCGTCGCCGAGGAAGCTCGAAGCACTCGAATTGCCTGAGCCACCGGCCGCGAGAGCGGTCAAGTACGTCTTGCCCTCGTCATCGCGGCCAGTGAATAGCTCCACGGCGGCGCGGATGGGGGGAGTGCCACCTGCAGAGGCGCCGATGTATTGGTGGATACGCCCAACGGAGCCGGTGATCTGTCACTGCTCTCTGGGTGAAGTGGATAGTATGAATCCGATGAACATCAGCACCGCTCCCACGAGTTCGCTCAGATAAAGATACTCTGTTAGTCCGAAGCGACTCAGTGTGCCTCCCAGGCCCGGTGCCAGGGCACCAAGGGCGATCAAGATGGTCCCTACGGCCCGGTTGCGCATGGCACGCCGACGCCAATAGACCACTGTGCTATAGATGGCACCACCCGCCAATGCCACCAGGCCATAGATATTGAAGAAGGGCGTCAAAATCCGTACCCCGCCGGTGGTGATGGCGTGGCCGCTCAACTGGGTGCCCGGAAGGAGACTCGGGTCCAGTTCAGCCGTGAACACTCTGAAGGCGGCAAAGAGGGAGCCCAGCACGAGCAAGATCAGTAAAGCATTCGCCCACGAGCGGCGCGCCAACAGATGCACGGTCCCCTGGCCCAGCCAGGCGGCCACGAGTATCGCGCCGCAGAGATACCAGAGCCGGAAGACGAATGGGTTCCATCCGGCAACACCATGAATGGCCGCCATCGATTCCGCGACGGCGTACAGCGTGAGACCGAACCCCCAGATCAGAAGATGGAGGCCCTTCCTGAGTATGTAGCGCCTGAACACCATAACAGCGAAGACGAAGGTGATCAAAGCAGTGACGAAGGGCATTAGTGTGTTTATACCTTGCATACGGCTTCCATCCTTTCCGGATAGGGTGGCCCAGCGAACCACTTGGCTTGAGGCTGTATCAGAGAGGCCCCCCTTCTTGCTCCTATAGATACTGTGTGAGCCATTGTGGGGTGATGCCGATGAAGTACGTATTCACCGTGGTGAACGTGCCGGTCATTAGCAGGATCCCGACCCCCACCAGCAACACTCCACTGGCGATCTCCACCGCCCGCATGTGGCGGTTGAGCCGTTTCAACCAGCCGATCGCCCGCGTCAACAGCGCCGCTGTCACCAGAAACGGCACGGCCAGGCCCGCTGCATAGACCAGTATGAACCAGATGGCTCTGGAGGGTTCGGTGAAACCCAGCGTTACGACTGCGCCGAGCAGCGGTCCGACGCACGGAGTCCAGCCTGCAGCGAAGGTCATGCCGAACAATGCCGAACGAGCGTAACCCATCTCCAAACCCGAGCCCACCTGTACCTGTCTGGTGATATTCAGGACGGGGATGGTGAACACCCCCATCGTGTGTAGACCGAACAGGATCAGGATGACTCCGCCGAGTCTGGTGATCAATTGGCTGTACTGCTGCAGGGCGCCAGCCAGGACGGTCGTAGGCAGGCCAAAGAGAATCACGAATACCAAGGTGAAGCCTCCCACGAAGAACAGCGACTGGCTGAAAACCTGCCAACGCTCGGGTGGCGCGTTGGTCGAGAGGCTGGTTCCCGACAAATAGCCCAGGTACACAGGCACTAGCGGCAGTACGCAGGGCGAGATGAAGGAGAGTAAGCCGGCTGCAAATGCCAGGGGAAAACTGACAGACGGCATGAGCTACAACGCCTCCGTGCAATAGAGTTGGGAAGCCAGCCGTTCTTCCTCATGGTCTATCTCCGGGCACCGGTGGGCGAAGGTGTAGACATACCGCCGCGCATCAACGCCGTTTCACGGTTGGCTCTGTCCCACAATCATTCATTGTAGCACCGTGGGATGGGAAAAGGAAAGAACAGATTGGCGCAGTGGCTCACAGGCCTAATGGCGGGATGACAAAGGGGCCAAACGGCCCTACTACGCCGCGACCAGGCACTGTATGATTGCTAGTATGCACGTGAAGGGTCTCGTGTATGCCCTTCAAGCACATTCCTGGACCTGGAGGGATTGTCCGTATGAGCAACAATGCTATGCGGAGGATGATGGCCAGGCAGCTGGGCAGGAGACAGAGTCTTGGCCTCAGGCGCAAGACCTGGTGGCTTGCTGGCGGCCTGGTCACCCTGGCGGTCATGCTACTTGTGTCTGCGTGTGGAACGTCGCTGGCAGAAACAGATGCAGGGGTCACCCGGGGCACTGCTTCCCCCACACGAGCAATCCAACAGCAGCCGATAGAACTGCCGAGCTGGGTCGTCAACGGGTCGGAGAAGGTTCAGGCGGCCTACATAGCCGCCACACTGCATGCGGCGGAACTGGCGTACATTCCCTGCTACTGCTCCTGTGGTCAGTTCGGTCACGATTCAGTAATCGACTGCTTCATCTCAGGCGCTGACGCTACTGGCGCCCCTATCTACGACAATCATGCCTACTATTGAGACCTCTGCATGAATGTGGCGCTGGATGCGTCCACGATGCTGGATCAGGGCAGGCCACTTGCCGAGGTGCGCGCGGAGATCGAAGGCCGGTACGGCCACTTCGGTCCCCCGACCAACACACCCCTTCCTCCAGCCACACAGTGATGGTACGCGCTGGGCACCGTTCGCTCTTGGGTATGGTAGCGCAGCTGTTGGTACGGCACTGGGTTCCGTTTCTGAATCTATCTCTGGGCCTGTTCCTCCTGGGAGCGGTGGCGGCGCCCACGTTCACGGCATTGGGGCTGGAATGGCCTGGCAGGGTCCTCTACACACTGTATGGTTTCACCTGCCACCAATTGCCGCAGCGCTCCTATTTTCTATTCGGCCCGCGGTTGGTGCAGACCTACTCTTCGGATCAGTTGCTGGCCGCGGGCATGGACCCCGTGTGGCCCCGCCAGTTCCTGGGAAGCGCCGCGATGGGCTACAAACTGGGCCTGGCCCACCGGAACACCGCAATCTACTCCTCTCTGATGGTCGGAGGTGTTTTGTATACTCTCTTGGGCCGACTCCGTCTGGGACGTAGGTGGCATGTTTCGAGACGGCGATACCTCGCACCCTGGCTTTTCGCCGTGCTCCTCATGACGCTGGACGGCGGGTCACATCTGATGAGCGAACTCACCGGCTGGGGTTTCCGCGTCGATAACGCGTGGCTGCGACTGGTGACCGGAGAGGCCCTTCCGGCCCCTTTCTACGTGGGGGACGGCATTGGCTCATTTAATTGGCTGATGCGGACGGTGACTGGGGTCCTGGTGGGACTGACCACGGTCTATTTCGTGTTGCCCATCCTCCGCAAGGAGTTGGGAGGACAGCCAGGCGCGCCGAGACCAGGGGTGACCGGCCACGGAGCAGTTGTTTCCGGGACAAGTGAGATGCGCTCGTAGCCTTTTCGCCATTACTAGTGACGAAAGCCCGGGGCCTGAGGCGGTTGTCAGGATCCAAGGGCGTGGAACCGGAGGAATCCGGCGCAGGCGCGCCGTGTTCCTGGCCGCCAAAGAATGAGCATCACGTGTCGACGTAGAGAGGTACCGCCGACGGGGCGAGGTGGGAAGGAGGCGACGCTGCCATCTGTGAGTTCTCGATGTTGCTCAGGATCGAGATGCGCTGTGCATGTTTTGCGATCCGCTAGAAGACGCTAGAAGGAGAAGAACACGTCAATGATCAAGGAGGTACAACTATGAAACGATCAGTCGTCCTAGCGCTTGCCCTTATTGTGGTAGGCTCGTTGCTCATAGTAGGCGCGGTCGCCGCTCAGGAGGAGTCTGTGAGCCG